>JAEIGA010000424.1_pt1 | contig 61776 bp, 92 predicted proteins | sample 9270691 | NCBI WGS metagenome assembly JAEIGA01 (sample SAMN17057246, study PRJNA624740) | gut metagenome | biome: biome; isolation source: fecal sample | host: Bos grunniens | place: China: Xizang | collected 2019 | reverse complement strand
CTTTATATTGGCCGCGGAGGGAATTTTCAAAAAAACATTGTGAAAAACCAGGAGGCAAAATTCGTGAAAGAGTGGTCACCAATACCAAATACGCATTACTCAGTTTCTTCAGAAGGTGATATTAGGAACGATGAGACTGGGAAACTAAAGAAATTATGTGTAAACACTACTGGATATTATGCTACAGAACTATATCAAGATGGAACACCAATACGTAAACGAGTTCACAGATTAGTAGCAGAAGCATTTATCCCAAACCCAAAGAATAAACCACAAGTTAATCACATTGACGGGAACAAACTTAACAATAATGTTGAGAACTTAGAATGGGTTAATAACTCAGAGAACATGATTCACGCCTATACAAATGGATTAGCAACTCCTCACCCAACTTATGGGATGCTTGGTAAGAAGAATCCAAATGGTGGTGTCAAGGGTAGAGCGGTAATATGTAAAGAAACTGATACATATTACCATAACGTAGCATATGCATCAAGGGAACTTGGTATACCTGACAGCTGTATATTTGACAACTTGTATGGTAAGTCAAGCCACGCTCATGGTTACCACTTCAAGTTCGCAACTTAAGAAAGGAGGACCTCCATGTTTGAAGATTTTCTTTACCATCACGGTGTAAAAGGACAAAAGTGGGGAGTCCGTCGTTACCAGAACCCTGATGGTACTCATACCGAGTTAGGTCGTAAGAGAGACAGACGTAGAGGTAATGTGTTTATATCTGGTACATCCAAACTCCAGGACAAATCCTCAACCTATTACCGCAATGGCTTACCCAAACCAATCAAGGATGAGATCGATGGTTATATTCGTGACAAGAAAAAGATCATCGTTGGAGATGCTCCTGGTTTAGATACTGCAGTTCAGGAATACCTCGCAGAGAAAGGCTACAAGAAAGTAGTAGTTTATGGAACAGACTACACTCGAGCAAACAAAGGTAATTGGAAAGAACATATTTCCGATGGCTCTCAGTACGAGGAAGGTTCCAAAGAATGGCATGCAGTAAAGGACAGAGCAATGCAGGATGATGCGATGTCTGGTTTGGCAGTTATATTAGAGAAAGGCGGAGCTGGAGCAACAAGAAAGAATGTAGAAGCTTTAGTTCAAGCCAACAAGAAAGTAAAGATCTACGAGTTAAGAGGTACTGAAACGGAGAATTTAGACACCTGGATAGACAAGCTCGACGATTAACCCAATTTTACTCTACTTCTACCGGGGTGCAAGTGAATGTTAATTTCAGGGCCCGGTGAACCCTGACTCCTTTCACGAGTTGTCTCCAACATCATTTGTACCCTGATAAAAGTAGAGTAAAAGTCTAGTGAAAGGATGTGAAACACCATGAAAAGGAAAGTGGTCAGTAATGAATCCTCACCAGATCAGATACAAACCACTTCAATTCTCACCTCTTCTACACCGGAAGGACGAGAAAACGAACTAATTGACATGGCTTACAACGAGGTTGCACGACGGATTGCAAACCATGAAGCCACTTCAGCCGAGTTAGTTCACTTTTTGAAGATGGGATCTGAGAAGGAGAGACTCGAAAGATCCAAAATAGAAGCTGAGATGGAATTACAGCGAGCAAAGACAGTTGCGATCGAGGAAGGACGATCCATGGAGTCTATTGCAAAAGAAGCTATAGAAGCATTCAAACGTTATAGTGGCGTGGAGGATGAAGTGTGATGGGAGATAGGAATAGAATTACTAAAGAGTTTAGTGACACGACGTTTCTCAGACTTTTAGGAGATTCGGACAGAGGTAAGCTTAAGCACAACCTCAGTCCAGCTTTCACAAGACCTGCATACGCCTACACAATAGCAGAAGTAGGAGGTATTGGGGATGGGTTACAGAACATACGACGAGTTGATTCTTCTTCCAACGTTCGAGGAAAGATTCAAATACCTTCAACTAAACGGGCAGTGCTCTGAAGTAACATTTGGGGGACATAGACTTCTTAACCAAATGCTTTACAGATCTCCTCAATGGAAAGATCTGAGACAAAGGGTAATTATTAGAGACAATGGCTGTGATCTTGGTATAGACGATAGACCAATTAACGATAAGATTCTGATTCACCACCTTAATCCTATCACTATCGAACAAGTTACCAACTTTGATCCAGCTGTGTTCGACTTGAACAATTTAATTTGCGTCTCAAAATCTACACATGACGCAATACATTACGGGGATGGCACAAAGCTCGCCCCAACAAATCCAACAGAAAGGAAGCCTGGTGATACTAGGCTGTGGTGAACTTTATGGGGTATTATGACGAAGCGGTTCTAGCTCATCATGGCATCCTTGGAATGAAATGGGGAGTTAGAAGATTCCAGAATAAGGACGGTACTCTAACTGCTAAGGGTAAGAAGCGTTATGAAACAGATGAGGATGGAAACTACAAGAAAGTAGGAACCTCATCAGGTTCAAAAGAAGCTAGTAATGACGATGGAGAAAAGAAGAAAGGCCTTACTGACAAGCAGAAGAAAGCTCTTGTTATTGGAGCAGCTGCGGTTGGTACAGCGATTGCAGCTTATGGTGGTTACAAATTAAGCCAAACCATAAAAACTAAAGCTGCTAAAAGTATAGTTGATAAAGGTAATAGCAAGGCATCAGATCTGATGAAAAAAGCTGGTGAATTTAGAAACCTTGCCGGTTCGGCTGGTAATTTACCGGGACAGATGCATAGGCATACTTTGTATACTTCAAAAGCTGTTAATACTGAGAATAAGGCAGCTGTTTTATTGAAAGACACTGTAGATAAAGCAAACGATATTGGTAGCTCAACAATTAAGTCTGCAAAATATTTATACGAGAACAGGCCCAAAAGTTCAACAGCAACTGTAACCAAGATAGCTGGTCAGACCAAATTCAACCAGGCAGCAAAAGCTAATGACGATCTTGTTCAGTCATTGCTTAAGAAAAATGCAGCATCTTTAGCCGGTTATTCCATGGACGATCTTAAGAAGCTGGATCTTTATTAAGGAGGTGTCGTATGGGATATTTCTACTCAGATGAATACCTCGAGCACCACGGTATCTTAGGTCAGAAATGGGGTATCCGTAGATTCCAGAACAAAGACGGTACTAGAACGGCAGCAGGCAGGGCTAGACAGAATGAAACCAAGAAGTCTGGACTAACCGACGAACAGAAGAAATACCTCAAGATTGGTGCAGATGACATTGTTCAAAGACCAGAGATAACCAGTAGCAATGCTGTAGAGTTCTCTAAGAACATTAATCCCTCTCATAGTCAGAACAATTGTGGAAGTTGTTCATCTGCGGTATTGCTCAATATGCTTGGTGGTGATTATGAAGCTTTACCAGAAGTCCCCGAACATATGAGAAAGCCTGGGGGTAAAGGTTATGATCCGGACAAACTTATACAGTGTTTCGAAGGTGCCAAATGGAGTGACAAGATCACAGACTTTGGTGGTTCAAGAAGAAAAGTTTCTAATGAACTAGAACGGAAACTTATTGAGCAGGGTGATGGCGCCAAAGGTATATTCTACTGCGAAGCAAAAGTAGGTGGTAAACCAGGACATTACTTCTCCTATGCAATTATTGAAGGAAAAGTGCATGTTTTGGAAGGTCAACCGCCTTCTGGACAATCTACGGGAATAGATTATCACACCAATTTCTATGAAGAAGTTGGTAAATTGTTTGATGTTCAGGATGGAGCAAACAGTGTTTTCTTTGCGAGACTAGACGATTGCCCAGTTAAAGAAGATAGAATCAAAGATATAGCCAAAAAGCGCGAATGATTCTGTCTGTTTAGTGAAAGGAGGATAAGAAACATGTTAACACCAAAGGAAGCATATGACTTATGCAAAAAGAAGTTTCCAGACACAACAAGAACCGATATTGCAGATTTTGGGGAGTTTTATACGTTCACCCCAGCTATCAAAGGCGATATGGTTGACGAAGACTATAAAGTCAACAAGGAAACTGGAGAAATAGAACCATTTTGGTTCGATGAATATGCAAGTTTTATGCAAAAACAAGATGATGATTATACTCCAAAAGTATATGATTTTAAAGAAGAGATCGGCTAAATCAGTCGGTCTCTTTTCTATTTGTCAAGAAAGGAGGGTAAGATGGCTAAAGAGCTTACTATATTAGACAGCATCAAGAAGCAAATTGGTATTGTGCCTGAGTATTTGGAATTCGATGACCAGTTGCTTATGTGTATTAATTCGGCTTTTGCAACCCTCCATCAGCTTGGCGTTGGCCCTGAAGAGGGTTTTTCAGTTGAGAAAGATACTGATTGGGATGAATACATCTCAACCGAGCGACTCAACTTCATCAAAAGTTATGTCTCAATGAAAGTAAGAGTAATGTTTGATCCACCTACTAGTTCTTTTGCATTAGATGCTTTAAACAAGCAGATTGCAGAATACGAGTGGAGGATTACTTCTGAAGTAGAATGCTATGGACAGGAGGACTGAGTATGTATTATGCAATAGATGACAAGACCGATCAGCTCGAACACCACGGCATAAAGGGTCAGAAGTGGGGAGTAAGAAGGTTTCAACGAGCTGATGGTACAAGAACTCCAGCAGGTAAGAAGAGAGAGCAGGAGTCTTCTGGCGATGCTCAAAATGGCGGTCAGAAACGACAAGTTGATACCGGTAAGATCAAGAAGGCAGCAGCGATAGGAGCAGGTCTTGCTGTAGGTGCAGTACTATTGACAAACCCTACTACAAGAAACGCCTTAGCTAAGTACGGAAAGACCGCCCTAAACAATTTGCCGAATACAGCAGCTAAGGTTGGAGCAGGAGTTGGTAAGACTGCAGCTAAGTTCATGAACAAAACCGATGCAAGGATGGCTAAGGTTGGAGATGCGATGCTTGATGCTGCTTTAGCATCTGTTGGTAGTATTGCAATTGCTAAGGTTGGAGAGAAGCTTGCTGCTGATAACAACGCAACCCAGGGTGAGAAGAACAAATCTAAGATTCTTACCGATGCAACCACAGCTGGAATCAAGACTGCTACCGGAGCAAAAGAAGGTTACAAGGGTAGTAGCTCAAATCCTAATTCCAAAGTTGATAAGAACAGTAAAGAGTATCAGGAATTGTTCCCAGGTCTTGATGACGCCGACAGGAAGGCCATAAAAGATAAGGCTAACTCTGGAGCAACAATCGAAGAACTACAAAAGTTCAGAGAGAGCCTGGGTCATTCCGATTTCGAATCCTGGGCTTCTCAGTATTTCGCTGTTGAGATTGGACGGTGATGTGAATGCTATCCAATACTGCAACTCCGAAGTACTACGGTAAGTTCCGGACAGATGTAGTAATGGGTGTCATTCCTGTAAATCAATACGTGTCAATGGAGATGAACCGTATTGACGCACTTATTAAAGATCCACGATTCTATTACGACGATAAAGCCGTAGAAGGGTGGATACAGTTCTGTGAAGGAGAACTTACACTAACAGATGGTTCTGACTTTAAAATGTTAGATACCTACAAACTCTGGGGAGAGGAAATATTCGGATGGTTTTACTTCGAAGACCGAACCGTATGGGACCCGAATGCTCATGGAGGAGGTCGAGGCGGTTACGTCAAGAAGAAATACAAGAAACGTCTTACATTAAAGCAGTATCTCATCGTAGGAAGAGGTGCTGCTAAAACTTTGTATGACACTTGTATACATGCCTACTTCCTGAATATTGATACCTCTACAACCCAGCAAATGACAACCGCACCAACTATAAGACAGAGTGAAGAAGTCTTGGCACCGTTTAGAACAGCTATTGCTAGAGCTCACGGTCCGTTGTTTACGTTCCTTACACAAGGTTCTATACAAAACACTACGGGTAATAGAGCTAATAGACAGCAATTGTGTTCAACAAAGAAGGGTGTACAGAACTTCGTTACAAATTCTCTCTTAGAATCAGTTCCAATGTCAATAGAGAAGCTTCAGGGTCGTAAAGATAAGATTGCTACAGTAGATGAGTGGCTTTCTTGTGACATCAGAGAAGACCCTATAGGTGCTATAGAGCAGGGTGCAACCAAGAACAAAGACTACTTGATTGTTGCAACCTCTTCTGAAGGAACGATTCGTAATGGTGTTGGCGACACGATCAAAATGGAGCTTATGAAGATCCTTAAAGGAGAATACTATGCTCCATTTATTTCTATCTGGTGGTACAGACTCGATGACATCGACGAGATGAACGACCCAAGGATGTGGCCTAAGGCTAATCCTAACATTGGTAGAACAGTTTCTTATGAAGCCTACCAAAGAGAAGTCGAGAGAGCTGAGAATTCACCAGCAGCTAGAAACGATATTATAGCAAAACGATTTGGAATCCCATTGGAAGGTTATACCTTCTTCTTTACTTATGAAGAAATCCAGCCCCATGACCACCAAGACTTCTGGCAGATGCCATGTGCTCTTGGTGCAGACTTATCACAGGGCGGTGACTTCTGTTCTTTTGTATTTCTATTCCCTCTTAGAGATGGTCGGTTTGGAGTTAAGACTATTAACTACATTTCCGACTTCACTCTACATAAACTCCCAGGAGCTATGCGAGAAAAGTATGAACACTTCATCAAAGAAGGTTCATTGGTAATCATGGAAGGCACGATTCTAGACATGATGGATGTATACGACGACCTCGATATGCGTATAACACAAAGCGGGTACGACATCAGATCATTTGGATACGATCCATACAATGCCAAAGAGTTCGTTGCAAGATGGGTTACCGAGAATAGTGAGTTTGGAGTTGAGAAAGTAATACAGGGAGCAAGGACAGAGTCCGTACCTTTAACTGAGCTTAAGAAGTTGGCTTCAGAGAGGATGATAGTCTTCGATCAGGAGCTTATGACTTTCACAATGGGTAACTGTATCACGATTGAGGATACAAATGGCAATAAGAAACTACTTAAGAAAAGATACGATGCAAAGATTGATGCTGTAGCAGCTATGATGGATGCTTTCGTCAGCTACAAGCTCAATAAAGATGCATTCGAGTAAGGAGTAATCCAAATATGCCAACAATTACACAAAGAATCCGTTCAGGATGGAATGCATTTATTGGCCGGGACCCCACTAAAGATCTTCAATTCACACCTCAGGACTTTGGGTATTACGGCTATGGTGTTAGACCGGATAGGATGCGTTATACAGGTGGTAACCAGAGATCTATAGTGGCTTCGGTATACAACCGCATATCTGTAGACGTTGCATCTGTTCATATAGAGCATGCGAAACTTGATGAGAATGATCATTTCAAGGAATCCGTAAAGTCCGGTTTAAACGAATGTATAAACGTATCAGCAAACATTGACCAAACAGGTAGGTCGTTTATACAGGACATTGTCGAATCTATGTTCGACGAAGGAGTGGTCGCAGTAGTCCCTGTTGAGACAGATGTAGACCCTCTAAAGACAGAGTCATACGATATTCGTTCAATGAGAACAGGAAGGATTGTTAGTTGGTATCCATCAGCAGTTAAGATACACCTTTACAACGAGCTAATAGGTAGATACCAGGACATAATTCTACCAAAGAGTAGAGTGGCGATCATTGAAAACCCGTTTTACTCAATCATGAACGAGCCGAATTCAACTTTGCAGAGACTTATAGCCGCAATAAACAAGTTGAATGCAGCAAACGATAACTCTACTAGTTCAAAGTTAGACCTTATTATTCAGCTACCTTACGTGACTAAGTCACCTCAGAGGAAAGCAGAAGCTCAAAAGAGAAGGAAAGAGATTGAGGATCAGCTCGCTACTTCTAAACTGGGAATTGCTTATACCGATGGTACAGAGCGAGTAACTCAGTTAAATAGGTCTCTCGATAACAACTTATGGACTCAGGTAAAAGAGTTAACAGATCAGTTATTTTCTCAGTTGGGTGTAACGCCCACTATCTTAGACGGTACAGCTGATGAAGCTACCAGAATCAATTATTTCAATTCAACTATAGCACCCATATGCCAGGCGATTACAGATGAATTCGCGCGTAAGTTCCTGACTAAGACTGCTAGGACTCAGAAGCAGGCCATTATCTACTTCCGAGATCCGTTCAAGTTGGTACCTGTTAGCCAGTTGGCTGATATAGCGGATAAATTCACCAGAAACGAGATCATGTCATCTAACGAGCTTAGAGCAGAAATCGGCTACAAGCCTGTTGATGATCCTAAGGCAGACATGCTTATTAACAAGAACTTGAACATGTCTGACGAACAGATCGCTGAAGTCTATGGCCAGAAAGCTGATATGCAGACAGGTATAAATCAGACGGAGAGTAATCCTTCCCAAATCGATGGGTTACTAAAGTCAATAGGAAACCAATCAATTTAAGAAGGAGGTAAAGACGATGCCTAAGAAACTATGGGATTTCTCAGGTTGGGCTACCAAGAACGACATTCTGTGTTCTGACGGTAGAACAATTAGGCATGGTGCATTCTCTGGGGACGATGGGAAGACAGTACCTCTCGTATGGAATCACAGACACGATGACGTGAATGAGGTTCTTGGTCATGCTCTGCTTGAGGAGCGTGATGAGGGTATCTATGCTTACTGTTCTTTCAATGGTACAGAGCGTGGACAGAATGCCAAATTGCAGGTCCAGCATGGGGATGTGTTGGCGCTTTCCATCTTCGCTAATCAGCTTAAGCAGAAAGGCGGAGACGTAATTCACGGCGCTATCAAGGAAGTGAGTCTTGTATTGGCTGGGGCTAATAAGGGAGCACTTATTGACAACGTACTTGAGCATGGTGAGGAGTCTAGTGACTCTGCAGAAATCATGTTCGTAGGTTACGGTGACATTGAACTCTACCATGCAGAAGAGGAGAAAGCAAGTATGAACGAAGATGAAAAGAAAGTCCAGAACGAAGAGTCTGGCGAAGAGACCGTTCAGGATGTTTACGACTCAATGAGCGAGAAGCAGAAGAAGGTCGTTGCATTCCTCGTTGGTAAGGCTGTTGAAGACGCTAAGGGCGGCAGCAAGCCTGCTGAAGGAGAGGAAGAAGTAAAACATTCAGACGATGCTCAAAATGGCGACGATGGTGATGATGGAGAAGAGACAGTCCAGGACGTTTACGACTCCATGAACCAGAAGCAGAAAGACGTTGTTTCTTTCCTTGTAGGAAAGGCAATTGAAGACAAAGAAGATTCTAATGAAGGAGGATCAGAAGATATGAAGCACAACGTATTCGCAGGTGAGGAAAGCAAAAAGAATGTTCTTTCCCACGACGAGTTCCAGCAGATTAACAAGGTCGGCAGACAGATTGGATCACTCAGAGCTGCTTTCCAGGCAGCTGAGGAGGAAGGAGTCCTTCAGCACGACGATACAAACGGAGTAGCAGGTGTTAACTACGGTATCACAGATATTGAGTTCCTGTTCCCTGAGGCTAAGACAATCAACACAACTCCTGAGTTCATCAAGAGAGAAATGGGATGGGTTGACAAGGTTCTCAACGCAACTCACCACACACCTTTCAGCAGAGTAAAGTCCATCTTCGCTAACATCACAGAGGACGAGGCTCGTGCAAGGGGATACATCAAGGGTCACCTCAAGAAGGAAGAGGTATTCAGCCTGCTTAAGAGAAGCACTGATCCTCAGACCATCTACAAGAAACAGAAGCTCGACAAGGACGACATCGATGACATCACAGATATGAACGTTGTTGCTTGGATCAAGAGCGAGATGCAGATGATGCTCAAGGAAGAGATCGCAAGAGCTATCCTTATCGGCGATGGCAGACTTAACTCTTCTGACGACAAGATCCAGGAGGCTCACATCCGTCCTGTATACAATGACGCAGACCTTTACACAATCAAGGTTCCTGTAAACGTTCCTAACGGCGCTTCTGAGGATGATATTGCTAAGGCTCTCATCCGCGCTATGATCAAGGCTCGTAAGCTTTACAAGGGCTCTGGCAACCCTACATTCTTCACAACAGAAGATTATCTCACAGACGCTCTGCTTCTTGAGGACCAGATCGGTCACGTTCTCTATGACTCAGAAGCTAAGGTTGCAACAGCTATGAGAGTTAAGGAGATCGTTCCTGTTGAGGTTATGGAAGGCCACAAGATCGGCATCACAGAGGGTGGCACAACAACTCAGTATCCTCTTATCGGTGTTGTGGTTAACCTTGCTGACTACAACGTTGGTACAAACGGCGGTGCTAAGACTGACTTCTTCGATGACTTCGATATCGATTACAACCAGTACAAGTACCTGTACGAGACCAGAATGTCTGGCGCTCTTATCAAGCCTTTCTCAGCAATGAGCTTCTACCTCGTAGAGGCCGGCGAGTAATTTCTTTTGGAGGTTGTTATGAAGTGGTACGGTGAAATTGGGTTTAGAGAAGAAGTAGAGGTTGAACGTGGTGTATTTCTTCCCAGAATCGTTCCTAGGAGTTTCTATGGGGACATATTGAGAGATTCCTGGAAGGAACAACAGGGAGAAAAGATCAACCCTAACTTACATATTTCAAATAAGCTTTCGGTGGTAGCCGACCAGTATCTGCAAAACAACTTCCACAAGATTGCTTATGTGACTTTTGGAGGAGCCAAGTGGACCGTGAGTGGTGTTGAGGTGAATTACCCAAGACTTACTCTGGACCTTGGCTCTTTATATTTGGAGGACCAGGAGGAAGAGACGGATGAAGACGAGGGATGAAATCCAGGCAATGCTGGAGGAAGTTCTTGGGAGTTCAAACGTCTACTTCCAGGCCCCTCCTAATACTGGAATGAAGTACCCATGTATAGTGTATAGATTCGTAAGATTCAACATTAGGCATGGAGACAACAAACCATATCTTGTAACAGGTCATTGGGAGCTCCATCACATGTACAAGAATCCTAAATACGATTTGAAAGAGAAGTTCGTGTTTGAGGTTCCTTTCTGCACTTTTGACAGAAGAATTGTTAATGATGGGGTCTACAACGACTATTACACAATAAATAACTAACGGAGGAAAAATATATGTTCGCATTAGAATGGGATAAAATTGGCGAAAAGAAATTCGAAGCTGGTTGCGACAGGGGCGTTCTGTATCCTAGCTTGAACGGAGCATACCCTAAGGGTGTTGTTTGGAACGGCTTCACAAACGTAAACGAGTCTCCTGAAGGCGGTGACGCTCAGGACTTCTACGCAGACAACATCAAGTACGGTTCTCTTCGTGGTACTGAGAACTATGGCGGAACAATCGAGTGCTACACCTATCCTGACGAGTGGAAAGAGTGCGATGGCCGTAAGGAGCTTGTTCCTGGTGTAACAATTGCTCAGCAGAACAGGAAGACATTCGGTCTTTCCTACAGATCACTTCTTGGAAACGACACAGAGCTTCTTGACTATGGCTATGTGATCCACCTGGTTTACAATGCATCTGCTTCACCTTCAGAGAAGAGCCGTTCAACAATCAACGAGTCTCCTGAGGCCGGAACAATGTCTTATGAGTTCAAGACAACTCCTGTTCCTGTAACAGCTATTACTAACGCTAAGGCTACATCTCACATCGAGATCGACAGCACAAAGGTTACTAAGGCTCAGCTTGATGCCATCGAGAGCATCATCTACGGCCAGGCTGGAACCGTATCTTACAATGAAGTTTCTGCAGTAACAGGCGACAACCCTGCAACTGAGGGATGGTACGAGCTTGTTGGAACAACATATGTTGCTACAGCTGATACTGAGGTTGTAGAAGGTAAGACATACTTTGAGAAGGTTGAGACTGGCGCCGTTGACGCTAGACTTCCTCTTCCTGACGAAGTATACAGGATCCTTACAAACATCTGATCAATTCCATGAGGGCCCGGGTCGTTGGCTATACGCTTTCGGCCCGGACTTTTTATTATCGTGCTCAAAATGAGCAAATTTTGAAAGGAGAACAACCATGATAAAGAAGACTATTACATACACAGACTATCTTGGGACTAACAGAACCGAAGATTTCTACTTCAACCTGTCTAAGACAGAACTTTCAGACATGCAGATGTCAGTAGAAGGTGGTTACAACGTACTTCTTGAGAAGATGATGAACGCTGCTAACAACAAGGACATCTACAATACCTTTGTTAACGTCGTACTTCAGGCTTATGGTGAGCTTTCACCGGACGGTAGATACCACATTAAGGAAGATGACGAGGGCCACAAGCTTTACAAGAGGTTCAAGCAGTCCCCTGCGTATGATGCATTAATGGATGAGATCTGCAAAGATGAGTCAACAATTGCAGAGTTTTGTAAGGGCATCCTGCCTAAGAACTTACAGGCAGAAGGAACAGCTCCCGCCGCTGCCCCTGCTATTCAGGTCGTTAAATGATAAAGATCAAGATACCAGATCAACCAAAAGAACAACTTTGGGATGAGACTAATGAATGTTTTATCTACAGACCGGGAGTAAAAGGTTGTGAGTTGACTCTGGAACATTCGTTACTCTCAGTTGCTAAATGGGAGTCCATATGGTGTAAACCCTTCTTACGAGGCAAAGAGAACATGTCCGTAGAAGAGATGATCAGTTATGTAGAGTGTATGACTGTTACACCATGTAATGTTGATCCGGAAGTGTACAAAAGAATTCCACAATCTGAGTATGAAAGGGTAAACAACTACATCAATAACCCATCAACTGCTACTACGTTTACCGGACCAAAAAGTAGTGGGAAGAAGAGTAGTGAGATAACTACTTCAGAACTTATCTACTACTGGATGACAGCAGCTAACATACCATTTGAGTGTCAGAAATGGCATCTTAACCGACTATTAACCCTCATACACATTTGTGAACTCAAGAACGATCCTAAGAGCCAGAAGAAGTTGAGCGCTAACGAGATCCGTAAGGATTACGACAAGATCAACGAGGCCAGAAGGAAAGCTTTACACTCTAAAGGATAAAAGACAAAGAAAGGAGACGGTTATGGGAATACATATCACGTGTAGTGGAGACCTTTCGAAGACAATGAAGTTCCTCAACCGTCTCCAGAATAAAGATTATTTGAACATATTATCAACTTACGGTAAGCGAGGAGTAGATGCTCTTCGTGCAGCCACACCAAAAGATTCAGGTACAACTGCGGATAGTTGGTATTACGAGATCAAACAGGACCGTAATCAGACCACTATAAATTGGTGTAATAGCAATGTAAACGATGGGGTAGTTATAGCATTACTCCTTCAGTATGGACATGGTACCGGAACAGGCGGCTATGTCCAGGGAACGGATTACATCAACCCAGCAATGCAAGCCATATTTGATGATTTGGCGAATGAATGTTGGAAGGAGGTCACTAGAGAATGAGTTCTGTTGATGAACGCATTGTCAAAATGGTCTTTGATAATGCTGATTTTGCGACTAAGATCGCTGGTACGATTAAAAGCTTAACTCAGCTTAATCAGGCTACAGAGCAAGTAGCTAACAACTCAGGTGGCGGACTTTCTGCTATGGGTAAAGCTTTTGAGCAAGCTGAGATCATGTCTACCAAAGCTGGTTTCCATATTCAGGATGTATGGCTTAAGGTAGCAAGTATATTGGAATACCAGGTTGCTGGTAAAATTGTAAAGATTGGTAAGGATATTGCCAATGCTATGACGTTCGAGGGTATAGCCGATGGTTTCAACGAGTACGAGCTCAAGATGGGTTCTGTACAGACCATTATGGCAGGTACCGGGGCGTCACTTGGAGAAGTAAATAGGTATCTGAACGAGTTAAATACTTATTCAGATAAGACTATATATTCATTCGCAGACATGACCAATAACATTGGTAAGTTCACGAATGCGGGTGTAGAGCTCGAGGACGCTGTGCTGGCTATCAAGGGTATAGCTAATGAAGCAGCACGATCAGGCGCAAATGCTAACGAAGCGTCCAGAGCAATGTACAATTTCTCACAGGCCTTGTCAGCAGGTTATGTAAAACTGATTGACTGGAAGTCTATTGAGAACGCTAATATGGCTACTAAGGAGTTTAAGGATACACTTCTTGAGGTAGCAGTTGCAACCGGTACCGTTGAAAAAGGTGAAGACGGTATGTATAAGGTCCTTTCAAAGAATGCTCAGGGCGCAACTATGAAAGAGACCATTAGTGCAACTAAGAACTTTAACGATTCTTTGTCCTATCAGTGGATGACAACTGAAGTCTTAACAGAGACTATGAAAGTATACGCTACTGATATAAGGGACATGACAAAAGCTGAGAAAGAAGCATACGAAAACGAACTCAGATCTATGGGTATTACCGACGAACAGATCAAGAAATTCGAGGAGCTTGGCTCAGCAGCAACAGATGCAGCTTCAGAAGTAAAGACCTTTACCATGCTTAAAGACACCCTTAAGGAAGCTATTGGTTCTGGTTGGGCTCAGACCTGGGAACTTATTATAGGTAACTTTGATGAGGCTAAGCAGATTTGGACTGCAGTAAGTAATGTCCTTGGCGACTTCATTGATAAGTCTTCCGACGCAAGAAATTACCAACTTCAGTGGTGGAAGACTTTAGGTGGAAGAAAGGCCCTGATTGATTCTTTTGCAAATGCATTCAAGGCTATACAAGCTATAATTAAACCTATTTCTGAAGGGCTTAAAGACGTATTCCCACCTGCAACTGGTTTACAGTTAGCGAACCTTACGAAAGCTTTAAGAAAGTTTACAGAAGGGTTGATTATTTCAGAAGAAACCGCAAATAAAGTTAAACGAGTAGCAACTGGTTTCTTCTCTATATTCGACATCGCTTTAAAGTTTATAAAAGCGTTTATTGGCGCTATATTACCTGCAGGAAAAGGTGTATTAAGTCTAGGTGATAATCTCTTAGACGCTGCCGCAAACATAGGTGACTTCATTACTCAGATTGATAAAGCCATTACTGAGAACAAACTCTTTGAGAAAGCATTCGAGAACATCGCAAAGATCGTTAAACCGGTGTTCGAGATAATTAAGATGGGTGCTAGTGGTATCCTTCAAATACTCTCATCGCTATTCAGTGGCTTTAGTGACGCTGCTCAACCTATGGAAACTGTTGGTGATATTTTCCAAAAGGTTGTTGATAACATAGCAAACGGAATCGACAACATTAAAGACAAATTGTCTAAACTATCTCCTATATTTGGCGGTATCAAGTCATTATTTAGTGGAGTAGGCGAGATACTTGGTTCAGTGTTTAAACAAATAGGTGATAGCTTATCTGGGTTTGCAAGCGGTAATACAAACGGCTTTAGTGTTCTGATTAACTCCATTAATGCACTTATATCTGGAGGAATACTTTACAAGTTATACCAAGGTGTTAAACAGTTCTCTGAGGTAGGGGGAATTCTTGATAGTTTAGGTAGTGCTTTAGACTCCTTTGGTAAGAAGGTTGGTTCCGAAACATTACTTAATACTGCTAAAGCTGTAGGTATATTAGCTGTATCATTACTTATAGTTGCTAGTATCGATAGTGACAAGTTAGCTGGTGCAGTAACAGCCATATCAACTATGGTAGGTGTTTTAGCGGGAGCTATGATGCTTATCATGAAAGCTGTAAACTCCTTCAGTGCTACAGATGTAAAGAAGTCGTTTAGTTTCTTTGGCAAAGAACTATTTGGTTCAAACGCAACTAAGATTCTAGAGATGTCTATAACACTTGGAGCTGTTTCCAAGGCATTAGTAGCGATGGGCGCAGCTATTCTAATGATGGCTATTGGTCTTAAGATCGTATCCAAAGCGGCAGAAGGTGGTCATCTGTGGGATAGTTTCGCGGTTATAAGCCTTATGCTTGGCGAGCTTACACTTGTAGCAATAGCACTTGGTAAGTGGGGTAATGACTCAAAGAAGGGTGCTAAAGGACTTATAGCTATGACTTCGGCTTTAATTCTTATGGCCGTAGCTTTGAAGATGGTTTCACAAGTAGTAGAAGGTGGTAATGCTTGGGAGTCTCTTGGAATTATCGGTTTGATGGTTGCAGGTCTTACAGGAGTATTGATTGCCATTGACAAGTTAACTAAATACAAGTCAATGAGCATGTTACCACTAATCTCTATGGCGATTTCCATCAATCTATTAGTGTTTGCCCTTAAGTCTATAAGCGATGCACTTGGTACTGAGGGTAACCACATATGGGAAGCTCTTGGAATTGTAGGATTAATGGCAGCAGGTTTAGCCGCAGTATGTGTTGTTCTATCTAAGTTTGGTGGATTCGCAGCTGTTGGTGGTGTAGGAGCTATTCTAGCGGCCGCTGCAATATTAATCTTTGTACAATCCCTTAAACAAATTAGCGATGCGCTTGGGCAAACAGACCAGCACATATGGCAGGCGCTTGGCGTGATTGCAGTTTCGTTGTTAGTTCTGGCGGTAGGCCTTACAGCGATGGCTGGAACAATACCTGGAGCTGCTGGTTTACTGATTGCTTCAGTAGCACTTATAGCTCTTGGCGGCGCGCTCAAAATCATCGGCAAAATGTCACTCGCAGAGATAGGAAAAGGCCTTTTAGCAATAGCAGGATCGCTAATAATCCTTGCAGTTGGTCTTACAGCGATGATAGTAGCTCTTCCTGGAGCTGCAGCTTTAGTAGTTGCTGCATTTGGGCTGACAATATTAGCTGGAGTTCTTAAGATATTTGGCAGTATGAGCTTGGAAGAGATCGGAAAGTCATTATTGACCCTTGCAGCGGCTCTTGCTGGTATAGCAGTTATCGGTGCGATTTTATCGATTACTTCACCCTTGTTATTAGCGTTCTCAGTAGCTCTTACTGTGTTCGGCGTTTCACTTATAGCTACAGGAATAGGCTTAAGCTTGTTTGCGGCAGGTATGCAGGCCCTTGTTGCCATTGTTCCTATGGGCACTGAAGCATTAAGGCTATTCGGTGAGACACTCCTTGGGTTAATACCTGTGGCTGTAACAGCTGTTATGGACGCTATAGGCATACTTTGCACAAAGATTGTCGAGTATGGGCCTCAGATAGTTCAGGCGATCATTACAGTTATAGGCATGATTCTTACAGCTTTAGTATCATGCTCAACTCAGATTGCAGAGGCTATTGTAACACTCTTACTATCTCTTATGGACATTATGTCGCAGAACATTCCTAAGTTTGCTCAGAAGGCAACTGACATGATGGTAGCTTTCATGAAAGCGATTTCTACAGAAATACCTAGAGTCGTAGATGAAGGCTATAAGTGTGCAATTGCGCTTATCAACGGTCTTGCCGATGCAATAAGGAACAACAATGGCGAACTCATAGCAGCTGTCGACAACTTGATGGATGCTGCGATCCAGGCCATTACTCAGTGGCTTGTAGAGTTCACTCCTTTAGGTATGCTTATACCTGAGGATATGAAGAACGGTATCATGGATGGCAGCTTTAACGTCAAAGACGCAATTGACGACCTTATTAAAGATTTAATCGATAAGATCAAATCTAAATACGAAGATTTCAAGAAAGCTGCAAAGAACCTTATTGACGGATTCCTTAGCGGCCTTACAGGTGGTAAGAAAGAAGTTTCAGATGCAGGTGCCGCTGTTGGTGATGCAGCAATTGACGGTCTTAACTCAAAGAAGGGTATTGATTCTAACTCACCTTCAAAGAGAGCCGAAGAGTCTGGAGCGTATGTTGACGAGGGCCTTATTAAAGGCATGGAAGACAACCTCGATCTGGTAACTGGTGCCGGCACAGACGTTGGTAATGAGCTTATTGGTTCTATCAATGACGCAGTAAATGCTGGTTTACCTGACCTGGAGACTTCTTCAGCAGCTATAACAGATGCATTAACTATTGAAGCTGGCAGTGTTGATGTGTTAAGCGAGTCTTTTACCTCCTTAACAGATTCTACGATGGAGGCTATAGACGCACAAAAAGAACAGGAAAAGCAGATGGACAAAAACCAGCAAATCATAAGCGATTTGTCCACTGAAACTGCTAGGGCGGAGAGTACTCAGCAAAAATACAATGATGCTGTTCAAAAAAGCATTACTGCTCAGCTTAGTACTGAAGGTTTGCGAGAAGAGAAGTTAGCAGCTAGAAGGAAAGAAATCGAGGAGACTCAGGCGCTTACAGACGCTATAGACGAGAACACCGACGCTTTGGGCGGAAATGGTAAAGCAGCTAAGAAGTCTGCAGATGTTATGGAGTATGCTTCAGGTGTTGTCGAGGCGTTTGCTGCTCAGTACGGTGAACTATACGCAGAACTCGGTGAAGATGCTCCTATTAAGGTTGCAACTTTCGCAGTTAGGAACTTAGCAGAAGAAACTTACAAAGCTTCCATTAAGGCAAAACAGGCAGCAGGTGAAAACGAGAAGACTGTAGCTTCTGTCGAAGACATGATCAAGGCCTTCACTGAACTTAAGACCAACATCTACGATTCAGTTAAGTCTATGTTCGAGGGAGATAACTTCTTCCAGGTATTTGAGAAAAAGACAGATAAGTCTATGGCTGATATGTTAGCTGGTATGAGGTCTAACGTTGAGGGTGTTAAGGATTGGACAAACAAGTTGTCAGCGCTTGCGAACACAGGTATTGAGCAGGGACTTCTTCAGCAGTTAGCAGAGCTTGGACCTAAGGGGTTCGAGTACGTAAACGCGTTCTCTAATGCTACAGCTGAAGAGATAGAGGAAGCTAATAGGCTGTTCCTTGAGGCTAGTACTATACCAGAGTCTGCTTCTAACTCTGTTGTTGCAAGTTATGCTAAGGCTGGTCTTAATGCCGTTGCAGGTTTCGCTAATGGCATTAATAGTGAAGCTTATGCAGCTATTGAAGGAATAGAGAATGTTGGTACTACAACTCTCAATGCTCTTGAGACGATTCTTGAGGAAAACTCACCTTCAAAGGCTACTGAAAGAATGGGTATGTATCTCGATCAGGGTCTTGAAAACGGTATTAAGCAGAACGCTCTGTTCACCTTACATGCTGCTATGGCATTGGCTGAGGATATTAAGAAGGCTATTTCTGGAATACTTACTTATGAAGTATTCTTCGGTTATGGCCAGAATGTAGCTTATGGTTTAGCAGATGGCATGACTTCGGAAGACTCTATAAAGTCTGTAACAGAAGCAGCTAAAACCTTAAGTAAGATTGCTGCATCGGTTACTGAAAAGTACAACGGCATCGAGTCCCCGGCAAAACGATACAGGAAATACGGTACGTATATTGCTAAGGGATTTGGGTTGGGTATGACCGACGGCACTTCTTATGTACAGCATGGTGCTTATATGCTATCGGATGCCATTAAGACAACCTTAGATCTTATCGAGAGCATTTCTGAGGACGACATGGAGTTACATCCTGTTATATCCCCAGTGCTCGATTTGAACGATCTGAAGAATAAAGCAGGCCTTGTCAATTCGCTGTTCCCTCAGCAGTCTATGGCTATGGCTTCAACAATTAACATAGGCAGAAGTACTGGTGGTTCTAGTGATAGTTCGTCTGAGAACGTTCCGGCATTCGGTGGTCAGCAGATCAACTTCACACAGAACAACTACTCACCTAAAGCATTGTCTCGTTACGATATTTATAGGGATACAAAGAATCAGATTTCCATGATGAAAGGAGTGATTGCGCATGCTTAAGTACGTGACGATTACAAACTATCTTGGAAATTCTGTAACATATTCCTTGGAAGGTCCATCAGAGGATCAGCCTTATCGTACGACAATAGATGATCCTTCCGGGCTCTTCATCACTGAGATTGAGGGGCTCGGGCCTGTAAAGGCTACAATTAACATGACTGAATTAGCTACAGCTGACGGTGATATTTTCAACTCAAGCAGGTTATCTGGCAGAAACATCGTCATTAAAGCTAGGTTTACCTATGCAAAGACCATAGAAGAAGCAAGACTTATGAGTTATAAGTTCTTTCCTATAGGCCATAAGCTAAAGTTTACAGTTAAAACCGATAACAGAACAGCAATGACTGAAGGCTATGTTGAGTCTAATGAACCTGTTATATTCTCACCTGAAACCGATATGCAGGTATCTGTTCTCTGCGAATCGCCGTTCTTCTTATCTGTAGACGATGACGGAACTAAACAAACTAACTTCTCAAACGTAGTTCCTATGTTTGAGTTTCCATTCTATCAACTCCCTGGAGAAGAAGAGCCAAGAGGTCATTACCAGAACTTAGGTCCTGACCCGGTTACAGAGTTTGGTAGGGTCATTAACAAGAAAGAGAGCACGGTTTACTACGACGGTGACGCAGAGACTGGATGCGTTATTCAGCTTCATGCGATCGGTGAGGTTGAGATGATATCTATCTACAGTATTAAGACTAGAGATAAGATGGTTCTTGATACTAACAAACTAGCAGCCCTTAATCTTGGTGATAAGTTTATCTACGGTGACACGATTACCATTAATACGATTAAAGGTCGTAAGTCTATTACTTTACTTAGAGATGGTATCACCTACAACATACTTAACATCTTAGGTAAAGATGCAACATGGTTCCAGCTTGCAAGGGGTGATAACCTATTTGCTTACACAGCTGAATACGGAGAACAGAACGTTCAGTTCATGGTTGAATCACAAATTATATTCGAAGGAGTGTGATGAGTTATGGAGATGTATGTACTTAATCAGGACTTTGAAAAGATAGCTCTGATAGATGCTTACGAATCACTCCTTTGGACAGACAGGTATAATAAGCCGGGCGATTTCGAGATCTACACTCCTGTAGCTGATTTCGCCCTGCAATACCCTGTCACGGATAACTATCTTCAGATCAAAGAGTCAGATCATACGATGATTATCGAGGATATTACGATCGAATCAAATGTTGATACGGGTAATCACATCAAGATTGTTGGTAGGAGTCTTGAGTCTATATTGGATAGGAGAATTGTTTGGAAGCAGACTGACATAGACGGCAATCTGCAAAACGGGATAAGTAAACTCCTATACGCCAATATTATAGGCGGTGACGGATCAACTAACAAACCCGCAATTGTTGGTGGGGATGATAGGAAGATTACAAACTTTATATTTGAAGAAAGTGATGACCCTGCTATCACAGAACTCACAATGGAAGCTCAGTATACGGGAGATAACTTACTTAGTATAATCGAGAACCTATGTGAGGTAAACGAGATAGGGTTTATGATTACCCTTAACGATCAAAACCAATTTGTATTTAAGTTATACAAAGGTACTGACAGATCTTATAGACAGGAAAGTCTTCCTTATGTGGTGTTTAAACCAACATTCGAAAACATTATCAACTCCAATTATTCTGAAAGACATTCCGAAGCAAAGAACATTACTTTAGTTGCTGGAGATGGAGAAGGTAACTCTAGAGTAACAAGAGTAGTAGGTTCTGGTACAGGACTTCTTAGGAAAGAACTCTTTACAGATGCTAGGGATATTCAGAGTAAAGACATGAGTACATCAGCTTATTACGCCAAGTTAGATGAACGTGGTAAAGAGAAGCTGAAGGAGTATAAGATCGATAAAACATTCGATGGTGAGTGCGAAACCACAAGGATGTATGTCTATCAAAGAGACTTCTTTATGGGGGATTGTGTACAGGTAGCTAATGAGTATGGTATGGAATCTCCAACAAGAATTATTGAGTATATTTGGAGTTCATCGGCTTCGGGTACAACAAGTTATCCAACCTTTGAGGCTCTGGATTACGAAGTAGAAGAAGAGGAGGAATAATATGGCTACGTTAACACAATTAGTCTTACCGGTTAAACGCGGTGACATAATTGCCAATGAAACATTTGACCTCCCAGAAGGGGGTGGGGGTGGAGGCGCTTCATCTCCTGAATCTATTGGTATTGGCTATGGAACGTGTAGTACAGCTTACGCAACATCAGAAAAGGTTGCCACGCTTTCTGGCTACGTATTAAAACAGAACGGAATCGTTGCGATAAAGTTCACTAATGCAGTTAACTCAAACGCAACACTTAACATAAACTCTAAAGGTGCTAAGCCAATTTATTATAGAGGCACGGCTCTTGCAAACAACATTATTAAGGCTGGAGATACTGTTACGTTTATCTATGATGGAACGAACTATAACGTTTTGTCTGTAGATAACCTCTTTGAGGCGTTCGTACTCCTCGTTGGAGACTCTCTTGCAGAGATTACAGTAACGAATACTCAGGCCGGAATATCAGATACTGTAGTACTTAACGTTGATGGGTACGGTACATATCATGTGCTCCTTCCTGGAACGTATGTATTCAGTATATCTGATGAATAAAGGAGGCTAATAATGGCATTATCATATGGTTTTTACAATTCTGTCGATGGGGACAGAACTTATGACGCCATCCAGTTTGGCCAGATATTTGATGGAATAATTAAGGATGGTGTTTATGGCACATATCTTAAGGGAATGGTCGTTATAGCTTCTGAAAACGCTGGAGAAGTAATAATCCAGCCTGGAAGAGCTTGGTTTAACCATACATGGAGCTATAATGATGCAAACTATGTTATGGCAGCAGAAGATCCTGACGTACTGCTTGATAGAATCGATGCTCTTGTGCTTGATATAAATACTGAACTTGCAGTTAGAAAGAACAAATTCACATGGGTTACAGGTGAGCCGTCATCAAATCCAAGGCGCCCTACACTTACAAACACAGTAACACATCATCAGTATCCTCTTTGTTATGTTCATAGATACCCTGAAACAACAATGATCTACGATCGTGACATAACAAATATGGTAGGTACTTCAGAGTGTCCGTTTGCAACCGGTGTTCTTCAGGGCATAGATCTTGATGCGTGGATAAGACAGTGGGACGATGAATTCCATAACTGGGAAGACGCAACGAAAACATCATTTGAGAGCTGGATGCTTACTCAGCAGGATGTATATACTGCTTGGTATGATGCTATTAAGAGCCAGATGGAAGGCGACCTTACAAATTTTGAGGACTGGTTTGAGAGAATCCAGGGTATTATCGACGAGGAGGCGGCGACTCACTTACAGTCTGAAATCGATGATCTTGCTGCTATGCTTCCTGCAGGAAGCCACATTACGATATCTACGAGCGAGACATCATTATATTTACGAAACGTTACTGTAAGTGATGGTATTCATGAAGCTACAGCTAAGTTTGATAGTAGTGGTGTTGCCGTTGTTGAGTCATTCCCTTATGTAGGACTACTTACAATCACAAGTACGGATGGTCAGTATACAGCATCTACGACACTTAACACTCCTTACTTTGGAAGATATTCAGCAAGCTTATCTTTCTGGGGCGCTACTGTAAACCTTGATGGTGATGAGACTCTTGGCGGCTATACAGTTACAGTAAAGAACTCTCTCGATGCACCTGTAATAAGCATAGTTCTCAACGCATCTGGTAAGGGAGTATTCAACGCAACATACCCTGATACTTATAAATTTGTTTGGACATATGGAGGAGATGAAATGCAGGTAAGTTTAAATGTTACAGAAGAGACGACTTATTCTGTAGAGATCTACGCTGGCTTTAACTGGAGAAGGTGGTGCGAGCTTGGTGGAGTATCGACTTACGGAATGACATCTCTTCAAGATGTCTTTGACGACGAGGCAGCAACTCGTAAGCTTATGACAGTTCACGCTTCAGCTGACTATCTAATTGATAGAGTTAGCCATAACGTAAACGATATCGATGAGTTTACTGTTAATGATACAGCTATGAAGTGGATTGGTCTTCGTGACTATGTATGCGATGGTCTTACAGCTATAGAAGGCGTATGGGATAAGTTCCTGGCAAGTGAGTACTGGGAGAGAATCCTTAAGGATCATGTGCCTATTATGACATCAGCAACAGCACCATATGGTACTGTTATTGGTAGTACTACAGATTCTACATATCCTGCTTGGCGAATCTTTGACGGCAATGACACTACGATAGGTAGAGTAGACAATGCTGCAAATGCGTATATGGGGTATAAATTTACAAATCCTATAAGAGTTTGTAAATTAAGAGCAAAAGCATTAACAGAAGAGTCTCCTACGTATGAACCGCTTAGTGATTTAGTAATAGAAGGATCTAATGATAATTCTACATATATACCATTATATACAATAGAAGCAGGTACTATTCTACCAGAGGACTATACGCTTGCATTTACAAATGAAAATTATTATTTGTATTATAGAATTAGAGAAGCGACAAAAGGGGGGTCTGCAAATAAATGGGGTATGTATACTCTCCAATTCTACGGTCGATCACTCAATGTGTCTGTACCGGTGATGACTAGCAATACTACTCCTTATGGTGAATGTATAAGTTCAGATCCAACTAGTGGCAGACCAGCTTATTATGCTTTTAATGCCGATGATAGTACTTCTTATTCCTCAAATACAAAAGACTTAACCACAAACTTATACGCAGGGTATAAGTTTTCAAATCCAGTACTTATAAAAAAGATTATTTGTAATATTAAATCTGCTGACCAAACAACACATACTGGAATTTATGATGTACAAGGGTCAAATGATGGGGCAACATGGGAATCTATATTAGATGAACAAAAAGTATTATCTTTTAGTAGCTCTGTTGGTGATGTATATGTAAATGAGGATATAGATAGTAGCACCAGTTACTTGTACTATAGAGTTGTTAGGATATCGTCAACGGTTTCCGACAGACTAATTCTTTATAATTGTAACTTCTACGGCGTAGACTATTCAGAACGTGAATTCGCTGACGGGTCTACTATGAAGTATCTGTATGACCACGGATTAGAGCTTGAAACTATTATTCCTGCTGTTTCTGGGGCTGCTAGTAGTGCTGAAAATGATGGAGAAGTGTATTCGTTGGAAGCCCCTACAACATCTGGAACATGGGCTGGTATATCTTCACAGCAGGATTTAACTGATTTTTCAGTTCTTAGGGCAATATTAGCTTATGGTAAACGTAAGGATTCAAGTAATAGAGCTGTAATTCTTAATGTTTCTTCTTCAAGTGGTCAAACAAATGATTATGGGTATAGTCAGTTTAACTTTGAGTCAAATGCTAATATTCCTAATAATTTAAGTATGAATATAGGAAGTATAAATGTGACAGCATATCCAGGTTTATATGTTTCAGTAGGTGCATTGGCTCAAGTATCAGAATTTTGGCTCGAATAAACTTCCTTTGTGGATCACACTTTACTAGTTTCATAAGAGACAACACATTAAAAGAACCATAGAAAACTAGTATTAACTTTAGTAATTACAGGCATTGAAAGTATAAACGGAAGACAGCATGTTAAGACATCTTAGGAGAGTTTATATGAGTAAGTGCCTGTAGTTATATTTACTTCTAAAAGGAGGTTAATATGATTGTCTTTGTGGATGATGAATCAAGGATAAAGGCTGTTAATTCTACAACAGATGAAAGTCTCATTCCTTTGTATATCAACGACGATCCCAAATCAAATCCGTTTATTGGATGGTCAAGAGCAAAGATCTGTTGCTATAAGGTTGCAATAGAAGACGGAGTTGTTACAATGATGACGCCTTGGGTTGATTCAAGAATGATTGATTCTATCGACCAGATGGGTAAAGAAATCGATGCAATTACTCCATGGGAGAAGACAGAATCTGCTTCAAAAGGCGATAGTGAAGTGCAGTTTATAGATGTACCTAATGGCGTCTATAACATTATATTTGATTCTCTTGGGGATGAGACTGTCGAATATATTGTAGACTTAAATGACGATATTGTAACTGTTGTATTTTCAAGACCGCTTGAGTATGCAGCAGATGTTACATTAAAAGTAAACTAAGGAGGAAAACAAAATGGCATTTTATCTTGACACAATCGAGCAGGTAAAGGGAGCTGAGGAAGGTCAGATCAACGAGTATGGTCAGAGAACTAAGCAGAATTCTTACGAGTCTGCACTCACAGCCTTCTACACAAAGCTTGGTAATGTAGCTAACGATCTTATCGAGGCTGATGCTACAAAGAACCATTACTTTATGGATATTCGTATTGTAGATTCCAAGGGCGGAGTTCTTAAGAAGGATAAAATTGGCACACACCAGGCCACATAATGTTTATTCCATATAACAATAACCCGAAAGGGCTTAAAGTGGGGGATTGTGTTATACGCGCCATAGCCTTAGCACTTGATTACAACTGGTTTATGGTGCATGACGAGCTGTCTTTTCTTTCAAGAAAAATGTATGATATGCCATCGTCCAATCGGGTGTGGAAAACATATCTTAAGAACCTTGGCCTAAAGGAAGTAAAGATAGACAATATTTGCCCTAATTGTTTTACGGTTGAAGAGTTTACATACCTTTACCCAAAGGGCACCTATATTCTATCAACTTGTGAATACAAGAAAGCATTTAACATAGTGGTTACAGCAACACATCTTATTTGTGTGAAAGACGGTAATTACTATGACACATGGGACAGTGGGAAAGACATTCCGCTGTCCTTTTTCTATGTAGGAGAGTGACAAAACAATGGACTACAACAACTATGGGGTTCCTACATTTCAACCTCAAATGACACCGCAACTTAGTACGCAGTTTAATTCTCAGTTGCAATCCCAGCCTCAGCAGAACAATACCTTCATTTATATTCAGGGTAGAGAAGCTGCTAAGGCATATCCTGTAGCACCTGGCAGAACGGTTCTCTTCCTCGATGATCAGAACCCTTACATCTACAGGAAAACAACAGACAATGTTGGTAGGACTATCGAGTTTAGAGTATTTCGATTAGAAGAGGAGCTTGAGCCTGAACCATCATCGAACTTTGCTACTAAAGATGACCTTAATTCTCTTCAGGGTAGTATCGATGAACTAAAGAGCCTTCTTCTGTCACAGAAGTACTCTCAACCTAAGCCTTACCAAGGAAAGAAGGTGAACCAGAATGGCTAACCCTCTTATTCCCGGAAACCCTCAAAATGGGGGTAATTTGTTACAACAGTTCTTAGCGTTTAAGAACTCTTTTAAAGGAGATCCTAAAGCTACGGTAGAAGGACTCCTTAAGTCAGGTCAGATGAGCCAGGAGCAATTCAACCAGCTTCAGTCTATGGCTACTAACCTGCAAAACGTACTTCACTAATAAACTGGCCAGTTTATTAAATACAGACATCTAAGTCAGTCATCTAAGGAGGAAATACTATGGGTTTATCAAATGGTGATTTATCTGCAGCTGATGTTGCCGCTGTTATGAATGGAGGTAACGGTGGTGGTATGGGTAACTGGGGAGACGGATCATTCTGGATTATCGTCCTGTTCCTGTTTGCTCTTATGGGCGGATGGAACAATGGCGGTGGATTCGGAGGAGGATCACAGGCTCCCGCAGTTCAGCAGGGATTCGATCAGGCCGCTGTAATGAACGGTCTCACATCAATCAATTCATCAATTTGCAATGGCTTTGCAGGCGCTGAAGCTTCAGCTAATGCTAGACAGATAGCAGACATGCAGATGGGATTCGCAACTCAGACAGCAATGAATCAGGGATTTAATGCTCTCCAGTCTCAGTTTGCTAACTGTTGTTGTGAGAACAGACTGGGAATAGCAAATCTTGGCTCAGACCTTGCAAGAGAGGCTTGTGCTGATAGAGCAGCTGTTTCAGACGCTTTAAGGGACGTTCTTGCAGCAAACAACGCATCAACACAGCGTATCCTTGACCAGATGTGCCAGGATAAGATTGATGCTAAGAACGAGCAGATCGCAAATCTTCGTCAGCAGATGAATATGATGCAGCTTGCTTCAAGCCAGAACGCTCAGACTCAGGCAATCATTGCTAACAACGAGCTTCAGACCGCTGCTCTTGAGCAGTATCTTGCACCTACACCAAGGCCCGCTTACGTGGTTCCAAATCCTAACTGCTGCAACCAGAACTTCAATTCATGTGGTTGCGGTATGTAAGGAGGTGAGCCTATGGCAGAGTATCTTGCTAACGCAGTTCAGGAGGTTGACTTAAACTCTCCTATACTGTTTACAGCATCTATCCCTTGCAATCGTGGATACGTTTATCACGAGGACGAGACAGGGATTTTTATTCTCCGTGGTCAGACAAACAATTGCTTTGCTAGGTATCAGGTAACGTTTAACGGTAACATCGCTATACCTGAAGGTGGTGCTGTATCTCCGATTGCTGTTGCTATAACAGTTAATGGAGAAGCCAGACCTACAAGCAGAGCAATCTTTACTCCAGCAGCTGTTGATCAGTACGGTAATGTCACAAGCACGGCCATTATTACTGTGCCTAGAGGATGTTGCTTTAGTGTTTCGGTTCGTTATATTTCGGGTGTAACTGACGGAACAACCACTCCTACACCTACGATTAACGTAATCAACTCGAACTTACTTATCAACAGAATAGCATGAAAGGAGGAAAGGTAATGGACCAGCAGGTTAAAGATAAGCTTTGTAAGCAGATTGACAATGAGATTGATAAGATCGCAAATATGCCTTCGCTAAACGATGCCACACTTGCGAACCTCTATAAACTCATAGATATTAAGAAAGACCTCCTCGAGATTGAGGAGAAAGAAATGGAACTTGGCATGGGCGAATTTGAAGGTGGTATGTCAAACGCCTACAGACCAAGCTACAACACCTATCGTGGTGGTAATCAGGGTGGCGGCTCCAATAGGGGCAGAGGAGGAAACTCACGGCGCGGCCCTATCTACTACGATGATGGATATTCTATGGAAGGTGGAGGCTCCTACGATCACATGCCTGGGGAAATGCCTCAGGAGAGGGAAGTTATTCGCCGCCAGATGATGGGTAACAGCATGTATTAAAGCGGTTTTTTGGAGGGTATAAATATGAGCTTTCGGGTTAGAAACAATACTATCTATCTCACTAGAGGGGATACATTCAAAGCAAAATTAACTATTAACTACCCCGATGGTTCTATCTACGAGCCAAAAGAGGGTGACAGTATCAGATTCGCCATGAAAGCTGATGTTGAGGACGAGGAGTGCCTTATATTTAGGGATATACCAATTGATACAATGCTCCTCGTTTTGTATCCTGGCGATACCAAAAACCTTGAGTTCGGAAGCTATGTCTATGATATACAGCTAACGAAAGCAAACGGCGATGTTGATACATTTATTACAGCTAGCAAGCTGAAGATTACAGCGGAGGTGGAATGATATGGGAAACTTTGATTCTGTTGCTTCTTTATCAGGAAGCCTGTCTCTTATGGTCGTTGAGACCACAGAAGGCGCTGACTACAACAAACTGAATAACCTCCCCACTATCAATGGGGTCTTGCTGGAGGGGGACCTGACATCTAAGGACCTAAAGATAGAGAGGGGTTATGATGCTTCAGTCGATCCTGGAGACGACGAGCATCTAATACTATCAACCTAATTTCTTATAAGGAGGAAATGAAAATGCCTGAGATCAATTATGTAAGCAAATTGACTATTCCTGTTAACGTGAGCGGAACAGTCACAAATGTTGAGTACACAATTAAGGATGCTGAGGCCAGAGAGCTGATAGAGGATATCGGCCATGCGCTGTACTGGATTGGTGTTACTACAACTGCTCTGACAGATGGAGCTACAACCAATCCCATTACAGTTAATAGCGAGTCTGTAACAGCAAATCTTGGTGGAATGGCTTCCTACGACGGATCAGAGTTCGTATGGAATGGCTCTGCTTGGCAGGAGCTTGGTAAGAACAACTTCGGTGCTCTTGCATTCAAGTCATCTGCATCAGCTACCTACACACCTGCAGGTTCTGTAGCTATTACTCAGGGAACAGATACAACAGCATCTGTAACAGGTATCGCTTCTGTTGGTACTCTTCCTGATTCTTACTTCACAGTATCTGGCGAGACAGCTACATTCGTATTCGACGCCGGTACACTTCCTACAGCTGATGCTGCAGCTACAACTGTTATTACAGCTCGTGGTGCTGACACAGCAGCATTCACAGGAACAGAGGCTACAATCACAGTATCCTGATGACTTTGATGCGGGCATTGGTTCCTCTAAGCAGAGGATTAAATCAGGAATGCGCCTGAGCCAATCCCACACTTCCCCCGCTATGAGGTCTCTCATAAGGAAAAACCGCATGATAGATTCTTTCCCCCAACAAAGAAACTACTCAAAATACACAAACAACCCTTATAGCGGGGGTTTTAATTATATTTTTGGGAGGGGGTAAAAATGACAACAGAACGAATAGTTATGTTTATTGGCGTAGCTCTTACAATACTAAACATAATTGATCGCGCTATAAATCTTAAAAAGAACGCTGATGCACCGCTTAAAGAGATTGAGAAGCGTGTTGATTATCTTGAGGGGAAGCAAAGAGAAAACGAAGATAAGTTCCGTAAGGGAAACGACCAGTTCAGAAGGCTCTACGATTTTACAAAGGTTTTTATTCAGGTGAATCTAGCATTCGTTGACTTTGAAACAGCGTTTTGTCAGCATACGAATTACACAGACACAGTTGATCTTGAGAAAGCAAGAAAGACATTACAGGAATCACTTTCTGATTTAAAGACACAGTATTAACAGAGGGGGAAACTAGATGAACGATTTCACATTCAATTTGCTTAAGATCGTAGTATCAGTTGTTGCCGCTTTATTGGCTGTATATTTAATACCGTATATCCGTAACAAGCTTAAAGACGACAAATACGCTCAGCTTCTTGCTATAGTTGAGATCGCTGTAAGAGCTGCAGAACAGACCATTAAGGGTTCTGGTCAGGGTGTCGTTAAGAAGGAAGAAGTTATGGTATTTGTTACAGGTTGGATGAACGACCATGGGTTTACTATATCCCAGAGTCAGCTTTCACAACTTATCGAAGCGGCTGTCTTTAACATGAACAAAGGTATTAATTAATGAGGAAAAAGAAGAAACTTCATGGATTGGATAAGTATCTGATCTCTTCAATAGTTGTATTACTCGTATACACAGTTGTAGTGCTTGTTATATTTACATTCACAAGCGAAGAACCAAGTGTATTAACAGGTTGTATATTTGCAGCTTTTGGAGGGGAGATTTGGGCATGTGCCTGGATCAAGAAGTTAAAGTTACAGAAAGAGAAGGAACTATCGAACAATAGCGAAGATGAGTCTGAGGGAGGTGATATTGGTGGGTAAGCAGGTTACAAACGCTGAAGCTAATGCTTTTATCAACAAGATTGGACCTCTAATTAAAGCCGAAGCAAAACTGAGAGGTTATAAGGTATGCTCTCCGGTGATAGCTCAGGCTTGTTGTGAATCGAACTTCGGTTACAGTGGATTATCCGCAGGTTACCACAATTACTTCGGTCTTAAATGTGGATCTTCCTGGCGTGGTAAATCCGTAAACATGAAAACAAACGAGGAGTACAAACCCGGAATCCTTACAGCTATTAAGGACAACTTCAGGGTTTATGACTCAATGGAAGCTGGCGTAAAGGGATATTTCGATTTCATATCTACTAAGCGCTATGCCAACTTGAAATCGGCAACAACGCCCCTACAGTACTTGGAATTGATCAAGGCTGATGGGTATGCAACAAGTTCTAAGTATGTAAACACGAACATGAACTTTATTAATAAGTACAACTTAACTAGGTTTGATGGTGATGAGATCGCATCCGCACCTCAGCCTGTAGTAGAAGAGTTGTATAAGGTTGGAAACGTCTACACACTTCAATCAAACATGTACGTTCGTAAGACACCTAATGGAGAAAAACTTCTTCCTAAGGATCTTACAGAAAGTGCAAAGAAGTTTGCTTTAGTTGATACAGAAGGTAATGCAGTTCTTAAGAAAGGTACCAGAGTAACTTGTAAAGAGATAAGGGATACTGGTGCTATTTGGATGAGGATTCCTTCAGGTTGGGTTTGTGCTAAAGCAGCTAGTGGTAAAAGGTTTATTGTATGATCCTCTGTCTTGGGGAGGTGCAGAGTTAATCATTGATTCCATTTCTTGCCATAAAAACCTCATGTATGAAATTCCTAAAGAGTGACTCCTTTCTTTAATAAATAGTGCGCCAAAACCTCCCCAAATTCCCACAAATTAATCCCATTGAATTCCCACAAATTAATGGTATAATACACTCGATCCAATTCATACATTGTGGGTTGGGAAAACATATAGGGATAGGTAACAACCCTATGGTTGGTATGACTGTTTCAACAGCCGTTTCTATCGAAGAGGCTGCAAAAGCTGGGAAGTTCTAATCGTAGCGGAATAATCTATCACTAAAATTTTTCCCACAATCCCACGATATTAATTAAGGGAGACTTGGATCAAATCGGTTCAGGTCTCCTTTTATTTTTCTCAAAGGAGGGAATAAAATGGCAAGTGCTAGACAGAAGAATGGTAAATGGTATTACAGAATCACAGTAACTTCTAGTGGGAAAACCTCATACATTGAGCGTGGTTCCTTTCCCACAAAAGAAGAAGCTCTTTATGCAGGAGAAGCTCACGAACAGAAGCTTAAGCGTGGGGACGTGATATTTATCCCACGAAGAATTACATACGGCGACATGTGTAATGAATGGCTTACAGAGTATGCTCCTACAGTCTATAAAGCAACAACAATCAAAACTCATAAGAAAGTTCTAAATAATTATATTTTCCCAGTAATAAAAGACTACGATATCTCAGCCGTAGATACTAAGGTTTTACAGGCTATTATCAACAACGAAACCGCAAATCATACCTATCATGGCCTAGATAAGATCCATTCAACCCTAAATAAGACATTCGATTACGCAATCGTGAGTGGATACCTCAATAAAACCCCTCTAAATGGCCTTGTAATGCCAAAAATACGTTCGATAAGGGCTCAAACGTTAAAACCCTCGAGAGAATCTAAAACGTGCCCAAAACGGCTTATAAACGCCATATTTGATAGGTTCCCAGAGGGCCATCCTGGACATATTCCTCTATTACTTGGTTATAGGTGTGGACTTAGACTTGGAGAAGCTTACGGTTTACTTATTGAGGACTTCGATAGAGTAAACAGAAGGTTGATCATAAGAAGACAGATTCAGTTTAACGACGACACTAACGAGTTATATTTCTCAGCTCCTAAGTATTGCAATCCTGGAGAGTATAGAGTTGTAGACTTGGATAGTGATACATATAGAACTTTGTATAAGCATGTACAAAAGGTAGAGAAGAGTAGACCAATAATGAACCACATTCAGTATTATATTTCCGATAACGTGGTCAATACAACTGCAGGAGATCCTATCTACTTCATGAACGTAAGACTATCAGATGGTAGTTATATTTCTCCTAGAACTATGCAACATGTATCTAGGGTAATCCATGGAGCTGAAAGTCACTTCAGTTGTGCAGATAAGCATTGGGATTTCCATCAGTTAAGACATACACATACGTCTGAATGTATAGCTGCAGGTATGCCCCCTGAATCTGTACAGAAGCGTTTAGGTCATAAGAACTTAACCACAACTTATAGGTATTACGTACACGAGACAGAAGGACAGGCAGAGAAAGCTAAAGAAGTATTGGAGGGTATGTTTGCATGAATCGTCCGATACAAAATGAGCATATTTCTAAAGCAAGATACTACGAATTGAAGTGGTTCTGCTATCAATACCGTGAGTGGGAGAAAGCGAAAAGTGAACTCAAAATTTTCCCGGGTGGGAATTTTCGAGAAAAGGTCGCGGATCCGACTGGAGATACAGCTGTCAAGTTAGCGCAATTGGATTATAAGATCGAGATTGTGGATAGATGTATACAAGAGGTTGCTCCAGAGATTGATATTTGGCTTAAACAATGTGTAGTAGATGGGAAATCCTACAACGTGTTAGTGTCATATGGAGTGCCATGTGGGAAAGAGTATTTCTACCTTAGGTACCGAGCCTTCTTTTCGCGTTTAAATCTGTTGGTATAGTAGAAAGGAAGGTGATATTTATGAATAAAAACCTATATTATTTGATACCAATGATTTTAGTCGGTGGAGTAGTTGCTTATGTAACAAGTAAACAAAATCAGAAATCTATAGAGGAGAGTAAGAAAATAATAAGTGATTCCACAAAGGATTTTAGAGAATTGGTTTCAGAGGATAGGATGCGGATTCAGGAGATGACAGATCGCCTAAATAACGGACATGAAGTTACAGAAAGCGAACTTCTAAATTTATTACACAGAAGATCAGATTAATTTCTGGTCTTCTTTTTTTTTTCGCGCATTTTTCTGTTTGTAATATGAATAAGATAGAAGTCAGTTTGCGTAATGGCAGACAAGGGATGAAGACCACCCGAGTGAATAACTGAACCGGTGGCGGCTAATCGTCTTATATTCTTTTTGCATAATAGAAAGGAAGGTGATTAGAAATGACACAGAAAGAAATATTAGAGAAACTTGTAGAAGATTTAGCAGAGTTTAATAAAGACCATCTGGCAATGATGACTGAGTTAAAGACACCAGAAGAGATTGCACGATGGAGGGAAAACAGAAAGCTGTTAAATAAAGTAGAAGACGACTTTAATAATTTCTTACTTATTAGAGTAGGAAAAGAACCTATATTCTAAACTCAAAGACCGTTGGACAATTCTAGCGGTCTAACTTTTCGCGTGAAAATCCTCTCATATAATGCAGAGAGGCAGAAAGGAGACTATTATGGGTTTTGATATTTCGAATAGAGTAAAGATTACTTACGATGATGAGGAAATCGACATGCACCTTTATATAAATACTGAAAGAAAGGTATACAGAGAAGACATCGAGAAGGTAATAGAGTATCTAAAAGAAAAGAAATACGATTTTGAAATGAAGTGATTAACTAACAATATTTTCAGTGCCTCTCATTTTTCGCGTAAAAAGCTGTCCCTATGATAGGTCAGAGATGAAAGGGGGACATGCTTATGGGGAAGTTAACCAGGAAGCAGATCGAAGACATCAAAAAGCTGAATGACCAACAGATTAACTATGACCAGATAGCGAAAGAAGTTGGCGTAACAGTACATGATGTCGTTCGAGTTCTGCAACCTAATCGGTAACTGCATTGTATCATTAATGACCAAGGGAGTCTAGGAGCAAAATCTTAGGCTCTCATTTTTCGCATAAAAATCATTCCCTATAATAGAAGGATAACAGCCTTCGCATAAAACTAAAAAGAAAAGGAGAATCGATTATGAGAAAAGAAAAAACTTATAAACAGATTGAGGCATCACGTAACAGAAGGTTATGGATTACCAATGTTATGTTACCAGTAGGCACAACAGTTGCTATGGTGGGAACAGCATTGTATAACAATAACCTGCAGTTTAGATATACTGTTAACACTGCCGTCAATAATGTAATTAACTTCTTTAACAAGGAGAAGGATAACTAAACTGATTGTTCTTAAGACGACTTGAGTAATTCTTGTCGTCTTAGTTTTGTCTTTAATCTTCCTCGATGTAATAGTCTATTATATTTGCTTCTGGGTAATCATGACCACCGAGTTTTAACGCCTCAACACCGGTCTTGTAATTACCTATTCCTTCATGGGCAGCAGCCTCAGCTTCCTCTTCAGTTTCAAACAGTTCATGTAACAAATCCTCAGTACTACCATCATCAAATTCATACCATACTCTATATGACATATTGTTACCTCCTTGTAATAAGTTGTTTCAATGTAGAACCAGTGATCTTAGTTGAGGCTGGCCATTTTCTAAAAGTGCCATTGTTATACAAGAATGCTGATCCAAGACTTTTACGATGAGTGTGATCAAAAATATTGAAAGAACTTCCAAGTTTCTTTCTCTCAAATGTCAAGGATACCTTATCTGAGTTACTGAGTATAGCGATGATTAAATTTACTAGTTTATTGTCGTTCATAGTTCAATTCTCCTTTCAGTAGAGTTGTCTCCTGTTTCTTAAGAAAATAGTACTACTAATAGGGTTGGTTTACCATGTTATATTTGGAGAAATACAGAAGTCTAATTCGCGTAAATTTCACGTTGTTATATGGAGACGGGATAGGATGTCTTATAGGAAAGGAGACACTTACTATGAAAATTGAAATGGGATTAGGTACATTTGTAGCAATATTAACATTGACTTATATTGCAGGACAATGTGTTGGCTGTATAAAGACAGCATTACTTAATTTAGCTTACGACGATTTACATAAAACATAACCCGTACCTCCATTAAGACAGGGCTTGAGAAATTCTCAGGCTTTATCTTTTTCGCGAAAAATTCAGCTTCTATTATAGAGAGGCAGAAAGGAGTTTTTATGAGTGATAACACTTTATTAATTTTAGGTACAACAGCAGTAGGACTTGGAGTTTGTGGAGCTGTAGGTTGCGCATGTCACGTAACTAAAAGCGGCTTACCACTTCTAGGACTTATATTCTTACCTATGGTTAGAATAGGTGTAAGCACAGTTCAGAACGAACAGTAAACGAGGTTTTTCATAGCCTCTCTTATTTCGCATCAAATTCTTTTTGTAAGATGCAACAGTAACAAAAACTTTTTAATAAAAGAAAGGAAGGCAGTTATGAGAAAATATTCAGAACTGAACGAGAACGAAAAGAAGAAAGTAAAGAGAAACATTCTTATCGGAGCAGGCGGGGTAGTACTGTTCCTCGGGGCGTCGTATCTCGTTGGGAAGAAAGTTGGTAAGGGAGATTCTCTTAAGATGTCAACCCAGGTTGGGGACATAGCAAGAGATACAATAGTGACAAACCCTATACCACTTCCTGCGGATACAACAAAGATCTGGAAGGAGATCGACGAGGAGATATTTACTGATATCGCATTAGGCATGGAGAATGCTTTGATTGACAAAGGAATAGATACATTTCACCTTGATCGTTCTTGGGACGTAGCAGAGGGTATAACAAAGACCCTTAACGTAACCGTTGATACAATTAAGAACTGATTGCTTAAGACCCTTGGGGAATTCTGAGGGTCTTACATTTCGCGTAATATTCCCTCTGTAGTATGGTAGGATGGCATACATTTTTGGAGGTGAATAATATGAATATTGCGACAGTAACAAAAGTATTAACTAGTGCACCAGCAAAGAAAGTATACAAGGCAGTAGCGATTGGCGGCTTGAAAGTAGCAGGAGCAACCGCAGCACAAGTAGTAACTTACTTTGCAGCACATAAGGCAATCAAAAACATCAGCAAGGCAACAAACTTTGAACCATCACAACCATGTACGGTAAACGTACACTTTTTAAGAGACGACATAACAGTCGCAGAAGCAAGAGCTTGAGAAATTCTCAGGCTCTAGTTCTTGTCAAAAAGGAGGTGGTTCCGATGTTCTACATTATATTTTCCTCGTAGACTTTTTAGTGAAAGGAGAATGTAATGAAAGAAGAAAACAAAAACTTAATATTGATAGTTTCTTCCTTATTATTAATGACACTACTAACTGGAGTATTAATCACAGCTAGTGGTAAAGCTTTAGTTTTAGAAGTAGATGGTGTGTCAGGTAGAAAGGAAGACAGTGAAGGTAACATGGAGGAACAACACGTAGATGGTGGGAGATTCAAGTTCTATGCTGAGTAATTATATTTTAGGAGGTGATAACAGGAGACGAGTGAAAGGAGAGAACTATGAATAGGTTAGAAGAGATTGTAACTAGTAAAGATGAAGTCTTAAAGAGATGCAGTTATATTCTTGTAAACCAAGTAACTAAGTACGACAGGCCTTATATAAGACGGCCAATCAATCAGACTCTTGAACTTCGGTATAAGGTTGATATTTCAGATGTGTTGGAAAATGCTAGGATAGCACTAGAAGAACCACATATCGAAAGAATTGGTCTTACTGAGGAAGAGTTATATGAACATGCATACAGAAACACTATGAAGAAGTTCCCATATAAACTGCAGTCACTAACAGATGCTTTAGGTTGCAGTATATTTGAGAGTAAGGTACCTCTGTATGTGCTAACTAATGAGATGACTGTCAATGGTGCAGGCGTAATCTTATATGAGGGTATGCGTGATATTCTCTTAGATGCTGTAGAAAACGAGTTTATAGCAATCCCTTCATCTATACATGAGTGGATTATCGTACCTGAGATACTAAGAGATGTAGGAACTATAACTAAAATGATTCAAGAGGTTAACTCAACTGTTGTAAGCCCAAATGAGGTGCTTTCTGACAGACCATATGAGTTAGTCGCTGATGGAGAACTTTATGAACTATGAGTTTTAGAGGACGTAGGTGTCAAAGCTTGCGTCCTCTTTCTTTGCCCTCACCAGGCAAATGCAACCAATTATATTTCAAGAGCCCGCAAAGCGGGACATTCACGCCAAAGGCGTATTTGTGAAAGGAGATAACTAAATGCTAAACCTAGAAAAACTCACTGATCAGGAAATTATCGAACTCAAGAAAAGAATCGATGCGGAGCATAAAAAGAGAGGAGCTAAGTATAAGGACGATACAAAGGCCTTTTCTAAGTTAATTGATATGGGCCTTAGTGACCAGCTTGTTGCGGAAGGTTTCATTGGTAAAGAAAGTCCAGATGATTATTACTGTGAAGCAGCCCATGTGGTGTCAGATTTAACCAAGGTATTTTGGTATTTGACTGATATGTGCCTTGGTAATTATGACGTTAAGGTTCGTAAAACTCATAAAGACGCTAGAACCGGAAAGGACGTCGAAGAACATACTATCAGGCGTTACAACGCGTTCAAGACAGCTGATATGTACGACGAATACTTAGAAACATGCGATGAGTTTTTAGCAGTATTCGAAAAGCATTTTAAGAAGAGAAAGGAGACAAGTAAATGATTATAGGAATTCTTACTTATATTCTTATAGGTATAGGCTTCGGGTTTTATTATGAGTTGTATGTGCGAAAGGTTGTTAGACATGACAATACAGGTAGTCCGTTTTGGTACGTTATATTTTGGCCGTTATTCCTATTAGGAGTTTTGGTTGGGTGGATTGAAACAAGATTTATGTGAAAGGAGATAAGTGAATGCCAAATTGGATAGAAGGTAGTTTAAAGTTACGTGGGAAAAGTGAAAATTTAAAAAAGTTTTTTGAAAATGCAATTCTACCATGTGCTTATCATGGTGATAAAAATATGTTTATTAGCTGCTATTTTGATAGCGAAAGTTGTCAGGTTGATATTAATCCGGACGCTTATATAGATGGTACAACAAGAGCGTTTGTGTCAGATGCTGCTTATCTTTATTGGAATGAATCCGAAAAACAAATAACTTGTTGTATTCCAGTAAATCAGGCTTGGGGGTTTAAAGCTGACGAGTGGCTTAATATTGCAAATAAGTATGATATTGATATTAGGCTTTACGGTGTTGAATCTGGAATGGGTTTCTGGCAAGAAATAGAAATAATGCGTTTAGAACAGAATAAGGGTAGAGAAATAACAAAAAATATTGTGTCGGATTATACAGATTACGATGAATTTATTTGGGAATGCAATATGCCATTACTTGGAGGATGAGAAAGGAGACTAAATGAGAGGACAAGCATGGACACCAGAAGAGGACGACTTCTTGATTAACGGTTCTGATGGTCTTACAGACGAGCAGATAGCAGAACTGTTAGGAAGAAGCACTCACTCAATCTGGGGACACAGGTTTAAGCTCAGAAAAGAAGGTAAATTTATAGGTTATAAAGAAAAGGAGATCATACCAATGAATGTAGGATACGACAAGAACAACTGTGCAGATGCAGCAAGACGTATAGGAGTAACAATGTCATGTGTACAGAGATGGTGCAGGGAGAACATCATCAATTGCACAAACGTTAGTGACGGCGATAAAAAGTCTAGATATTTGATCGATGAGGACGAGATCATGTATCTCAAGAAGTTAGTAAAGTCTCATGGTATTAGAAAAGCTATGAACTTCTACAATAAAGACCATAACAAGAAAACTAATGTATCGAAGGGGGCGATTATAGTGGAAACAAATCCAGTAATACCTAAGGCAGTTATTAAAGCAGAAGAACCTGTAGTAGTGGAGACTAAGCATTCATCTGGAATAGATGAGAAGATTCCTGTAAAGAAGTTTGATGCGGATGACCTTATCTATCATTTCGAGCGTATCCAGGACCTTAAGGAAGAGCTTGAGAACCTCGAGGCTAGAAGGAACCAGATCAACAACGAGATTGCAAGTCACAGAGAGACTATCATGGCACACTGTTAAGTTATATTTTGTGAAAGGAGAATAACATGGGAGCTTACAAATCAAACAGTAATTCTGTTAAAGAGCTACCTTACAAATCGAATGAACCTGGTATCCGTAGTTATATTTGGTTAGAGACCAGATCTACGGCAGACCTTAGAGAACTCAAGAAGCGTATCGAAGAGGAACTCTCTAAGAGACATAAGGCTAAGGAAGAGGAGAAGTGCTCATGCTGGACGTGTGGGCACTGTTTTTATGATGAAAATGCACACCCAAGCTATAGATGGGGTAAAGGTGGTTATAAGTGTATGGCTTGGAGCAAGAAGGGTAAGATCATTCCTACAAAGCATAAAGCACCAATTTGGTGTCCTGAGGGGAAAGGGGTTAAGAATGCCTAATTGTATTTACTGTACACACTACAAGAAGGTTTATATGCCTTACATAAAGAGAGGTGCAATGGCGTGTGAACTAGAGAAAAGAAGTTCAGGCTGCAAACATGAATATGTATATAAGGGGGAGGATAAAGAGAATGAAATGTCCGTTCAGGATAGATGTTGAATACGAGTACGTAGCTCTGAAGTCTGCTAAAGAGGGAGAAGAAGATCAGTACTTGGAAAAAGCGCAGAGGCAGAAGTTCCCGGAATGTGCAGGATCGAGCTGTCCTTTTTATGTGTATGGCGGTGGCTGCGAACGAGCCAATTTATTAACACAAGATTGAAAGGAGACACAAATGGAATACATGAGAATTGAAGGGTTTTTAGGGGGAGCTGTTAGTAAGCTCATTAACAAAGGAATAGAGAGCAAGTTTGGGTATAAGCCTGATATTGAGATCGATAACTTAAATCTTAGAACTATAGGTAAACTGGAAGTCGATGTGTCAACTAACGAGGTTATACGTAGAAACGGTGAAGATCGTATCTTGTTAGATCTTAGTGTATCAATGAGCCAGGACGACTTTAATAAACTTATGGAGGAGGTAACCAAGTAATGTTCGGCGCTACGTTAGTTATATTCTTCTACGTATTGATCGGGTACATACTATTCCGTATAGGATTAAGTCAGTTTGGAGGAGAAGATACATATTTAGAGACTTTAAAGCAGGAAGGCCACGAGCATCCGATTGCGTCGTATAGGTTTGCCTGCTTTTTATTTCTAACTGTGTGGCCATATTTCTTAATAAGGGGGATATTCGGTAGGAATGAAGAAGAGGATGAATAGAATATTTGTTGGAGTGTTAGCGGTCCTTACAGGGCTGCTTTTTTATTGCCCAAAAGCGTATGCGTGCGATGATATTTTACCAAAGGAAGGTTTTCAGGAGTTTATAGCTGATACAGAGATTGGCGAGGATGAAATGGGAAAAGCTGGATGTGATGAAGAAGAACCTAACGATTTCCCTGCCTATTATATTTCACCTGAAGATCAGGAACTATTGTTGGACATAGCAGCATTGGAAGCTGGTAATCAGGGAGTAGAGGGTATGGCCTATGTCATTCAAACAGTGCTTAACCGAGTATTTGACTCAAGGTTCCCGACGACAGTAGAAGGTGTCTTACTTCAGAAAAACCAGTTTACTACAGCAGAGAGACTTAAATCTGCAAATGTAACAGATGAAACACGAGAAGCTTTACGGCTTGTAACTGAGGGTAATTACAAGTGGAGTGAATCGTTATATTTTGAATCATTAGAAGGTGTAGCCTGGGCTAATTGCCACGAGTATTTGTTCACATATGGTGGACATGATTTCTATAAATAAAAAGGGGGAGAAAGGACATGATAGAAATGAACAGTAGTATTTACAAGTTTTTCTTAGAAAAAGCGTCTGTACATGACGTAAAGAGGTTTTGTAAGGAGAACGGTTATTACTTAGTTATAGAAGGTAATGAGTTTACCCTTAAAAAGGAGAAGACAAATGAATGAATTTTTATCAGCGGCATTCTTTATGGCCGGTATTATATTTGTAATTGCGGGTAAGCCATTTCTCGAAGTGGCTGCCTGCTTTTTGATTTGTGGGATATTTAGTGGATGTGCTGAGCTTCATCTGATTAGAGAGGAACTGGAGGACTTTGAGGAATGAAGGCAGTTATATTTATAGCGGTGGCTTTTTGCGTTTTCATCATTGGATACAGACTTGGTTACAAGGATTGTTTTGAGTATTTAAAACAGAAACTAAAGGAGGCTCAAGATCATGTGGATAAAGCATAATAAGGCTCTTTATAACTCTAACGATATTAAGAAAATAGAAGTAAAACGAACAAAGATCTTAGCTACGTTTAATGACGGCGAGGAAGTAGTTATTGGAGAGTTTAAGACTATGAGCGAAGCTGAAAGCATTTTACGAAACGTATCTCAGTCTCTTTTATTTGAGAATAAGGACCATCCTGGAATAATAATTAAGGATACTAAGGAGAAGAAAAATGCTAAGGATAATACGTGATATTTGTAAGAAATACCGCAGATGTAGCGATGGATGCCCTTTATATCATGACGAGGTATGCCTAGTTGGTATTCCACCGGTTGCTTTAACAGATGATCAAATTGATAAGATTACAACTATAGTGGATAAGGAGGAAAGGAGAATAAGTGGGTAAAGCAGATTTTAAGCTAAACGAGGCTCAGCAATATTTTCGAAAAAGATATTATGAGCATGTAAATAAACAGATCGCAAACGAAAAGATCTATGGTCCTAATGATGGGTATACGCATTGGACCTTTGGTTATACCGATGACTGGGATATGATAAGGAAACTTACGCTTCATATGTTTAATAAGTCTGTTGTTCAACAGTTATCTGATGCCGAAGCGATTATCGCTGTTCAAATAGCAAAGAACATTGTTGACGTTGTATTTGATCAGATTGATTTAATAGGCCATAGCGAAGAAGAAATAGAATGCAAATTGAATGGAGGAAAAACTAATGAGTGAATGCTGTCCGTGGTACGACATGTGCATCTACAAAACAGCAACTTGCAGTGTCCGGTATCCAGACAACGGATGTGTGTTGTATAGATGGTTTAAAGAATTGATAAGTAAGGAGAATAAAGGAGACTGTGGCGACTGTAAGTATACCGACCACAAAAAGTCAGAACCACCCTGTAATAGTTGCGATTTAACATTCAGCAATTACATGGATAAGAATAAGAAAGTGAAAATAGACTTTGATATTAATGATTTAACTAAAGGAGTAAAGAAATGGGAATGAGACGAGTAATTGATATACCAGAAGAAATCTATAATTACTTAGTAAAAGATGGTATACCGCCTATTGCTGGTAATACCCCATATAACGAAGCTTTAAAGGCCATATTTTACAGTATGCCAGTAGAAGAATGTGAAGAAGGAGGTTGTATATCGAGAGATGATGTAAAAATTCTACTTAGAAAAGAATTTCCCAATATGACAAATAGAACTTATAACGCTTTATGGGATGAAGTAGATACTTTACCATCCGTATATCCAAAGAGCGATATGGGAAGATATGACCCTTATACAGATAAGTTTATAAAGGAGTAATAGCATGGGTAATAGGAGAATCATGATGCCAAAGAAAATAGGAACGTGTAATGATTGTATGTCAGATGCACCTTATACATATTGTTGCAAGTGTGAATGTGGACAACATGAGTTTTGCAGAGATTGTACTGCTAAATGTAAAGGAGTAACAAATAGTTGCCCGCGTGGAAATAGATACGAGATTGTATAAGGAGAGTGAAGATGAAGATGACACCGAGTGACGTAATATTCTTTATTGCTGGTGTAATTATATTTGCCAGTCTTTGTGTGCTAGTTAAGTACGCAACAACTCCAGTTTCAGAACTACCTACATGGGCATGGTGGTTTTTAGGAGGTAAGTGATGGAAATAATAATTGATGTTTGTATGTTTGTTGTACTTTGTATTCTTTGCTTTTTATGCGGAGTAGCTGGTTATGTTCTAGGCAGAAAGAAAGAGGACAAAGATGGAAAGTGAGGTAGAAGATGGGAATGACGATTGATGATGCTAGACATTGTCTTGAAGGCGGCGGTTTCTGTAATGCAAGTTGTAAATACTTCTCTGGGGGAGGCCCCGACTGCGAGGACAACGTAAGAAAAATTGCAATAGAAACCATGCGCAAGTATCAGAAGATAGAGGAGATATTCAAGAAATATGATAAAGGTGAACTAACTAATAATATGTTTGGATTGTTAGTGGGAGAGGTGATAGAAAGAGAGGAATCCGAGAATGTGGATAATGACACAGAACAAGCAGAGAATAATTAACTCAGATCAGATTGTTGATATTTTTGTAAACAAGGCAGGAGATACTATCTATGCTGAGACAGTCTTAGATAGAGACTACTTTGTACTTGGTGAGTATGATAGTAGAGACCTTTGCCTGGGGTTTCTTGATATTTACCTTAATTTTCTTATGGCTGATACAAGATACTTTAAGATGCCGGAGAAGGATCTGATGAAGAAAGTAATTAAGGAGGCGCGTAAGATTTTTGGAACAGACAATTAAACAGCTTAAGCAACAGGGTATTGAGTCGTTTGAAAAGAACGGTGTTTTGGTAATTCCATGCACGTTACCTGAGGATATTTACCCTACATGTGAGAAAGTACGAAGGATCTTCAAAGAGACTGGGTTTAACAAGTCTTGGCAGATAGATCCTTATTTTTATGACAAGAAGAGGGATGAGAATGGAGCAGTTGTAGTTGGGCCAGATCTGTAAGACCATGACCGAGGCGACACAAAATCGTGTAAAAATCGTACTGTATAGTGGAATACTAGAGAAAGGAGTCAAGATAAATGACAAAAGAAGTATTATCAGACCATATTGATTACGTACAGGCCAGAGCAGAAGAGATGGACAAGTTACTAATCAAAGGCAATCCAGCAGAAAAGGGGTACAAGGAAACTATTGACGCCTACAACAAATGGGTTGACAGGTATGAGGAGATGATTACAAGACTTGAGCATTTCGAGGATGTAAGCATCGATGAAGCGAAACTCGAATTCGAGAAGGAGAAACTCAAAGTTACGAGCGATCTTGAGAGAGACAAACAGACAGCCTCTTATGAGATTGAGCGTGACAGAGTTGATAACGAAACCGAAAGGTTGAGACTCGATAGAGAGAAGTTCGCTTACGATGTACAGCATCAGAAGGCTCAGGATATCGTCGACATAATATTTAAGACAGCCGATGTAGGAACGAAGGTAGCAGTACCACTGATAGGTGGATATTTTGCCTTGAAGCTTGCAGTACTCGCGTACACGAAGAACGGAGATCTGGAGCTTAGAGACGGTACGATATGGGCACTGATTAAGCAACTGAAACTGTGATATTCCGGAACGAGACACTTGGATTAAATTCTAGGTGTCTTGTTTCTTTTTAAAAGGAGGAAAGTATGGTAGGCGACAGTAAAGAAGTATTGTTCAATGTGTATTGCCCGAGATGCGAACACAATGGGGTTAGTGAAAGTGACCCGAATGGTGCTTGTTGGGAGTGTTTAGAGTCACCTGTTAACACAGATTCCCACAAACCAGTTAACTTTAAGGAGGCAAGTGAAGATGAAAAACAAATTAATAGCAAGAATCATGGGTAACGAACTCGCTAATAAGATTGTAAGCGAGATCACTAAGTTCTATATCCAGAACGAAGGTTGGTTACTCACAGGAGGAACTATAGGTTTTAGTTGGGCAGCTACAGCAGCAGCTCTTAAGAACGCTGAAATGATCAATTACACCTTAAGAGAAGCAAGAGAAGCATTAGCTATGTGTAATACTCAGGAGGAGAGGAACACAGTATACAAGCTTATGCTTAAGGAGTTGTTCCCGCTTGTTGCACCTATAGTTATATTTGAGGCGGCAGCTACAGGCTGTGCTCTGTTATCCAAGAAACAGTATGATAAGAAGCTTGCAGAAGCAGCAGGTGCGTTGTCTATAGCACAGGCAGCGATTACTCAGTATCAGGCGTTCCAGAAGGAAGCTCAGCAGGCGATTGGTGATGAGAAGTACGAACAGATCCAGAAGGAGTTCTACGAGAAGCAGGAATACGATGGAAGAAGGTTTGTAACTTTACCAGTTGAAGGGGCTCCCGGTGAACTACTATTTATTGACAAGTATTCCGGAAGACCTTTCTGGTGTCATGAAAGTCGTATTAAATCCGCTACCGAAAGGATCAGTTTAGCTCTCGAGAGGGATGCTGGAGACTATGATGGTGTAGTAACAATTAACAATTGGTATGACGAGATCCAGAACCCTGACCTCACACGTACAGAGTTAGGTGACAGGTTTGGATATTTAGCCAAGGTTGAGAAGAACGGCATTTCATACAGATTAGCTGATACACACTTCATATTCCCGAATGGTACTCGTGTGCAGGCGGCTGAATTATATCTTTACCCCGAACCAGATTACATTGGCTGAAAGGAACGACCAGTAGACGGTTACAGTCAAGAACTGGACTGGGTGGATTATATTATGAAGGAATACGCGTACCAACCAAACCGTTTACACATTCGGTCATTGTGAAAATCGCGTGATATTCTGTGTGTTTAATAGAGGGAGACCTCAGAAAAACAAATAAAACTTTTAAAAAGAAAAGGAGAACAAAATTATGGCAGAGACAATTATGGAGTTCAAGGAAGAATTGGAGAACAATGAAGAGATTCAGCAGGAGACAACTGATATTCAGGCACCTGACGTTCCTAAGAAAGGACTCATTGCTAAGCTTAAGGAACTTAAGTGGTGGCAGAAGGCACTTATTGGTGCTGGAGCAGCTACACTTTTGTTCGTAGGTGGCAAATGGGTATTTACCTTACTTAAGGACAAGCCTGAAGAGGTTGTACAGGCTCTTGAGAATGTTCCCGAGATACAGCCGGTAAAGGTTGTAGTACCTATGGACACAACAAATTCAACTGACCAGATGGTTCAGGACTTAGTCAACACAATGGCTGAGACAGCATAAGTTATATTTGTTGAACATCTAGTGAGACGATTAGAGAAATTCTAGTCGTCTCATTTCTGTTTTCAGAAAGGAGATAATAATGGCTGACAATAACCAGTCACTTAGAGAAATACCTAAACACGACATAAGGGTTAAAGCTTCAGTAGAAGACAATAGCCTTGTTAAAGATTTAGGCAAAGGCATTATGAACGAGGTCATTATCCCAAAGTCTAAGGATACTATGCGTAACATGTCTGGGGATATTATCAATATGTTCGCGGAAGCGTTAAGGAGTTTTGTAGACAAGATGTTATATCCTGATGGGAATGTACCTAATAGAAAACCTTCAAGTGGAGTAAACGTCTATACAGGTACAACGAACTACACCTCGTTTTCGAGACCAATAAACAACTACCAGCCACAGAGTGGTAAGGACACAATCGGTCAGAGACCTGGTAACGCTGTCAAATTCGTTTGGGTTTACACAGAAGAACAGGCAAAGATGCTTATTGGGGCATTGAAGGAAGACATAGACAACCAGGGAAGAGCAAAGGTCGCATCTCTTTATGAGATGATTGGGGAAAGAACTACTTTTGCAGACTACAAGTACGGTTGGAAAGATGCAAACGCCATTGGCTACCATTACGACAACAACAGAAGAGCTGACGAAGCAAAGTGGTTTATTGACTTACCTGCACCGGTAGACATCACACAGACAAATTGAAAGGAGAATTATATTCATGAACTTTAAAGCTTCATTAAAGGCTTTTGGTGCTGTGCTCTGGAGGGAGAGAGCAAACATTGAAGCTATCGTAGGAGGAGTACTGATCCTTACAGGAACAGGTATAATTATATCTAAGGCGACAGAGGCAGCTGAAGTTACAGCTGAACTTGAGGTGAAAAACAACTGGATTCACTCAATGGATGAGACGAACGGTTGGGCAGATAAAAAAGAAAGAAGTCAGGCAGTACATGGTTTGATCGTACAGGCTGCAAAGGGATATTCTAAGACTTACGCTTTAGGTTTAGGTATACAGGCTTTAGGTCTTACACTTGAGGCGGTATCACAGGTAACTAAGAGTAAAGAGATCGCAAGTATGTCTGCACTTGCAGCGGCTTATGCTACAACTCTTAACGCGGTTAAGGAAAGGGTTATAGCTGATCAGGGTGAAGAGAAGTGGCAGGAGTATCTCTTAGGCCCTCAGTTTACAACTGTAGATGTTATGCCTGACGGAACTATCATACAGACCACAGAGCCGATAGAAGACAACAACACAAATGTAGGTTTACCGCCCCATTGTTTCTTCTTTGACGAGTGTAATGCGCCTGATACATGGGAACCAGATGCGCAGATGAACAAAAAGTTCTTGGAAGATCATCTGAGATGGCTCAACGAGAGACTTTGGGCTGAAGGTTTCCTGTTTGAGAATGATATTCGTAGAGATCTTGGTGTGCCCATTGTTAAGTCTGGATGGACTGCAGGTATATTTGCTACGGATAAAGAAGGAAACAGGAACTGGCTAAGCTTTGGTCTTGATGCAAAGAACCCTCGAGCTCAGGCGTTTAGAGATGGTATTGAGCCGTCTATTGTTATTCAATTGAACGTAGAAGACAACATTATTGATCAGATACGTATGGAACTTATCTGAGTCATATTTGAAAGGAGATTAACCATGAATAATTTAACAAAGGTTTTAATAGGAGCAGGAGTTGCAGCTGTAGGCATCACAATTACAGCTGTAAGCGTTAAGAAGTTGAACGAGAAGAAGGCTAAGGAAAGTGATATTTCTGAAAAGACTACTCCTGTAAAGAACGACAGTTTCATTGAAAGAATCAAACTCGCTGCTACAAAGAAGGTTGTAAAGATCTTGGCTTGGGTAGTAACTCATGAGAGACAGGTCGCTGCAGTAGGTACAATTATTAGTTTAGGTTCTGCTGTGTTCTCCATTGCAGGCGCAGTTAAGGACTTCTTAGGTGGAAACAAATTACAGAGTAGTGTTAGCCACCTAGTTGAGCGAGAGGATGCTTTCCGCAATGCATGGAATGGTACGATCGATAACTATGACAAAGACTGGACAACAGTTATCGACAACCAGAAAAAGATCATGGACAAGCTTGAGGCTATGCATCTGGACATATCAATGTTACACGAGGTACATGAAGCTCTTATTGTACCTCCCAAGAAGATGAGAAAAGGAGCGTGATATTTATGAACAAAGCCGTATTAGCGACTTTATGCTTTGCTGCTGGTGCGTGTTTTGGGTTCGTAGTAGGTTATAGTATCAACAAGAAAGATTCTAACGATAACGAGTATGTAGAACCTATCTATGTTGAAAGTAAACCTAAGGAAGAACCAAAACCGGAAGCCGAGAAAACCCAGGGGGAGATTTTCGAATTAAAGCCGGCAAAGATAGCTACGAAACCAGGCGAAACAGGTATTAACTACTCAGCCTATGTAAAGGATTTGAAGTATAAGCAGGAAACACAGTCTCCCCCAGAAGATGAACCTGAGTCTGAGGGAGAAGAAAGTGATATTTCTGAAGACGAGGAAATCGATATGACAAAATACGAAGAAACTTATGAAGAAAGGCTTGAAAGAGAGTCTAATGAAATGGCTGCTGAACAGGAGCGTTACAGAAAAGAACATGCAGGAAAGATCGAGTTCATGTCAGAAGATGACTGTAATACAGATTATCCTGAAACAGACTACGAGCGTGAAGACATTTACTACTTCACAGAGAGTGATATTCTCACAGATGAGGACGGTCATGCGTTAAATGAGAACGAGACGATCGGTCCTAAGGTAAGACAGGTTGGTTGGATGCAGTCTCCTGATGAAAACGTCTTTATCAGAAACCATATTCAGGAGAAAGAGTATCGAGTATTTAAGGAACATTGTACAGTAGAGGATTGGTTCTAAGGAGGGCACTACGATGTTATATTCTGATTACTACCTTTGGCTTGAGTCTCTTGTCAATGATGGTAATCATAACAGATTAATCAGATATTTATACGAGCAACCATACAAGTGGCAGTTTACTTTAGATGAGAACCGTGCAGCTGGCGGTCTCAACTTGAGAAGCAGGTATGCCTATGAGAACGGGGTTAACGTGCAAGACGTTGGACAAGGACCTTGTTCTGTATTGGAGATGCTTATCGCCTTATCCGATCGTATGACTGAGCAACTTACAATGGATATTTACGATTGGTTTTGGGATCTGATTAGGAACTTAGGATTAGACCAGTTCGATGATTACAATTTTGATGAGAGAGGGGTTAGTTATATTTTAAGCGTTTGGCTTGAAAGGAAATACGACAATAAGGGTAATGGCTCACCGTTCCCTTTGTCAGATTATTCTGGTGACTGTCGCAACTTAGATACATGGTCACAAATGAACATATGGATATCTGAGAATTACCCTCACTCAGATGATTGGTTATTAACTTGAAAGGAGAAATACTAATGAATAAAGAGTCAATGTTATTTGCAGGTCTTGCTACTGGTTCTTTCATAGCAGCTTTAGTTTGTTACGAGTACAACACAGTAAAGGCTAGACAGCTTGAGGAGAAGAAGGTAGAAAACGAGAAGTTATATTTCGAGAAGCTTACACCTGAGCAGGTAGAAAAGCTTGAGAAGGAGAAGTTGGAGATCAAAAAGGCTAATATAGCTCTCAAAAACACAGAGGCTGAGCTTAAGAAGACAGTTACAGACTTCAAGAACGAGATCCAGCAGGAAGTTGAGAAGAAGGCTATGACAGCTATCCATGACGACATGAGGGATACGTTTGATACTTGGGCAGCTAAGTTCGAGACAAGACTTGAGAATAAGGTCGACAATGTAGTTAACAGAATCGACAACTTAAGTGACAAATATGGGGGAGTTAAGGCAGGAGCAACAACCACACCGACTATTAGTGTTGTAAATGCGCCCAACAATTAAAGATATTTGAAGGGAGGATTAGGAAGTGTTTGATTTCCTAAAAGTAGTAAAGAATTTCCAAAAGGGTAGGTACTACTATAAACCCACGTTCATTACCAAATCCTCCATCAAGGATTTAATGACTAGAGGGGGAGCATTCTACGCTATTTACGACGAAAGTACTGGGTTCTGGACCAAGTCTAGACCTAGGGCTATAGAACTCATAGACCAACAAGTTAGAGAGTTTGCCTTAAAGGATAGTGGTGAAGAAGCAATGAAAGATCCAGTTCATGGACCAGTTGTCATCCCAATGGCCGATTCATCAAATCTTCTTACAGTACAGTTTAAACGGTTCTGTGAGACCATGGGGGATAACTGGCATGCTCTTGACCAAAAGATGCTGTTCTCAAATTCTGAAATTAAAAGAACTGATTACGCATCTAAAGTATTGGAATACCCGTTAGTCGATCAACCCACTCCTTACTACGATGCTTTATGTGACGTGTTATATTTGCCAGATGAGCGTCAGAAATGGGAGTGGGCGGTTGGGTCCATGATAACAGGAGATAGCACCAAGATACAGAAAATGTTTGCGTTCTACGGTGAACCAGGTACCGGTAAGAGTACTATTATCAGCAAGATATTTGCGGATCAAGTATTCGGTGGTATCGATATGGGTTACGCTGTAAAGTTTGAAGCAAACAATTTGGTAGGTGGTAATGAGTTTGGCACTGACTTCTTAGAGAATGATTCAGTATTAGTCTATGACGATGATGCTGAGATGGGAATGATAACTGTTAGGTCTACGCTTAACAAGATTATATCTCACGAACAGATAAGGGTTAACGCCAAGCATAAGTCACCGTTTATGACTAAGGCTAACTGTATGATATTTGTAGGTTCAAATGACCCTATACAGTTAAGCCCTAACTCAGGTATGAAGCGAAGGCTTATAGATATTCGCCCAACAGGAAACTTGTTATCTGCTGAAGCATACGACGATTGTATGGAGCATATACCATTTGAGAAACCAGGTATTGCTTGGAGGTGTTTGCAGGTTTACAAGAAGTTAGGTAGACACTACTACGACCATTATATTGCTGAGGACATGTTAGCCAGAACATCACCTTTCCACAACTTTGTTATAGAGAATGTAATGGAGTTGAAGGATGGTGTTACTTTAGCAAATGCATATGATATGTACCTAAGGTATGCACAGGCGTGTAAGTTTAAGAACGAGATACCTAGGTACAAGTTCAGGGATACATTAAAGTTATATTTCGAGTCATATGACGATGCTAAATTCAGTAACTTTAGATGGGATAAGATAGGTAAACAAAAGCCTGTTGAAGTTAACATCGAAGCTCCTGATTGGTTAAGGTTTGAATGTGGTTTCTCAGATTACTTTGACGATGTGTTCTGTCATCAACCGGCACAGTATACTAATGAAGAAGGTAATCCTAGGAAGAAGTGGGCTAATGTTACTACAACTTTACAGGACATAGAGCCTCATGAACTTCATTATGTTAAGTTACCTACAGATGTTATTTGTATGGACTTTGATATAAAGGATGAAAACGGTAACAAGTCGCTTGAGAAGAACATAGAAGCAGCCTCTAAGTTCCCACCAACTTATGCTGAACTGTCCAAGTCAGGTTGTGGTATTCACCTAATTTATATTTACACTGGAGGAGACCCTAAAGAATTAAACCCTGTCTTCGATAAAGACATAGAGGTTAAGGTATTCACAGGAAACGCTGCATTAAGAAGGAAACTTACTTTATGTAATGATATTCCTATTGCAGAGATTAGTTCTGGTTTACCTATAAAAGGAGTGAAAGGAGAAAACAAGATGGTAGATTGGGAAGGATTCAAGAACGAAAAGATCCTTAGGGCCATGATAATCAAGAACCTTAAGAAAGAATACCACCCAGCCACCAAGCCGAGTATAGATTTCATAGATAAGTTACTTACAGATGCATACAAATCTGGTAAGAGTTACGACGTTAGAGACTTACAAAACGACGTCTTAGCTTTCGCAATGCAAAGCTCTCACCAAGCTGATTATTGCGTTAACTTAGTTGCTAACATGTTCTTCTGTTCTAAAGATATTCTTGAAGGGGAGAAAGAAGATACAATTGTAGACGAGAATGCACCTATAGTTATATTTGATACTGAGGTCGCGCCTAGTTACAAACAGTATGTAGAGTATTGTGAAAAGAACAACATTCCATATAACGTTTTACCTAAGGGTGTGTCAAAGAACACTAAAGCACATTTCTTGATTTGTTGGAAGTTGTTAGGAGAGAACAAACCTGTTCAGATCATGATTGATCCTAAACCAAATGAGGTTGCTGAGTTATTTAAGTATGCTCTTATTGGTTTCAACAACAGGAACTACGACAATCACATGATTTGGGCAGCGTCTCAGGGTTATACAGCCGAAGAGTTATATTCTCTTAATAACCGTATCATAGCTGAGAAAGATAGAAAAGCTAAGTTCGGTCAGGCATATAACATCTCTAAGACTGATATTCTTGACTTCGCATCGGCAGCAAACAAGCAGTCTCTTAAGAAGTATGAGATATTGTTGCATTTGGATCACATCGAGTGGGATAGACCTTGGTATGAACCGATACCGGATAATAGACTTACAGATTGGGCAAAGTATTGTTCAAACGACGTCATCAGTACAGAGAAAGTATTCTACTATCTGGAAGAAGATTACGAAGCAAGGTTGATGTTGGCTAAACTTGCAGGTGGTACACCAAACGATACTACTAACAGTTTAACAATTAAACTTCTTACTCACGGTATAGAAGACCCTCAGTCTCAATACATCTACACAGACTTGTCTACTATATTCCCTGGATACGAGTATCATGAGGAAGGTATACCTAAGGAAAGATATTCTACCGAACCTGGAGCAAAGATTCCTTCAAGGAACAGAAAAGGTAAGTCAATCTACATGGGAGAAGATCCTTCAGAAGGCGGTTTCGCTAACTGTCCTCAACCAGGAGTATACTTCAATGTTGGTTTGTTTGATGTTGCGTCTATGCATCCACACTCAGCAATTAAGTTAAAGATATTTGGTAAGACGATCACCAAGAGATTCGAAAACTTGGTTGAGGCAAGAGTAGCTATCAAACATATAAAGGAGATTGGAGATGACTCGTATCAAGAAGCACTCAGAAGAATGGATGCTATTAAGGAAGGTTCTTCGGAAATTGTTAAAGATATACTTAAGGGATTGGATGGCGACAAGCTTAAGAAGAAGTGTAAAGCGATTGCGAATGCGCTGAAGACAGCAATTAATTCTGTTTACGGATTAACTTCAGCAAAGTTCGACAACAAGTTAAGAGATCCAAGAAACGTAGACAACATAGTTGCTAAGTATGGAGCTCTGTTCATGATAACCCTTAAGCATAAGTTACAGGAAATGGGTTATACAGTTGTCCATATCAAAACCGACTCGATTAAGGTTGCAAACTATGATGAGAAGGTTAAGAAGTTTATTATGGACTTCGGTAAGAAATATGGATTCACATTCGAGCATGAAGCAACATATTCTAAGATGTGTATTGTAGATGATGCTCAGTACATAGCTTACGAGGTTGAAGCTGATGGTGAGAAGTTGGAAGATCCGTTCTGGACAGCAACAGGTGCAAAGTTCGGTGGTCCTATGGATAAATCCGGAAGAAAACCTCTTGGAGCTAAGTACTTGTTTAAGACTCTATTCTCTCACGAACCACTCGAGTTCGATGACTTCCCTGAAACTAAGTCAGTAGATGACGCAGCTATATATTTAGTTTATCCAAACGGAGCTGAATCCTTTGTAGGAAGGGTTGGCTCTTTTGTTTGTGTTAAACCGGAATTCGGTGCTTCTCTAATGAGAGTTAAAGGTGATAGTCGTTCCGCGGTCACAGGTACAAAGGATTGGTACTGGGCAGAAGCAGAGTCAATTAGAAACTATCCGGAAAGACTTAATCTAGATTACTACAGACAGAGATGTGATGAAGTAATTGATGATGTAAACGTATTCTATTCATTTAACGAGTTCACTGAGTGTGATCCTACAGACTTCATGTTTATACCGGAAGGTAGTCCAGAAGAAGTAGAGTTCACAGCAATGAACCCACCAGAAGATATTTGAAAGGGGATAAATAACTAATGAAACTTACAATTCAGAGAGAAGGAAGAAACGAATTACTTTTGATTGAGGATGCTGAGAATCAGGATATTCTTCCTGGAACAAAGTACTTCAGAAACTTTTCAGGACTTGAGAAGAAGAACGGCAATCAGGTAGTTAACTCAGAAGGAAGACGTAACTTCTGTTTAGCACTTAACTTCCCTAAGGAAGTATTGGATGAGCTTGCAGGCTTGGGACTCGATATTGTTGAGTTCCAGTCTACTAATGTTGAGGAGTATGGTGATGAGCCTTTGAGATTTGTTAGAGTACAGATCTCTGAAGGTGGCACAAGACCATCAGAATTATATTTGATGAACGACACTCTTAAGACAAAGAAACAGCTCAGAGGAAACGAGATCAGTCTTCTTGACGGCAGCAGATTCTCGAAAGCTGAGATGGTGATCAGAACTTGGCATAAAGAAAACGGAAAGGTTTCATTGTATCTGAATTCTGGATATTTCTACATTCAGATGAATCCTATCGATGCTAAGTTTGCTGACTACGACGATGTACTCGGAAACGAGTTCAGTGAAGTTCCTTTTGATGAGGATTGATATTCATGAATACGAAGTTATACCCGTACCAAGTAGAAGCTCTTAAAAAGATGCACAATGGTTGTGTCTTAGGTGGCGCTGTTGGATGTGGTAAATCTAGAACCGCTTTGGCTTACGTTTATATTTGTGAGCTTGGCGGTTCTCTTCGTATTAATGGTGTTGGTGTTCACACAGAACCAGAAACACCAAAAGATCTATACATCATCACAACGGCTAAGAAACGGGATACTCACGATTGGGAGGAAGAAGCTGCTTACTTTGGTTTAACCTCAAGTATAAACATTACTGTAGATTCTTGGAACAACGTACAAAAGTATGTAAACGTCTACGGAGCTATGTTTATATTTGACGAGCAGAGAACCACTTCAGGTAAGAAGTGGTCTAAAGCTTTTCTGAAGATTGCAAGGAAAAACCATTGGATCATGCTTTCAGCTACACCAGGCGACAAGTACGAAGAGTTCATGTGGCTACTTATAGCAAATGGCTTTTACAGTAATAAGTCTCAGTTCGAGGCAGAACATTGTGTGTTTAAACCTTTCCTTAACTACAAAGATATTGATCATTACATTAATACTAAACGTCTTAACTATTACATCTCACAAATCTTAATACCTATGGACTACGAGCATGATATTAAGAAGTATAAGATACCTATAATTTGTGAGTATGACAGAGATAAGTACAAACGTGTTCTTAAAGACAGATGGGATATTTATGACAACTGTCCTATTGAGGAAACAGGTAAGCTTTGCTATCTCTTACGACGAGTTAGTAACGAAGACCAATCTAGATATTTTGAACTAAGCAAGATCATAAAGAAACATCCTAAGCTAATAGTCTTCTACAATTTCACTTACGAACTAAACGGTTTAAGGGAGTTCTTTACTGATGCTGGGTTCACTATTGGAGAATGGAACGGAGAGAAACACACTGACTTACCAACAGGGGAAAGGTGGGCTTACCTCTGTCAATACACAGCAGCTTGTGAAGGGTGGAATGCCATAACCACCAATGCAATTGTCTTCTTTTCACAAAATTATTCATATAAAGTTCTAACACAGGCTGAAGGTAGAATCGACAGACTAAACACTCCTTTCCCTGAACTGTACTATTACTACTTCAAAAGTAAAAGTCCAATTGATATAGCTATCACAAGAGCATTGGCTTTAAAGAAAAACTTTAACGAAAAGATATTTATGAAGGGGGTTGCGTTCGGGGATGGAAAGGCCAATTGATGGCAACGCATTTTATACAGTAACAGACACTGGGGAAGTTTACTCTTACTGTTCAGGTCAACCGTTGGAATTAAAGTGGGATATCTCTAACGGTTACCCAAGAGTAAATATCGGTGGTAAAAGAAGGTATGTAGCTGACTTAGTTGCTGAAACATTTCTTCCACCACCTAAGGATCCTAGATACAAGATATTTTATATAGACGGTGACAGATGCAATTGTAATGTTGACAACCTGGCTTGGTTAAGTCAATCAGACATTCAATTCTGCAGTCAGTACACCATAGAGTATCGCAAACAATACATAAGGGAGCGGGCATGATATTCTGCCCCTCTCTTTTTTGAGTTCGACTTAGGTTTACCTAGAGGTATAGTGTGTAATTCTGTTTGTATAATAGAGGGAGAAGAAAAGATGTCGCATTTAGACAAACTTTTCAGTCCCTCTTGTTCTTTTCGTGAAAGGGGGACAAACAAATGTTGGAGAGTGACTACCAAACTGATTTAAAGAAACGATTAAAAACGGTTATGCCATCTGGCTCTAAAATCATTAAGAACGATTCGAAGATACTTCAAGGAGTTGCGGATCTATTGGTTTCTTATGGAGCTAAATGCGCATGGCTCGAAGTGAAGAGGTCTGAAAATGCACCACACAGACCCAACCAAGATTACTATGTTAACCAAATCAATTCGCAAGGTGGATTCGCTAGATTCATCTACCCCGAGAATGAGGAAAAGATATTCTCAGAGTTAAGGGGGTGGTTTGAATTATGATTTGGTACGACCACAGCAAGGACACACCTTCTGGTACGCATGCACTACTCAGTGGTTCTAGAAGTTCTTGGTTCAACTATGATGAAGAGAAGTTGTTCAATTACGTAGCATCAACATACGCTTCCACAATTGGAACGATCATCCACGAGGAAGCAGCAAAACTCATCAAACACCAGATGAAGATTTCAAAGGTTGCTGCTAGAACAATCATCATGTTGGCGCTTCTAGAGAAAAAGGTACCAAAAGCTTTTATTGATATTGACCGCTACATAGAGAACTTCGTAGCTTATGTCAATGATGCAGTTGCGTACAGGATGAGACCTGAACAGGTACTAAGATATTCTGAAAACGCATTCGGTACAGCAGATGCAATTCTCTTCGATGAGAAGAAAAAACTATTAAGAATACATGATTACAAATCCGGCATAACTCAGCCTTGTCTTAGACAGCTTGAAGTTTATGCCGCTTTCTTTTGCCTTGAATACCATGTTAAGCCAAAAGATATTTCTATCGAACTCCGTATCTATTGGGACAACCAGATTATTACAGGTCTGCCAACAGCAGCTGACATAGTTCCAATAATGGATAGGATAGTAACATTTGACAACTTCATCAAGAGTGTTAAGGAGGGTTGAAATGGATAATTACCTTATGCATGAAGGTGTAGCCCATGATGAGAATCCTCCTGGAAGGGGTTCAGGAAGATATCCTTATGGTGCAGGCGAAAGACCACATCAGCATGCTTGGGATCTTAAAGCCAGGTATGAAAAATTGTGTCATATGATAGACCCTGAAACAGGTGCTCCTTACAAGCCTAAGAAGATCGCCGAGATTATGGGGTTTACCAAACAAGAGTGGGATAAGGAACAACAGAAGTGGGTTGAGAAAGGTAACATCGCAAAACTTAAAGCGGAGAAAGAGATTGCAACTCAGGAAGTAAACTCCGATAAGTATGAAGAAGTTATGTGGTATTACAATCACATCGACCCTAAAACTGGAAAGCCTTACAAGAGAGCTGAGATAGCAAGAATCTTAGGTATAAACGAGTCGTCAGTTCGTTCAATAGAAAACACCAAAACTTCTACAGACGATAACCAATTGTTTAGAGCTTCTGAAGAGTTGAAACGAATCTCTGAGGAAAAAGGTTTCATAGATATTTCTAAAGGAGCCGAACTCGCACTTGGTGTATCACCGGACAGAATGAACTCAGTTGTTGAGGTACTTAAGAAAGAAGGCTATACAGTTCAAAACATTTACATTCCTCAAGGAAGTAACCCAAACCGTAACATCACAATGAAAGTACTTTGTCCTCCTGGTATGGAAGGAGAAGCTTTCAAACACCGATACGATGTCAAGTCTATAGAAGATATTTCAGGTATAGATAATGTAGCTACTATGAAAGGTTGGCAGGAACCTGTACCGGTTAACTTAGATAGAGTAAAGATATTGTACGATGAAAACGGTGGTTCTACCAAAGACGGAATGATCGAGATCAGACCAGGAGTTGAGGATCTTAGTCTCGGAAACGCCAAATACGGTCAGGTACGAATTGCTGTTGACTGTGGACAGGACGGAATCAGGTACATTAAGGGTATGGCTGTTTACAACCCTAATCTGCCCGATGGAAAAGATATTTTAGTTAACTCCAACAAGTCCATAGAAGACGGTGTTAAGAAAGCACTTAAGGATTACGATGCTGGTTCACCTAATCCTTTCGGAGCTACAGTTGTACAGACTTACATACGAGACAAAGAAGGTAATGTTGTAGTAGATCCTAAAACTGGAAAACCTAAGTTATCATCAATCCAGTTTGTAGGAACTCCAACCGACGATAACCATGACATGCACGTGGAAGGTTCTTGGGGAGATTGGAGTAGAAACTTACCTGCTCAGTTCTTAGCTAAACAGAATTTACCTTTAGTTAAGCAACAGCTCAAACTAAAGACTTTAGATGTAGAAGCTCAGTACAAAGATATTCTTAGCATGCAAAACGTAACTGTTAAGAAAAAGCTTCTTACGGATTTCGCAGATTCATGTGATGCCGCTGCAGCAGATCTTAAAGCAGCTCCTTTACCAGGTCAAGGCACACATGTAATTCTTCAATCTAATACTCTTAAGGACAATGAGATATTTGCACCTAACTACCCAAACGGCACAACAGTTGCTTTGGTTAGGTTTCCTCATACAGGTCCTTTTGAGATCCCTATTTGTACAGTCAATAACAACGACAAAGAAAGTATCCGTCAGATTGGTAAAAACGCTAAAGATGCTGTTTGTATATCCAAGTCAGCAGCAAACCAGTTATCAGGAGCAGACTTTGATGGAGATACTTGCTTAGTTATCCCGATGACACGTAAGAATTCTGAAGGTGGCTTTGACAAGATTGTACAAATCAAATCCATGGACACTTTACCAGGTCTTAAAGACTTCAACACCCAAATCTATAACGAAAAGCACTTCCCTGGAGTTAAGTATCACAAGATGAACTCTACAGAGAAGGGTATTGAGATGGGTGTAGTCTCAAACATGATCACTGACATGTACGCTAAGGGTTGTGAAGACTTTACTCATCTTGAGCGTGCAGTTAAGTATTCTATGGTAGTAATTGATGCAGAGAAACATAAACTCAATTACAAACAAGCTTACAAGGATTATGGCATAGACGAACTAAAAGATATTTACCAGCATAAACCTGATGGTTCGCATGGTGCTAGTTCGTTATTGTCACAGGCCAAATCTCCTATTGCAGTTCCTATTAGGTCAGAAAGATATTTGATCGACCCTGAGACAGGTGAGAAAAAATACTTCTCTCCTAAGAAGACTGAGAAAGAAGAAAGGGTTAAGGTTAAAGTCCCTGCTCCTGTATCCGATTACAGATGGGTTGATGAAAACGGTAAAGCCCATAAGTCCAAATGGATGAAGGACGAAAACGGAAAAGATATTTACGCCACTGTTGGAGGTAAGGTTAAGCAGGATAAATACGGTAACTATTACTACGACAAAGGTACTGGCAAAGACGCTAAGCAGCTTTGGATTAATACAGGTAATGTTAAACAGATTACCCAAGACATCAACAAGATGGAGTACTACAAGGATGCTAGATCTTTACTGTCTGATAACCCTAACGAGATAGAGAAGACCTATGCTGATTACGCTAACCATATGAAAGCAATGGGTAATACCGCTCGTAAGGAAGTTTATCGTTTACAGAACGACCCTAAGGAGAAGGCAAAGACTAAGGTAGACCCTGAGGCAAAGAAGAAGTACGCTTCAGAGGTTGACTCCTTGGAAACCAAGCTAGTGGCAGCCAATAAGAACCGCCCCCGGGAGCGTATGGCTCAATTGCTGATGAACTCAAGATTAAATGCTGCCCTTTCAGAGGAACCTACAAAATACGATTCTGCAGAGGAAAGAAAGAAGCTTAGAGGCACCCTCCTTAAGCAGGCTCGTATAGATTGTGGTGCTCAGAAACAAAGAGTTACTTTTACTGATTCTGAATGGGAAGCTATTGAGAATCATGCAATTGGTGAAACTAAACTTAGAAGCTTATTAGACAACGCTGATTCTGAGGAGTACACTGCTAGAGCCCTTCCTAGAGAGTCTAGAATAAGTGATTCTAAGAGAGCTCTTGTACAAGCTTATTATACTGCTGGTTACACTTATGAACAGATTGCTGCAATGACTGGTGTTGCACAAGGTTCAATTAGTGGAATTGTTAAATGATGAAAGGAGTTAAATGATGAGTCAAACAGAAGTTAAACAGGTTTGGATCACAACAGTTGACAATCCATTTGACCCTTTCACTCAGTGGGATCGATGGTTCAACTTTGATGAACAAAACAATTACAAAACTTGTGAACGAGTTGCTCGTCTTGCGCATTGTAATTCAGACAACCTAACAGAGAAGGAGAACAGGGGGCTACTCACCCAGGCTATAACACGTTTGTTTGAGTTCTATGGACCTGAGGTATATCAGATCGTAGTCGAGGGCGAGACACAACCCTGGTAATCGGGTATTGATAGGGGTATAGGTGAACATGTTTTACCTTAGTTTTATGTATTAACATTGAATGCAAAATCTAAGGTAAAAGGTTTTTGTAAAAATGCAAGAACCCAGTATTTATCAGTGTTTCAGCCTCAAGAACTGAAACAACTTTTGAAAAATTTTTACAAAAATATCTTTCAAGATTCTTCTCCACCTGTGAGAGGTTCTTTTACTTTTGACAGGGGGAGGGGGTCTTGGAAACTATACCCCCTATAGCAT
>JAEIGA010000423.1_pt1 | contig 61877 bp, 47 predicted proteins | sample 9270691 | NCBI WGS metagenome assembly JAEIGA01 (sample SAMN17057246, study PRJNA624740) | gut metagenome | biome: biome; isolation source: fecal sample | host: Bos grunniens | place: China: Xizang | collected 2019 | reverse complement strand
TGACGATATTAGTCCTCATGATTTATCCATTATTCAAAAAAAATTAAACAATCGCCCGCGTAAAAAATTAAATTTTAATAATCCTAAATGTGCTTTCTTCAATCATTTTATTTAATTTCGCACTTGCTTGTTTAATCTGCGAGATACCAATAGAGGTTACGGAATTTGGGATGGTTACCGAGGTCAAACCATAGCAAGCAGAAAACGCCAAGTCTCCAATTGATGACACTGAATTTGGGATGGTTACCGAGGTCAAGCCATAGCAATAAAAAAATGCTTCGTCGGCAATCAAACGAGTACCTTTTTTTAATGTTAACTCACCTGTTGGTCTATCTCCTTTATAACCTAAACAACAATTATCCAAATATAATATTCCATCGGCTTGATTATCATACCAATCTGTACCATAGAACGCTCCTTCGCCAATCTCGGTTACTGAATTTGGGATGGCTATTTCAGTCAAACCAGTCCAGCTGAACGCATCAGAGCCAATATAAGTTACGGAATTTGGGATAGTAACCGATGTCAAGTCAATGCATAAAAGAAATGCTTCATCGGCAATCAAACGAGTACCTTTTTTTAATGTTAACGTACCAGTTGGTTTATTTCCTTTATAACCTAAGCAACAATTATCTAAATATAATATTCCATTAGCTTGATTATCATACCAACCTGTATCCTCAAACGCAGACGAACCAATCTTATTTACGGAATTAGGGATGGTTACCGAGGTCAAAGCGGTGCACCCATTGAACGCATAGGATGGTATTTTTTTTACCTTATTTCCAATATTAATTATTTTTAGATTTGAGCACTTTCTAAAAACTGGATAATCTGATGACCCCATTGAAGTGCAGTTTTCTGCATTATAATTAACTTCGGTCAAGCCGGTGCAACCTTGGAACGCCGTTTCTCCAATCTCAGTTACAGAATTTGGGATAGTTACCTCGTTTAAGCCTGAGCAACCAGAGAACGCAACTCCACCAATTGATGTAATGGAATTGGGAATAGTAACTTCGGTCAAGCCGGTGCAACCTTGGAACGCTAAGATACCAATAGAGGTTACGGAATAAGTTATTCCATTATATATTACTGAAGTGGGGATCGTAACAGAGCCGGAGTATTCGTTAGTAAAGCTGTCATACGAATCCCCTTGATAAGTAACTTCGACCGTTTCTGCTGATTTATTAAGATAATTGTAATAGATACCATCGACAGCAAAGTCGTGGGCAAGTGTGGGGAGTGATACGCTGAGCATAATTGCTGTCGCAAGAAGTGCTCGAAAATGAGTAATAATTTTTTTCATACAATAAATAATATGTGCCTCGTGTGTCCCCGCATTTGGCGTTTTATAAAGTGTATAATAAGGAAGACGCGGGACAATGCTCAGTTTATCTAACAAGAGGCATCGCCAAACGCCCATTCAGAAATAAACAATCCACTCCCACGCCTTATCGATATATCTCGATCCCCCTTGTCGGGGAGTGGATATACGACAAGCAAGAGCATCTTCATTGTTTACCCTTCTGAACTAAATTTTGGCGAATTTCTTGTTAAGGATAAAGCTGAAACGCTTCCTACAATATGTCTCACATGGATATGACAACATTTTGTCATCCATAAGATTGATACAAAGGTAATGTAAATAAATAACAATTAATAATTAAAAATGAAAAAAATGGGGGTATGTAATAAATGTTTAGGGATAATTTGGCTGATAAGACGTATATATTATCGGGGATAATAAAAAATAGAGATGCGTCAGAAAAATGAAGCATCTCTATAATGTATATGTGTGTTATACGTTTTAGTCGAATTTTATAGCGTCGAGTGCCGGTTCATCGGTTATTGCGATATTGAAAACTTCGAGCATGGTGTTGACATAATGGAATGTGAGTCCTTTGATGTAGATTTCGCTGATGTCTTCAACGTCTTTGCGATTGTCTGCCGAAAGGATTATGTCGGTAATGCCTGCTCGTTTGGCTGCAAGAATTTTTTCTTTGATGCCTCCTACCGGTAGCACTTTGCCCCGGAGCGTAATTTCTCCAGTCATGGCTGTGCGTGCTTTTACTTTGCGTTGAAGGAATGTAGAAACAATCGATGTTGCCATTGTAATACCTGCGGAGGGTCCGTCTTTAGGGATTGCACCTTCGGGAGCATGTATGTGTAGATTGAATTTTTCAAAACGATCGATAGGAATGTTGAGAGTATCGGCATGAGATTTTACATATTGAAGAGCTATAACTGCCGATTCTTTCATTACATCGCCAAGGTTGCCTGTCAGAGTGAGTTTTTCGCCTTTACCTTGTGCCAAAGATGATTCAATAAAGAGAATTTCGCCACCGACAGATGTCCATGCAAGTCCGGTTACAACACCGGCGAAGTCGTTCCCTTCATATCTATCTTTATTAAATGCTTCTAAGCCAAGTAGTGATTTTAGATCATCTTTTTTTATCTCGGTTGAGTATTCTTTGCCACTCATTTTATTGAGGACTATTTTGCGAATAATCGATGAGATTTTCTTTTCAAGTTGTCGTACTCCACTTTCAGATGTATAGCATTCAATAATTGTGTTGAGAGCCTCGTCGGAGAATTGGATTTCGTTAGGAGCAAAGCTGTGTTCGATAGCAATGCGTGAAATGAGGTGACGGCGAGCGATTTCAATTTTTTCTTCAATCAGATAACCAGAGATGTCGATAATCTCCATGCGATCAAGTAGTGGTTGAGAAAGTGTTGAAAGAGTGTTGGCTGTAGCTATAAACAAAACCTTTGAAAGATCGTAGTCAACATCAATGTAGTTGTCGTGGAAACGGCAATTTTGTTCAGGGTCTAATACCTCTAATAGTGCAGCTGATGGGTCGCCTTTGAAATCTTGACCAATTTTATCTATTTCGTCAAGGAGTAGAACCGGATTTGAAGAACCACTGCGTTTCATTGCATCAATGATGCGACCGGGCATAGCTCCGATGTATGTACGACGGTGTCCACGAATTTCGGCTTCATCGTGAAGTCCTCCGAGTGAAACACGTTGGTATTTGCGTCCAAGAGCTTTGGCTATCGATTGTCCAAGAGACGTTTTCCCTACACCGGGTGCTCCGCAAAGACAGAGAATTGGGGCTTTGCCACCAGGTGTGTTCATGAGAACAGCCAATTGCTCAAGAATGCGATCTTTTACTTTATCGAGCCCGTAATGATCTTCATTGAGAATCTCTTCGGCTTTTTTGAAGTCGGTGTTAAGTGGAGATTCATTATTCCAAGGGAGATCAAGGAGGGTTTCAAGATATGAGTATTGAATAGAGTAATCAGGGCTCTGAGGGTTCAGACGACGAAGTTTTTCAAGTTCTTTGTCGAATACTTTGGCTACGTGTTCGGGAAATTGAGTTTTATCGGCACGAGCACGAAGATTGTCGGCATCATCACTGTCGCCATATAGTTCTTGACGGATGGTTTCCATTTGTTGATGAAGGAAAACATTGCGTTGTTGTTCATCAAGTGATTTGCGTGCACGTTTTTGTATGTCACGACTAATTTCAACCATTTGCTCGTTACGAGATAGCTCGGTTAATAGTGCAAATGCACGTTCTTTTAGTCGATTTTGTGCCAATAGAGATTGTCGAAACTCAACATCAAAAGGGATATGAGATGATATAAGATTTATCAATCCTATTGGGTCGGGAAAATTCGCAATATTGAAGACTAATTCGTTTGGACTTTCGTTAGTTTTCTTTAATATATTTAATGTAGTTTCTTTTATTGTAGCTGACAACGCTAAAAATTCTTTATCGTTGCTGCGAGGATTGGTGTCTTTAATTGGTTTTACTTTTGCACATAGTTCAGCTTGAGGGATGGTGTTTCCCTCTCCTTTTCCAAGAATTTTGAATTTGCCACGAGCACGAACAATTGCCGTGTGGCTTCCATCAGGAAGATTGAACACTTTTAGAACATCTGCAAAAACACCATATTTGAACAACCCGGTTGTAACTGCCGGATTTTCTTCGTCGGCATTTAATTGGCACACTATGCCAATTGGTATTAGACGTTTTGACGCAATCTCGGCTGTTTTGCGAGAATTTTCTCTTATTAAAGAAATCGGAATCGTAACGCCAGGGAATAAAACGAGGTTACGAGTCGCTAATATGGGTAAATCTTCAAAAGAAGGTTCTGTGTTAAATGCAGTTGCGTCAATGTCTATTTGTCCGATAGATACAATCGCATGGTTATCATCGTTATTGTGGCTCATTATATTTAATGTGTATTATTATTCTGTTTGTAGATTATAATTCAAGATTTATTATAGCAAAATGAGTGCCAAAAATTAAGTTTGAAATTAAATAATATGAAAAAGTTGTAATTTGCCACGAAAACTAATGGAAAATGTAAATAATGTTTTGAAACATATCGAAAAAAGTTTGCAAATTCAAAAATAATGACTATTTTGCGGTCGTTTTGACAAAATATAAATAATTAATCATTAAATCTAAATAGTATGAAAGTTTACGAAACTAAAGAAATTAAAAACATTGCCTTGCTTGGTAGTAAAGGCTCAGGTAAAACCACACTCGCCGAAGCAATGCTTTACGAGTGTGGAGTTATAAAACGTCGCGGATCAGTTGATGCAAAAAATACTGTATGTGACTATTTTCCGGTTGAAAAAGAATATGGTTACTCTGTTTTTTCAACCGTTTTTTATGCTGAGTTTTTGGGTAAAAAACTAAATATGATTGACTGTCCCGGAGGAGATGACTTTGTAGGGGGTGCAATTACAGCATTAAATGTAACAGATACCGGTGTAATAGTAATCAATGGTCAATATGGTGTTGAAGTTGGTACTCAAAATATATTCCGTACTACAGCAAAATTGAAAAAGCCGGTAATTTTTGCAATGAATCAACTTGATGGCGAAAAGGCAGACTATGATAATGTTCTCGAACAAATGAAGGAAGTTTTTGGCAACAAGGTTGTTCCCATTCAATATCCATTGTCATGTGGTGCCGGTTTCAATTCAATGATTGACGTGCTTTTGATGAAAAAATATTCATGGGGTCCTGATGGTGGTGTTCCTACTATTGAGGACATTCCTGCTGAAGAAATGGAAAAAGCTAAAGAATTGCATCAACAACTTGTAGAGGCCGCTGCCGAAAATGATGAAACATTAATGGAAAAATTCTTCGACCAAGGACACCTGACCGAAGACGAAATGCGTGAAGGTATTCGTAAGGGTCTTGTTGATCGTTCTATTTTCCCTGTTTTCTGCGTAAGTGCCGAAAAAGATATGGGCGTGCGTCGTATGATGGAATTCTTAGGAAACGTAGTTCCTTTTGTTGAAGATATGCCTATTCCTGTTGATGCAAACGGAAACGAAGTTAAGCCCGATTCTAATGGTCCATTAAGTTTATTTGTATTCAAGACTACTGTTGAACCACATATTGGAGAAGTTAGTTACTTCAAAGTTATGTCGGGAACATTGACAGCGGGAGCTGACCTTGATAATATTACTCGTGGCTCAAAAGAACGTTTTGCACAAATAAATTGTGTGTGTGGACAAATCAAAACTCCGGTAGATAAACTTTGTGCCGGAGATATTGGTGCTACTGTGAAAATGAAAGATGTTCGTACAGGAAATACGCTAAATGAAAAAGGTTGCGACTATACTTACGATGGATATATTAAATATCCAGCACCTAAATATCAACGTGCGGTGCGTCCTGTAACAGAAAGCGATGCAGAAAAGTTGAGTGCAATTCTAACACGTATGCACGAAGAAGACCCCACTTGGGTAGTTGAACAATCTAAGGAATTGAAACAGGTTATTCTTTCAGGACAAGGCGAATTCCACCTTCGTACATTGAAATGGCGTGTGGAAAATAACGATAAGTTGCCAATTGTATTTGAAGAACCTAAAATTCCTTATCGTGAAACAATTACAAAAGCTTCTCGTGCAGATTATCGACACAAAAAACAATCAGGTGGTGCCGGTCAATTTGGTGAAGTACACTTAATTATAGAACCATATACTGAAGGTATGCCAGCTCCTGATACATATAAATTCGGTAGTCAAGAGTTTAAGATGAATGTGCGCGATACTCAAGAAATTCCTTTGGAATGGGGTGGAAAACTTGTGGTTTATAACTGTATTGTAGGTGGTGCTATTGATGCTCGTTTTATTCCGGCAATTGTAAAAGGTTTAATGGATAGAATGGAACAAGGACCATTGACCGGTTCGTATGCTCGCGACGTGAGGGTATGTATCTATGATGGTAAAATGCACCCGGTAGATTCAAATGAAATTTCATTCCGTCTTGCAGGTAGAAATGCCTTTAGTGAAGCATTCCGTAGTGCAAACCCAAAAATCCTTGAACCCGTTTATGATGTAGAAGTTATGGTCCCAGGAGATGTTATGGGAGATGTAATGAGTGATCTTCAAGGTCGTCGTGCAATCATTATGGGTATGGAAAGTGAAAGCGGATTTGAAAAGATCAGTGCAAAAGTTCCTTTGAAGGAAATGTCATCATACTCAACTGCTTTAAGCTCTATTACAGGAGGTCGTTCTTCATTTACAATGAAGTTTGCTTCATACGAGCTTGTTCCTGGTGATGTTCAAGAAAAATTGCTTAAGGAATATGCTGAGACTCAAACTGAAGATTAATCATTTTGCAGATTAAATACGAGAAGAGCCACTTTCAAATGAGAGTGGCTCTTTTGTTATAGAATGATTTAGTGGGATTGTTATTTACGAGTAGCAACAATGTAGTCTTTAACTTCTTGGAATAAATTTGTAGCAAAAACAAAGTCGTTAAGAGCTTTATTATCACTGCTATAAATTTGACTCATGTCCCCTACCCAATCACGATGACCTTTGTTTAGGAATATGATATTTTCTCCGATACCCAATACAGAGTTCATGTCGTGAGTGTTGATGATAGTAGTCATGTTGTATTCATGGGTGATATCACTAAGCAATTCGTCAATGAGAATTGATGTTTTAGGGTCAAGGCCGGAGTTTGGTTCGTCACAAAACAGATATTTCGGATTCATAGCTATAGCGCGAGCGATAGCAACACGTTTTTGCATACCTCCCGATAGCTCTGATGGATATTTTTTGTCAGCACCTTTTAGATTTACTCTCTCAATACAAAAAAGAGCACGGTCACGCATTTCGGCTTGCGACATTTTAGTGAACATAACTAAAGGAAACATAACATTTCCAAGAACTGTTTCGGAATCGAAAAGTGCTGATCCTTGGAAAAGCATGCCAATCTCCTTGCGTAAATCTTTCTTCTGTGTAGAATTCATTTTTAGTAAATCGCGACCATCATATAATATTTCCCCTTCTTCAGGAGTTACTAAGCCGACAATTGATTTCATCAATACAGTTTTTCCAGAACCACTTTGACCAATGATTAGGTTTGTTTTTCCTTCGAGAAATGTAGCATTGACGCTATGTAAAATTGTTTTTTCGTCGAATGATTTTGTGATGTTTTTTACTTCAATCATTGTAATAAAAGTTTAGTTAGGATAACATCAAATAATAGAATTAAAATACTGCTTGTAACAACTGCATTTGTGCTTGATTTACCAACATCAAGTGCTCCACCTTTGACGTAATAGCCATAAAATGAGGCTACTGAAGAAATGATAAACGCAAAAAACAAAGATTTGATAATGCCATACCACACGTACCATTGAATAAACATGGTTTGCATGCCATAAATGTAGCGAGAAACAGGTATAATATCTGTAAAAAGAGCAATGATGTACCCCCCAATTAAAGAGGTTCCCATGCAGAAGACTACTAAAACAGGCATAAATACAATAAATGCGGTAATTTTAGGAAGAACTAAATAGTTTGCCGAATTAACACCCATAATTTCAAGAGCATCAATTTGTTCGGTAACTCTCATAGTGCCAATCTCAGATGCAATATTAGACCCTACTTTTCCCGCTAAAATAAGGCACAAAATAGATGAAGAAAATTCCAGTAGAATAATCTCACGGGTAGCCATTCCAACCGCGTATGCAGGAATTAATGGCGACATAATGTTGAGTTGCATTTGAATGGTAATTACAGCACCAATAAAAAGAGAAATAATAATTACCAATGGAATTGAGTCAACTCCGAGTTTGGATATTTCAGATATTGTGCGTCTAAAAAATACGTGCCATTTATCGGGAATTGAGAATATTCGCTTAATGAAAAGGCAATATTTGCCAAATGTTGCTAAAGAATCGGTTATTACCATAATATATAAATTTTATTATGCAAAGTTACAACATTTTCCTGAATATAATTGTTTTTTTGACATGCTGCAAGGTGTCAATTATCTTTAATGACTACTAAATCAGTAAAAATAGCGATAATGATAATGTTATATGATGTTTTTTTACTAATTTCGTGGTGGTGAAATCTGCAGTTAATGATGATAAATGCCAGTAAGCAGATTGAACGATAATATTATATGTCGTTTAGAAGATGAAAGAAAAGGAAGAAATAGAATTAGGTTATAGTGTAAATTCTCAATTTTCAGATAATGAATTAGAAAATAACCAACCTATGGTGTTGAGAACTGAGAATTTAGTGAAAAAATATCGTCAACGTACGGTAGTTAATCATGTGTCGATAGATGTTAAACAGGGTGAGATTGTTGGTCTATTAGGACCAAATGGAGCCGGTAAAACGACGACATTCTATATGACAGTTGGTCTTGTTACACCTAATGAAGGTGAAATATTTTTGAATGACTTAAATATTACAAAGTTTCCAGTATATAAAAGGGCTCAAAATGGAATTGGATATTTGGCTCAAGAACCATCTGTGTTTAGGAAAATGTCGGTTGAAGATAATATACGGTCAGTGTTAGAAATGACAAATACCACAAAGGAGTTTCAAAAGGATAAATTGGAAAGTTTGATATCGGAATTTAGTCTTGAAAAGGTAAGAAAAAACCTTGGAGACCAATTGTCGGGAGGAGAACGACGTCGTACGGAGATTGCTCGATGCCTTGCTATTAGTCCAAAATTTATAATGCTTGATGAACCATTTGCAGGAGTTGACCCTATTGCTGTGGAGGAAATTCAGTCGGTAGTATATAAGTTGAAAGAAAAGAATATAGGAATTCTAATTACAGACCATAATGCTCCAGAAACATTAAGTATTACAGACAGAGCTTATTTGCTATTTGAGGGTAAGATTTTGTTTCAAGGAACCTCTGAAGAACTTGCCGAAAATCCGATTGTAAAAGAGAAGTATCTTGGACGGAACTTTGTATTTCATCGAAAGAAATTTGATTAAGATATATTATGATATAAAAAAGCCTCATTTTGAGGCTTTTTCTTTATGAATGTGATATGGTTCGATAATGTCGGTATAACTGTATTATCAATAATGATGTAGTTGTTATGCTAATTAAAATAAGAACATAGCTTTCAGAAGAAAAATCGGTTGCAATTTTATTTATGTCAAAATTAATTGTGTTGCGTGAACTTATCCATGAAGAAATTACTACTAAAGAATTGTTTAATGTGTGAGCAAAAATAGGAAGCCATATTGAACCACTCCAAAAAATAAGGTAGCCAAAGAATGCTCCAAGAAGAACGCGAGGAAGGAATCCATAAAATTGGAAATGTAATGCACTAAAAATAACGGCTGTTATCCAAATTGCATAATGTGGATTCATGGGTCGAGTGCGGAAAATATTTTGAAGAGCCCCCCTGAAAAACAACTCCTCTCCCAAACCGGTAAGTAGCCCTATTATAAGAATTGACATGATTAGACTTCCTATCGTAGGTTCTCCAAGTAGAATTTTAATTTGTGTTCTATTTGATTCTTCAAGTGCTTTTAATGAATTTTCAAGTCCTGATAATGCATCGGGAAAAACGACTGATTCGTTGCAATGAATAATGAAGTTCATTGTAGGAATACTAAATATTAAAATTAAAATGGTTAATAAGATGCTTTTTAATGATGGCAATTTTCGTAATTGCAAAAAATCGGCTGGTAGTTTAGTGATAAATAGAGCAATAGCAATTGATGGAGTGATAAAGAAAAATATATTTTGAATTACGGTTGAAATGCGTAATGACGTAGTGCTTTCTCCCCATAACGATGTTATAATATATGCAAATAAACCGCTTATAAATATGCCGATTATTGCAAGGCAAATAAATGCACTTATTCTTGATTTGAAATTTAAGATAAGTTTATTCCCATTAATCATATCTATTCTATACTTTGTTAAATATTTAGATAAAAATCAGTTGTTAAATTAATGTATTCCTGGCTAAAATTATTGTTAGTCTCTCTGATTGATAGAGATGTATATTCTGTAGTACATTTAATTTTGCTAAACTCCCATAAAAGACGTGTTGCTTTACCTCCTGTTCTTGAGTAAACATGAGTTAGTCGAGAAATAAACATATGTTCTAATTCAGAGTAGAAAATTATGTCATCTTGCCTCTCAACCGGAGATATGATAGATAACTTCCCATTGTCGGTGAGTAATTTTTTAGATAGTTTTATAAGTTGGTCATATCCAAGGGAATTCGAATGTCTGGCTGTTGCTCTTTGTCGATTGGGTGCAACCGGACCATTATTGAAGAATGGAGGATTACTTACAATATGATCAAAACATGAGATGTTGTGAGGCATAGATGCCCATACGACAAAATCCGAATTAATTATTGAAATGCGATTGCTCCAATGGGAGTCTTTTATGTTTTCTATTGATTGTTTTGCCGCGAGTGGGTCTATTTCTATACCGGTAATTGAAGCATTACTTCGTTGTGCAGCCATTAATGAAATTAAGCCACTACCCGACCCAATATCTAAAACGTTGCTTGATGCTGATACGTCAGCCCATGCTCCAAGCAACACCCCATCAGTGCCAATTTTCATCGCACAATCACTATCATTTATACTGAAATGCTTAAATTGAAAACGGTATTTATTGTTGTAGTTCATTGCTAATTGTGAAAATAGACTGCAAAGTTACGAAAATATTCAAAACAACTAATCGAACTCGCTTCTTTTGCTTGTTTAATATGTTGTAATTAGCTATCTTTACATCAAAATTAAGTAAAGATGGAAATAAAAAGTGCTAAATTTATAATAAGTAATACTGATGTAAAGAAGTGTCCCCAAGATAATAAAAATGAGTATGCGTTTATCGGACGTTCTAATGTTGGAAAGTCTTCATTGATAAATATGTTGACAGGGAAGAAATCATTGGCTATGACGTCGGCAACACCCGGTAAAACGATGCTAATAAACCATTTTTTGATTAATGACGCATGGTATCTTGTTGATTTGCCCGGTTATGGATATGCTCAAAGAGGAAAAGATAGTCGTAAACAATTAAAAAATATAATAGAAAGTTATATATTAAAACGAGAAACAATGGTAAACTTGTTTCTTTTGATAGATTCGCGACACAAACCTCAAAATATCGACAAGGAGTTTATGCAATGGCTTGGCGAAAATGGTGTGCCGTTTAGCATTGTATTTACAAAACTTGATAAAATGTCTTCTTCAGCTGCAAAAAAAGCGATTGAGATATATTGCAATGAGTTAAAGAATGATTGGGAAGAATTACCTCCGGTTTTTAAGACTTCAAGTGTAGATAAAAGAGGAAGAAGTGAAATATTAGACTATATAGAGCAATTAAATTCAATGGTTGATGAATAGTTAGTGTAATGGACGCAAAATATTTTAATAAAGAAGAACATTCAAAATTAGTGCCATATTGCCGACAGTTGTTGTCAGTGTCGCATGATGTGCTTCAAAATGGCGATTTTTCATTAGTAAAACGAATAATAATATCGGCGGTAAAAGGAGGTCATTATCGTCGAAATAAGTATGGGTTAAATCCAATAATTCATAATTTAGAAACGGCATTATTATTGTGTGATAAAATCAGCCCTGATAGGAATATGATTATTGCTATTTTATTGCATAATCTGTGTCAAACAGAATATATTTCAGTTGAAGAACTTAAAAAACAATGGGGGAATGATGTCGCTAAATTAATAAAAGGGTTATTAAAAGTTGCAACATTATATAGCCGTCAAGCAGCAGTTGAAAGTGATAATTTTAGAAATTTGTTACTTACTTTTGCTGAAGATATTCGTGTGATAATTATAATGATAGTGGAGCGTCTGACCTTGATGCGAGCTATAAATCACCATCCTAATGAAAAATATGTGCATGATGTAGCTTATGAGGCAAATTATCTGTATGCACCATTAGCACATAGGTTGGGTTTGTATGTGATTAAGTCGGAATTAGAGGATTTATCATTAAAATATACAAATAGAGAAAAATTTACTGAAATTGCTCACAAATTAAAAGAAACCAAGGTTGAGCGAGATGAATATATTGCATCGTTTATTACTCCGGTTAAGAAAAAATTAGAGGAAGCAGGTTTAATTTTTGAAATCAAAGGTCGCACGAAGTCAATATATTCGATATGGAATAAAATGCGAAAGCAAAAAAATGACATTGATGGTATATTTGATTTGTTTGCTATTAGGGTAATATTAGATTCTTCATTAGAAAAAGAAAAAGCAGATTGCTGGTTGGCATATTCAATCATTGCAGATATGTATCAGCCTAATACCCAGAGAATGAAGGATTGGCTTACAATTCCTAAAAGTAATGGGTATGAGTCTCTTCATACAACTGTCGTTGGCCCTGAAAATAAATGGGTTGAGGTTCAAATTAGAACCAAACGAATGGATTTAGTAGCAGAAAAAGGGCTTGCAGCTCATTGGAAGTATAAAGGAGGTAAAAGCGAAAATAATCTCGATACATGGATGAATAATGTGCGAGATATTTTGGAGGCAGCCGAAACCGGTCCAATGGAGTTAATGAAAAACTTTAAGATGGATGTATATGCAAAAGAGGTGTTTGTGTTTACTCCTAAAGGAGACTTATATAAATTACCATTAGGAGCAACTATTATTGATTTTGCATTTAATATACATTCAAGATTAGGATGTCAGTGTATAGGAGCAAAAGTAAATGGTCGAGCTCAAAAACTAAATTATAAATTGAATAATGGTGATTCGGTAGAAATTATTACGTCATCAAATCAAACTCCAAAGCAAGATTGGTTGAGCTTTGTAGTTACATCAAAGGCTCGAAATAAAATAAAGCAAACGATTCATGAGATGCAAAACCGAGCAGCTGATCTTGGGAAAGAATTATTGCAGCGACGATTTAAGAATCGAAAAATAGAAGTAGAGGAAGCTGTATTAATGAAACTCATCAAAAAGATGGGATTCAAAACTGTGACGGATTTTTATGATGAGATAGCCAAAGAAGCGATTGATATTGCAGATGTAATTGCTCAATATGAGTTATTAGAGCAAAAACTTAATGAGCCGACTTATGAAGTGCGGTCGGCAACTAGTTTTACACTACAACAAAAAGAAGATACAGACAGATCCGATGATGTATTAGTTATTGGAGAGAATATAAAAGGGATAAATTATCGCCTAGCTAAATGTTGTAACCCTATATATGGAGATGGCGTTTTTGGATTTATATCGGCAGAGGGTGTTATAAAAATTCACAAGAATGATTGTCCAAATGCGTCACATATTAGAAGTAAATATCCATATCGTATTATAACAACTCGTTGGTCGGGAAAAGTTGGTAGTCAATTTGGTGCTACATTAAGAATTATTGGCTATGATGATATTGGCATTGTAACAAATATAACGTCAATAATTAATAAAGAAAAGAATGTATTATTAAAGAGTATTTCTATTGACTCAAATGACGGTTTATTTCAAGGCTATTTGGTTGTAGGAATCACAGATATTAATGCATTAGATATGTTAATTAAAAAAATAAAAACAGTAAAAGGAGTAAAAGATGTTCAAAGAAGTTAGAGTTTTTCTTATTATAATTGTGTTATTATTTAGTTCGTGCATTTGCTCAAATCAAAAAGAAGTAGATGACAAGAAGGCTGAAATGTTGCTTTTAGAAGCTAAAAATGCATTGTCAAAAGATAATCCCATAGTAGCTATGCAATTTATTGAACAAATAGATAGTGTATGCAAAGAGCGGATAGATATTCGTCGAGAAGCATTAAAATTAAAGCCTCAAATAAAAGAACGGTTAATAATAAAAGAGATACAAATTATTGATAGCTTGCTCGTTGAATATGAAATAAATAATCCGGGGGTAGAAGTAGTATATAAAGCACGTGTTAATAAAGAAAAGTTGGAGCGTCAATTACAAGTCGCCCGTAATCAAATTGTAAGATTAAATGATTAGCGATAGGGCTTTGTTGGTACTTTGCTAATTTATGACTAAATTGTAATTTTGTAATAATAATATTTATATGATATGAAGATTACTGAATTAATTAAAAATTCTACAACACCGAGATTTTCATTTGAAGTTCTTCCTCCAATAAAAGGTAAAGGTATTGCACAGCTATTCAAAAATATTGACCAATTAATAGAGTATAAACCATTATATATAAACATAACTACACATCGCAGTGAAATGGTTTATAAATCTACGCATGATGGATTATATCAAAAAGTAACAGAACGTTCTCGTCCGGGAACAGTAGCAGTAGCTGCTGCAATTCAACATAGATATGGAATTCCTGCGGTCCCACACATAATATGTAGTGGTTATTCAAAGATTGAAACAGAATATGCTTTAATTGATTTGAATTTTTTAGGAATAACCAACTTATTAGTTTTACGTGGAGATAAAGCAAAACATGATAGTAAATTTATTCCTAATACAGATGGGCATTCTCACGCTTCTGAGTTGCAATTACAAATAAATGATTTTAATCGTGGATTATTTATAGATGGCACTCAGATGGATATAATTACCGATGAACGATTTAGTTATGGTGTGGCAGGTTATCCTGAAAAGCATGAAGAAGCTCCCAATCTTGATATGGATATAAAATGGTTAAAAGCAAAAGTTGACAATGGAGCTGAATATATTGTTACACAGATGTTTTTTGATAATGAAAAATATTATTCATTTGTTGAACGATGCAGATTAGCGGGAATAAATGTTCCAATAATACCAGGAATAAAACCTATTATAAATTTTAATCAATTAACGGTCTTACCTAAGGTGTTTAAGGTTGATTTGCCAACTGAATTGGCAACCGAATTATTAAAATGCAAAGATGATATTGAGGCTAAAAAAGTAGGCGTTGAATGGTGTATCGCCCAAGCTAAAGATTTGCTTCAAAAAGGGGTACCCTCAATCCATTTTTATTCTCATAATGCAACGCAAAGTGTGAAGAATGTGGTTTCACAAGTCTTTTAATCTAATTAAACATCATGAAGTTTCGCGATATATTATCACATGAGGGTGCAAAACAAAGAATACGATCATTTGTTGATAATGACCGCATTCCCCATGCGATATTAATAGATGGTCAGCCCGGAATTGGTAAATTCGCATTGGCTCGTGCTCTTGCCCAATATATTCATTGTGAAAATCGTCAAAATGGAGATAGTTGTGGCGTGTGTCCATCATGTATTCAGCATCAAACATTTAATCATATTGATACTCATTTTATATTTCCCATAATAAAAAAAAGTAGTGGAAAATCAGTGGTATCTGATGATTATATTGACGAGTGGAAAGATTATTTAACTCAAAATCCTTATATGGATTTTGATAAATGGTTACAAGCGTTAGATAATGTAAATGCTCAGCCACAAATTTTTGTAGATGAGAGTGTTGATATAATAAGAAAATTGAACTTCACTGCACATAAATCAAAATATAAGGTAGTATTGTTGTGGTTGCCAGAGCGAATGAAAATTGAATGTGCAAATAAATTATTGAAACTCATAGAGGAGCCACATAGCGATACTATATTTATAATGGTATCAAATAATTCAAAACAAATTCTTCCCACGATTTATTCCCGTGTACAACGCATAGAATTATTAAGATTAGGCGATGAAATAATTGCGAATTATTTAGTCGAAAAATATGCAATTGATTCCAATGACGCATTGTCAATTGCTCACCTTGCAGAAGGAAATATAAATAATGCAGAAAAAGAACTATTATCAACAAAAGAAACATCGAATTTCTTTTCGTTATTTGTTGAGTTAATGCGATTGGCTTACCAACGCAAAATCTATGATTTGAAACGATGGAGTAACGATGTAGCATCGTTGGGGAGGGAACAATCTATACAGTTTTTAGATTATTGCCAAAGATTAATACGTGAAAATTTTGTGTATAATCTAAACGTAAAAGAATTAAACTATTTGAATACGCAAGAGGCTCAATTTAGTGTTAATTTCGCTCGATTCATAACCGAAAAGAATGTTCAAAAGTTAATTGAAGTGTTAAATAAAGCTCAAATTGATATATCGGGAAATGCTAATGCAAAAATTGTCTTTTTTGACATATCAGTAAAAGTTATATTGTTACTAAAATCATAAAGTTATGGTTCCTTTTTTGCATCAAGTAGCTAAAGTTTATGTTGATAATGAAGCACAAAATTTGGCAAATTATACATTTGTATTTCCCAACAAGCGAAGTGGTGTATTTTTCTCCAATTACATTACACAAATAGTTGAAGAGACTATAATTTTACCTAAAATCGCAACAATTAGCGATTTTATTTCTGAATATTCAACAGGGATTGAAGCTACCCGAATGGAATTGATGTTTATCTTATATGAGGAATATCGTAAAATCAGATTAGACCGAACTTCAAATGATTCACAGATAGTTGAGTTTGATAAATTTCAGTTTTGGGCTGAAATGATATTAAATGACTTTAATGATGTTGACAAATATTTAGTTGATGCAAAGCAATTATTTCAAAATGTGAAAAAGCTCAAAGAAATTAGTAGTAATTTTCTTACTGAAGAGCAAATAAAGGTTATAAATCAATATTGGGGAGAAACGAGATTGCCCGATTCAATAACTTCATTTTGGAAACATATTAATCATCAGGAATCAGATGAATATTTAACCAATCAATTTATTAGATTTTGGGAAATATTATATGATTTATATATCGCATATAAAACTCGTCTTACTAAAGTTGGAATATGCTATTCGGGAATGTCATATCGAGAGGTTGCCGAATCGGTAAAATTTAATCAAGAAGGAGTATTATTGTCGTCAAGATATATTTTTGTCGGTTTTAATGTATTATCTACATCTGAGATAAAAATATTTGAAAAATTAAAATCAATCGGTTGTGCCGATTTTTATTGGGATTATAATTCTCCTGCATTTGATTATAAAGATAATAGAGCAACTCGATTTGTTGGCAAATATTTAGAAAGATTCAAATCTCTATATACACTTAATGAAGTTAAAATTAAAGAGTTTCCCGAGATTAATATTATAGGAGTCCCTTCAAATATAGGACAAGTAAAGGAAGCATCTGCTATATTATCACAAATAAATGCTCAAAGTGGGAAAATCGCTGAAAACACTGCGATTGTTCTACCCGATGAGGGTTTATTTATCCCATTATTACATTCATTGCCCAAAGAGGTTGCTGATGTAAATATAACAATGGGTTATCCTATGCGACACACCTCAGTAGCTTCGTTAATGAATCTAATAGTATCAATGCAACTACGAGCACGCATTGTTCATGAAAAGATACAATTTTATTATGAGGATATATTAAATATCCTATCTCACCCATTAATTAGGAAGATAGCGACTAAGGAATGTCGTCAGATAGTTAGGTATATTAATGATAATAGAGTTTTTAATTTAGCATCAGAATATTTATGTGATAACTATCCAACTTTTTCAGCAATATTCGTAGCAGTTAAAGATTTGAAAAATAGCGATGAGGTTGTTGGATATATTAGAAACTTATTGTTGTGGATAAAATCAAATTTATCAGTAAAAATCAAGTCGGCAGATAGTTATTTTCTTGATAAATATATTGACGCATTAAATAATTTTGAATATTTGTCGCAGAAGTATCATATCTCCATGTCAGAATCAACTGTATTTCATTGGGTTGAACGTATAGTCGGTGCTGAATGCGTGAATTTTGAAGGAAAACCATTGAAAGGATTGCAAGTGATGGGCGTTCTTGAAACAAGAGCATTAGATTTTGAAAACTTGATAATCTTATCGATGAATGAAAGAGTTTTCCCTCGAAAACATTATGCAAAGACTTTTATCCCAAATTCGTTGCGAAAGGGATATGGCATGTCAACTATCTCATATCAAGAAAGTATGTATGCCTATTACTTTTATCGAATGATATCGAGAGCAAAGAATGTATATATAATGTATGATGCTCGAACAGGAGGATTAAGAAGTGGCGAAATGTCACGATATTTACATCAACTAAAGTTTTTATATCAACGAGACAAGATTAAATTCTCAGTTGTGAATTATGATGTTTTAGCACCTGAAAAAGATGAAGTTGCTGTAAAAAAGACTCCTGAAATTATGGCAAAGTTAAATGTGTATAAAGATTCAGAGTCGAATCGTTATCTATCGGCGAGTGCATTAAATAAATACATTAGTTGCCCATTGTCGTTTTATCTTTACTATGTTGAGGGAATGCAACAAGAAGATGAAATTTTGGAATATATGGACGAAGGTACTTATGGAACGATAATGCATGAAATCGCTGAGAAATTTTATAATGGATTGAAAGGTGGAGCAAATGAGGTATTGGTAACAGCTGAAATTCTTGATTCTCAAAAAAAACGTCAAGGAGAGATTATGCAACAGATAACATGTTCGATAAACAACCATTATAATAAATTAGGAGAAGATAATGACACTCCACTTCATGGCGATAGTGAAGTGCTTGGCAAAATTATGTTGCATTTTACTTTGTTAATGCTTGAAAATGAGAAACAATTTGCTGACTTCCATTTTGTTGATGCTGAAAAAAAACAATTTGGACAATGGAAAATCAATGATAAACATACAATAAATTTCAAGCAAATTATTGATAGAATTGACAAAATTAACGTTGGCAGTGATACAATGCTTCGTTTTGTTGATTACAAAACAGGTAGTGATAAAGTTGATTTAGATGCGTTGACTTCATTATTTGATAGAGATAAAAAAAATCGTAGAAAAGCGATATTTCAATTATTTGTATATTGTTTGTATTATGCCTACTCTATAGGATATGATGGAGATATACAACCTTATATATATTCATATAGAACGATTAATACTGAACATCTTCCACCAATAACAATTGGAACATTAAAAGACAAAAAGATATTAACCGGATATTTGGAATATAAAGAAGAATTTTATGCATTATTTGAGCAGTTGATTGATGAAATTTTTGATGAAAATATACCATTTGTCCCTTCTCAAAATGATGAAGCGTGTAAATATTGCAAATTTGCTGATTTTTGCAATAAAGAGATAAAACAATAATGGCAGGGTTATATATACATATCCCCTATTGTCATAGTAAATGTGCCTACTGTGATTTTTATTCGATGCCACGCACCGATACTTTGCAACAATATGTTTGTGCGTTGTTGACTGAACTTGATTTGCGAATCTCAGAGATTGAAGATAAAATCACAACCGTTTATATCGGAGGTGGTACACCTTCGATACTTCCAATCGATTTATTGTCAAAGATTGTATGCAGTGTAGCAAATTATGTTGATTTATCAACTATTGAGGAATTTACCATTGAAGCTAACCCCGAAGATGTAACTGCTGAATGGGTTGATGCAATAAGCCGATTAGGAATCAATCGTGTGAGTATGGGTATTCAGTCTTTTAACGACAACGAGCTCAAAGTAATCAATCGACGACACACTGCTCATACAGCTCTTCAAGCGATAGAAACTTTGCGACGAGGGGGTATCACACGTATAAGTGGGGATCTAATCTATGGATTGCCGGGGCAAGATTTGATTAGTTGGAAAAGGTCGTTAGATCAATTAATGGAGTTACATCTCCCCCACTTCTCTGCATATTTGCTTTCTTATGAACCCGGAACCGGGTTGTATTCACGACTTATGGCAGGTAAGGTTGAGGAGGCTTCAGAGGAGTTAGTAAATGAGATGTATAAATATTTGATTTCAACAGCTCGAAGTAATGGGTATAACCATTATGAGATTTCAAATTTTGCACAATGTGACCAAGAGGCAATACATAACACTAATTATTGGCGAGACCTGCCCTATTTAGGCATTGGAGTGTCGGCTCATAGTTTCGATGGTAAAAATCGCAAATTCAATCCGGCTAATATTAAAGATTATATAGCCCGTTTATCGCAAAACAGATGCTATTATGAAATTGAGGAAGAAGATGCCGTTGCTCGACATAATGATTATATTATTGTTGCATTACGCACCTCACAAGGTATTGATTTAGAATTTTATCAAGGAAAATATGATTACGATATATTGGGTATTGCCCAACCTCATATTGATGCCGGTCGAATGCTTCTATTTGATAATCATTTGGCAATAGCCGAAGAATCGATGCTTATTTCCGATCGAATAATGCTTGATTTTATTGTTTAACTAATTCGTGGACTTTATAGAAATTATCTTTAGTCGTGGTGATATGGTTCACCTTTGAGAATTGTCATTGCTCGGTAGATTTGCTCGATAAAGAACAATCGTATCATTTCATGAGAGAAAGTCATTTTAGATAACGATAGTTTCTCATTAGCACGGTCATACATTGCTTTTGAAAATCCATACGGACCCCCTATCACAAAAATGAGATTTTTTGCCACAGTAACCATTTTCTTGTCGATATAGGTGGCAAAATCACGAGAGGTAAACTCTTTGCCTCGTTCATCGAGCAATACTACAACATCGCCGGCTTGTATTGCGTTGAGAAACATCTCCCCTTCCATTTCTTTTTGTTTCTCCTGCGTGAGCCCTTTGGTAGTTTTTACATCGGGCAAAATCTTAAATTCAAACGGCGCATAATGACTTAAACGCTTAGTATATTGTTCGCTTCCCTCTTGCAAATACTTTGCATTGGTCTTCCCTATTGCTAATAAAATAATCTTCATAAGAAATAAAGTAATTATGTTTAACTATTATTGTTACATAGAAATGTTACAATATCCTCAGCTTCGGACATATGAAGTGTCTGACGGATAGTGCTCTTGCGTTGATATACTGTACGAATGGATTGTTGTGTTACAACACTTATTTCCTTAGTTGAAAAATTTGCCCTTAAAAGACAACACAATTGTATTTCTTTATCATTGAGCGTTGTCCCAAACCTCTTAATCAACGAAGTGTAGAAGCCGTCATAAATATAATCAATAGTCTGATAAAGATCGTTCCAGTTCAAGAGAGAGTCCACATCCACCTCTTGGTTAGAAATCTCTTTCATTCGTTTTAGTAATGCTAAATTTGCAGACGTAGGATTCGATGTCGCCAATCTTATTACTCCCAACTGCTGTAACAATATCTTCTTGAAGAAACAATCATTTTTGTTGCCATCTGCTGCGTCTGATGATTCTGATAGGAGTTTACGTAGCGTATCAATCACCTCCTCTTTTTCAATTAGTTTACTTTTTCTATTTCGCAACCATAACAATAAACCCATTATGGCAAAAAGCATGACAAAAGTCAAAGCCAGAAATAGCATCTGTTCCTTTTGCCTTTGTATTGTTATCTGCATATTTTTCTCCTCAAGTCTCCAGTTAGCCTCTCGTTTAGCATCGGTAATCTTCTGAGCAACCATCGCCTTGTCTCCAAGACCATTAACAAAGAGTCCCCATTCCTTAACATCTACATTTGAAGTTTCGGCATAATCTAATAACAGTTTCACCACTTGTAGATACCCAGCCCTCGATAGGTCATTGTCAAATGTTTCATCCTTGGTAGCTTGTGCCAACTCCACATAATGGCGTGCTGTCGCAAGATCCTTAAGTTGCAAATGATACCACGCTAATGATGCATACGATAAAGCCTCTTCTGTCAGATTATTTCCTCTATCATGTTCAAGAACCTTTTCGCGAATCTCTATGGCTCCTCTTTGGTCGCCTGCAGAACTTAGAATATCAGAGTATGCAGGCAGTGCAAGTCTCCACATCAGTGTAGAATCTTCTGCATCCTTAGCAAGATTAAATGCTTCATCATAGTATGCTATTGCTCCATCCGAATCACCATTGTAGAACTTGACTACAGCAAGTTCGTGGAGTTTTCGGAATGAACGGATAGAATCATCTGCACTCATACTTTGCATGAGGTAGTGTTCCATCTTGTTATAATCACCATCTAATACAAGAAAATTCAAGAGAGCATATCGACTTTCGTCATCATCGGGATACTCTTTAAGATAGCGTTCCAAGATTTCATACGCCTTAGTCTTTTCTCCCACCCACCAGTAATAACTCGCAACAAGTCTTGTTGCCGTCATTATCGTTGTGGTATCTGTAGGCTCGTGTCTCTTATAAAACTCCAATGCAGTCACAATGTCATCATCCTCACTCAACGAGGCTCCCTCCATTTCGTGTTGCAAAGCTCGCCTAATACTCTCATCAGCTTTTTGTTTATCGTTGTTATATGCTGAGCAAGAGACGACCAATAAAGACAGGCATAGTATATAAATCTTCATCCTCATATCTCTCATTATTTTGTTTCTGTTACAAAATTACTCAAAATTTACGATATGCATCTCCATCATATAAACCAATATAAAGCCCAGATTACCCCAATATAAACTTTTTACATTTTAGGCATTTGTAACTTGCAGATATTCAGTATTATATAAAATGAGCTGCACTCAATAAAGTCAACGATATAAATCAATGATAAATGCCTTTTGAGGTAATTTTGCAGTAGTAAATAATATTAAAAGTTACACTTATGAAAAAGATTTTACGACTCATCGGACTTGTTTTAGTACAGGTCACTGCGTATGCTGGGAATACTATTTCCGGAAGAATCATAGATGATGCAGACGGTGCACCCCTCATTGGTGCTACTGCTACCATTCTTGATGGCAATAGCAATATTGTAATGGGTATTGCGACAAATGTCGAAGGTTGCTTCACTCTTAAAAATGTTAATAGTGGAAGTTATGTAATGCAATTTCAGTATCTCGGTTACAATGAGGTGCGAATAGAAATCACCAATCTTGACAGAGATGTTGATATGGGAGATATTAGGCTTTTAGTCTCAACTGTATTATTAGATGAGGTCATAGTAAGTGGTGATGCTGTAATCAAAAAGTCGGATAGACAGATGATTCTACCGACTCAGCAACAAAAACGAGCAGCCACGAATGGCATCAACCTATTGCAGCAAATGCCAATATCCCGAATCTCAGTGAGTCCAATAGATAAAAGTATCAAGACTACATTGGGTGAAGAGGTGCAGTTACGAATTAATGGTGTTGAAGCTACAAAAGAAGAGGTTGGTGCTATCCGACCAGAGGATGTAATACGAGTGGAATATCACGACAATCCGGGGCTAAGATATGGAGGTGCAGCTGCTGTACTTGACTACATAATAAGGAAGAGAGAGTATGGAGGAAACATTGCCGGAGACTTCACAAATGGCATTACACATCTTGGATATGGAGAGTACAACCTTTCAGCAAAGTACAATTGGAAGAAGTCCGCCATAAGTGCTGTTGCATCGTGGCAAAGGCGTGATTTGGAATGGACCAGAGAGAATTATGAGGAGTTCACATATTCCGATTATACCATTCACAACAAGGAACTGGGAGATCCCACAAAGGTGAAATTTGACTATATGAACTTCGCTTTCAACTATAATAGGACTGATGAAAAAAGTGTCTTTAATGTTGCACTCAGAAATAGTTATGATGACAAACCTAACGCCGTAACAGATAGAAATAGTACCCTATATCAAGGAGATAAGATATATAGTATCTCTGATAAACTACAACAGCGTTCATATATACCATCACTTGACATCTACTACCAATTGAATTTAAAGAACGATCAACACCTATATTTTGATGTTGTTGGTACTTATATTGGTAGTAGCAGTCATAGAGAGTATTCAATGGAAGAAATAGGTAGCGTGGATAGTACACCTGCAATCATCTCACAAACAGAGGGCAATAAATACTCTATTATCGGTGAGGCTATATATGAGCGACCACTCGGAAATGGTAAGATGACTACAGGATTCAAACATACGCAAGGGTATATAAATAATCTCTACGATGGCAATATTAGCAGTAAAGTCAGTATGAATATTGCTGAGAGTTATTTATTTGCAGAATATAATCAGAAGATAGACAGATTCACATACACACTTGGTATCGGAGGTATGAGGACATGGCATAAGCAGGAAGATTTATCACAAGAAAAGTATATATTCAGGCCAACAGTTACACTCTCATATAATGCCCCCAAGAATTTTTATTTCAGATACAACGCATATATGTCAGGTTACTCACCATCGCTTTCAGATCTTAGCAATGTTGCTCAGGAGATAGATATATATCAGATACGCAGAGGTAATCCTAACCTACATAGTGTTACCTTTGTATCAAATAGCCTTACAGCAAGTTGGAAATGTAAGTATGTAAATATTGAGTTGTTTGGACGATATAGTTATGACCATAAGCCCATTATGGAGGAAACCATATTTGAGAATAATCATTTCCTAAGGACAATGGCAAATCAAAGAGGTTTTCACCGATTAAACCTTCAATCTACTATTCAGATATTCCCATGGAAAGAGCATATTATGATAAAGCTCAATCCGTTTTTTAATAGGTACATCAGTCTTGGAAACAATTATACACATACTCACTCCAACCTCGGATTTAGAGGTAGTATCATAGGAATGTACAAGAATTGGATTGTTATGGCAGAGATGAGCACCAGCCAACATGACCTTTGGGGTGAAACATTAAGCAGAGGCGAGGCACTACACTCCTTCGCCATAGGTTATAATCACAACAAGTTAAGCATACAAGCAATGATACTTAATCCATTCACAAAAAGATATGAGCAAAGAGTTGATAATTTGTCTGCATTAGCTCCTAATAGCCAGTTGGCATACTCTACACAACTAAGCCAGATTGTTATGCTTAATCTATCATTTAATCTTGATTTCGGTAAACAATTCAATAGTGGTAGAAAGAAAATCAACAACAGCGATACAGATTCAGGAATCTTGTCTGGAACGAAATAGATGTTATTATTAATTAATTAATTAATAAGTAGGTGTTATTAATATCGTGTAATTTTATTTTGTGGTTAAAATATGTTTAAGAATTTTTGAACACACATTGTTTAAGTTATATTTGTAAGAAAATTTTATCGTGTATGAAAATATTAAAATATTATATCTCAATTTTGTGTATGCTTCAGTGTTTTGGTGTTTATGCTCAACCTGAAAAGCCAAAGAAAGTCATTATTATCGACGGTTATTTCTTTAATAGTATGCCAGTAGCAAAAACCGATATAGCAAAAATGCACATTATAAATGCTATGTCAGGAACTACAGCTCTTGGCCTTGAATTATCAAAGTCATTGCCTGATGAAGCAATTCAGTATGCAGTGCCTATTGAAGAAGTTGCAGACGGTGAAGAATTGCTTAAGAGATACAATGAGGCTATTTCAAAGTCAAATGGTTTTGCAGTAACCATAACTAAAAAGAGAATAATTAATGAGGGTGATAAATTCCCCGAATTTACTGCAATTGATATAAATGGTAAAACTTGGACAAATGCAGATATAAAGGGCATGGTAATGGTTTTGAATCTTTGGTTTTCCGGGTGTCGTCCATGTATAGCAGAAATGCCTGAACTCTCAAAGTGGAAAAATGAAATGCCAGACGTAATGTTCTTTTCTGCTACATACGAAGATGCAGAGCGAGCAAAGCCGGTTATTGAATATCAAGGATTTAATTGGATTACGTTGATTAATGATAAACAATTTACTGAATTTATTGGCTCAAATGGTTATCCAATGACTATCGTTATTGATAAATCGGGTATCGTAAAGAAAGTTGAGTATGGAACTTCTCCGATACAGCTTATTGAATTGAAAAAGTTTATTCAATTGTTGCGTTAATTATAATTGCGATTTTGTGGCTTTGTAAGATAATGATTACCTTTGTGGGAAATATAAATCAACAGAGTTATGAAAACAAAAGATGAATTGATTGATGATTTGTTGACTTTGGCGTTTGCTGAAGATGTGGGTGATGGCGATCACACGACTTTAAGTACAATTCCTGCCGATGCAATGGGTAAACAACGCCTTATAGTGAAAGAACCTGGTATTATTGCCGGTGTTGAAATGGCTAAAAAGGTGTTTGACAAGTTTGACCCTGAGTTAAAAATGACAGTATTTATCAATGACGGTGCAGAGGTTAAGCCCGGAGATATAGCATTTGAGGTTGAGGGACGTGTTCGCTCATTGTTGCAAACTGAGCGTGTGATGCTCAATATCATGCAACGCATGAGTGGTATCGCCACTGTAACTGCAAAATATCAAAAATTGCTAGACGGATTGAAAACAAAGGTGCTTGATACTCGCAAGACTACTCCCGGCTTGCGTATGCTTGAGAAAGAAGCTGTACGTATAGGTGGTGGTTGCAATCATCGTATCGGTTTATTTGACATGATTTTGATTAAGGATAACCATGTGGATTTTGCCGGTGGTATTAAAGAGGCTGTTGAGTCGGCTAAAAAATATTGCAAAGAAACAGGTAGAGACCTCAAGATCGAGCTTGAAGTGCGTAATGAAGATGAAATACGTCAAGCACTTGAAGTGGGTGTTGATCGCATTATGCTTGACAACTTTACTCCTGAACGAACTTGCGAGGCAGTAAAAATGATTAATGGTGCAGTGGAAATCGAATCGTCGGGAGGTATAACTATTGACACTTTACGTGCATACGGAGAGTGTGGTGTTGATTTTATCTCGGTAGGAGCATTAACTCACTCGGTAAAAGGTCTTGATATGAGCTTTAAGGCTTGCTAAACGTTATCTTGTAACGGCAAGCATTTTTTCGATATTGAAGCCTACGAAACTGTCAATCAGTGCGTGGGCTTTATTTTTTAGTTTTTCGACGGGATTGTTTGTTGTAAGCCCTATTACAGTGGCACCGGCTGCCATTCCGGCATCAAGTCCTTGTAGTGAGTCTTCAAATACAAAACAATCCTTGGGGTTGCACCCAATTCTTTCGGCAGCAATAAGGTAGCCTTGAGGGTGAGGTTTTGACTCTGTTACATCAGAACCGGTGATAACTGCATTGAAATATTGGCGAAAGTGTGGATAAGCATTATAAAGGGCATTCATTTTTACATCATCGCTACTTGTAACGATTGCCGTTGGTATCCCCTGCTCTTTTAGCGATTTGAGAAACTCAATCACTCCGTCGTAGATAGGATATGTGATGTTATGCTCAAATTGATGAACTCGGTTGATTATGTCTTGATGAATATCTTTAGGAAAATAAGTGTCAAGTATTTTGAAAAGAGCATTGCCTTTGATAATGAGAGCGAAATCGGCTACTCCTGTGGGATAAATTTTCTCAATATCTTCCCAAAATTTAGTGTAAAGTCCTTCGCTATCAATTAATACGCCATCTAAATCAAATAATACTCCTACTTTTTTCATTGTCGATTGTTTTATTTTTACGCAAAATTAATACTGAAAATGATTACAATTGCGTTGATTTGCGTTAATTTTGTAAAATAATTGAAATTATGGCAGATATATCTAAAAATAGTCCACTGACGTTGGGGCAAGAATCGATAGGAAAACTATTGATTCAGTATTCGGTGCCTGCAATTATTGCAAGTGTAGCAACATCGTTATATAATATTATTGATAGTATTTTTATTGGTCATGGAGTTGGAGCAATGGCAATATCGGGACTCGCCATTACTTTCCCATTGATGAATTTGGTAATAGCATTCTGTATGTTTATCGCTGCCGGTGGTGCAGCTATTAGTTCGATATATCTCGGACAGAAAAATTACGACAGAGCAACCGATGTGTTATCTAATGTGGTAAAATTATGCTTAATACATTCAATTGTATTTGGTGGTTTGTCGTTGATATTTCTTGATGAAATACTATATTTCTTTGGGGCGACCGATGGCACGATTAAATATGCTCGTGAGTTTATGCGTATAATATTATATGGCACTCCAATATCATACCTATTTATCGTTCTTAATAACTTAATGCGGGCAACAGGTTATCCCAAAAAAGCAATGTTGTCGGCGTTGTTGTCGGTGTTGGTAAATATTATATTAGCTCCTATATTTATTTTTGTGTTGGACTGGGGAATTGCTGGGGCAGCGTTGGCAACTATATGTGGTCAATTTGTATCGCTTGTGTGGCATATATTTCATTTTAGAGCAAAATCAAGTTTTGTGCATTTCGATAAATCGCACAATAGTTTTTCTTGGTCGATTATCAAAAACGTCTATTCAATTGGATTATCTCCATTCTTGATGAATGTTTGTGCCTGTGTTGTGGTAATTTTCATAAATAAAGCGTTGCTTGAAACCGGTGGAGAAAATGGTGATATTGCGGTGGGAGCATACGGAATTGTAAATCGCGTAGGTATGTTGTTTGTGATGATTGTATTTGGAATCACACAAGGTATGCAACCTATATTAGGATATAACTATGGTGCTAATAAGTGGCATCGGGTTAAAAGAACATTGTATATAGGTGTTGTTGTGGGTGCATTAGTAACAACTATGGGATTGGTTGTGGCAGAGATATTCCCTCGTGAAATTTCGGAGCTATTTACTACTGATGCAATATTAATTGACATTTCAACCACCGGGTTTAGGATTAGTTTCATGTTCTTTGCCGTAATTGGGGCACAAGTTGTAATCCAAAATTTTTTCCAATCAATAGGGAAACCAATGATTTCGATATTTCTGTCGTTAACACGCCAATTGATATTTTTGATACCTACCCTATTGATATTCCCTAAATTGTGGAGTGTTGAAGGAGTGTGGATAAGTCTTTGCACTTCTGATCTCTTGGCATTTATCGTGGCAGTAATAACATTGGTGGTTATAATGAAAAAACTTAATAAAGTCGTTACACATAAGTATGATTAAAGAGTTACAATTACGCGTTGCTCCTGAAATCGCATATCAAGAATTGAGGTTGTTGGGGACAGTTTCTACGGAATTACAAGTAGATGCAAATGCAATAAAAAAAATGCAGATAATAAAGCGGTCGATTGATGCACGTCAACGTAATGTAATGATAAATCTTACTGTAAAGGTTTATATTAATGAAGAGCCCACGACTGATTTATTGATAACACCAATCAAGTATGCCTCGGTTGAAGGAGCAAAGAAAGTAATTGTAGTTGGTGCTGGTCCTGCCGGATTATTTGCAGCCCTACGATTGATAGAATTAGGACTCTGTCCAATAGTTTTAGAACGTGGAAAAGATGTTGATTCTCGACGTAGAGATATGGCTCGAATTGCACGCGAAAACATTGTTGATCCCGATTCAAACTATTGTTTTGGAGAAGGTGGAGCCGGTGCATATTCAGATGGTAAACTATATACACGAAGTAAAAAACGTGGCTCAGTAGAAAAAATTCTTGCCGTTTTTCATCAGCATGGGGCATCGCAAGATATATTAATTGATGCTCACCCACATATTGGCACTGACAAATTGCCAAATGTTATAAAAGCGATGAGAAACACCATAATTAATTGTGGTGGAGAAGTGCATTTCTCAACAAGAGTAACAGATTTATTGTTGAAAGAATGTGAAATCGTTGGGGTTAGATGTCAAGATGGAAGAGAATTTAATGGACCTGTGATATTGGCAACGGGGCATTCAGCACGTGATATATATTATCTTTTAGATAATAAAAATATTGATATTGAGCCAAAGGGATTGGCAGTTGGAGTGAGATTAGAACATCCGCAACATTTGATAGATTGCATACAATATCATAGTAAAAATGGACGAGGAAAATATTTGCCTGCAGCTGAATATTCAATGTTGACACGCGTAGATGGTCGTGCAGTTTATTCTTTTTGTATGTGTCCAGGTGGGTTTATTATCCCGGCAGCGAGTGGACGAAATCAGATGGTTGTAAATGGGATGTCGCCATCGAACCGAGGTACAAAATGGTCAAATTCGGGAATGGTTGTTGAAATTTTACCGGAAGACCTACCTGAATATGAAAAATATGGAGCATTAAAGATGATGAAGTTTCAAGAGGATATTGAAGCTAAATTCTATGAAGAAAGTCAATCTACGCATAATGCTCCGGCACAAAGAATGGTTGATTTTGTAGAAGGACGAAATTCAACCTCACTTCCTCCAACATCATACGCACCAGGCATACATTGTGCCAGAATAGATAAATTATTGCCTAACTTTGTTGCAACAAGGTTGCAACAAGGTTTTAGAGATTTTGGGCGAAAATCAAAAGGGTTCCTTACGAATGATGCGGTATTAATTGGAGATGAAACTCGCACATCTTCCCCTATTAGAATCCCTCGAGATAAAGATACATTAATTCATATAAAAATCAGTGGCTTGTTTCCATGTGGCGAAGGTGCCGGTTATGCTGGAGGAATAGTATCGGCAGCAATCGATGGAGAAAGATGTGCTGAAGCTGTATTTAATTATCTGCATAATAAAGATTAATCTCCTGCATCAATTTCAGAAAGTTCTTTCATCTCTTGATATTCATTCCAATCAGGGTCATTTTCACAATAAATAGAAATGGGTAGAAGCTCAAAGGTTGCAAGAGCTTCGTTAAGTTTGCACCCAAAAATATGTGTGCTTAATGTATAAAATATCCAATTTCGTTCATTATCCCCTGTGTATATACCGGTGAGTATCGCAACCGGGTCTTTCTTAAACTCAGATTCAAGAGCATCTTGGACTTGCTCCATTAGTGATGATGTTGTAAAATCTGGCATACCAGAAGAGTCACCTTCGTATTTCCATGTTATTTCTACTCTGATATTGAATCGAGGATTATTGCGAAATTTATCTACATCACGACGACCTGTAACCATTATCAGTCGTCCGTTTTCACTTTCTGTTGGAGATGTCCACCAATCGCTTGTTTTGTTCATGTTAATTTTAATGTTTTAATTATTGTTGCCAAAGATAGCAATAGTTGGTTAATTTACAATGATTAACATGTGGAAAAATTTGTTGGGTTTAGGATTATTCATTAACTTCGCATATTATAAAAATAAAAGAGATGAATCGAATTTTACTAATAGGAGTATATATTATTTCGTTGGTGTGTATATATGCACAACCAAAACATGAAATAAGAGCTGTGTGGTTAACGACAAATAGTGGTTCGGATTGGCCCAAAGGAGAATATAATGTTACTACTCAAAAAGAGAATCTTTGTGAGATATTAGATAAATTAGCTGCAGCTAATTTTAATACAATTATATTCCAAGCACAAGTCAAAGGAGATGTATTATGGGAATCAACAATGCAGCCTGCATTAAGATATGTAACGGGTAATGGAGCAAATGGAATGAGTTATGATGTTAGTAAATTTGTAATTGAGGAATGTCATAATCGCAATATGGAGTGTCATGCTTGGATTGTTCCTTATCGTATTGGAACAACGAGTGATACAAATAAATATAAAAACAATAAAGTTAAACACCCTATTACAACAAATCCTGAATTATGTGTAGAATATAATGGTGCATATTATTTAGACCCCGGATTGCCAGAAACTCGTGAATATTTATTAGATGTTTATCGAGAATTAATTTCAAACTATGATTACGATGGGGTGAACTTCGATTATACACGATATCCTGGTTCTGATTTTGATGATGCTGATTCATACGCAACATATAATCCAGAAGGGTTACCTAAAGATGATTGGCGTCGTCAAAATATAAATACTTTTATAGCCGAGTTCTATGAAATGGCAAAAAGTATTAATCCAAGTATTAAGGTCGGTGCGGCTCCAATTGGAACATATAAAAATGTATCAGGATATGGAAATATGACAGCATACGGAAGTGTATATCAAGACGCTTGCCAATGGATGCAATCAGGAAATCATGATTTATTAATACCTCAGATGTATTGGAACGAAAATTATGGATTCTCTCCAAATATGTCAACTTGGGTAACAAATTGTGCCGGACGTCAATTAGTGATTGGACTTGCTCCATATAAAATGGTTGATGGCTCAAATGATTGGGACGTTTCAGTGGTTACAGACCAAATAGAAAAAATTAGAAAGCAAGATGGAACATCGGGAGTGTGTTTTTTTCGCACGGACCATGTAATTGATGATTCACAATCTAAAATTGCAGATTTATATAATGAGTTGCAAGACAATTACTTTAATTATCCTGCACACATTGTGCCGATGGACTATAATGGGATTACTACTCCTAATGAGCCAAAGAATGTTGTGCAAGAATATGTCAATGGTCAATATTATATCACATGGGAAACACCAGAGTTCGATGTTGATAATACTCCAATAAAATATTATTCGATATATTTGAGTGATGGAAGTTCTGTCGATTTAGATGATCCCCAGCAAGTAGTTGCTCATATAGTGAAAGATACTGAATTCGTTTATTCATCAAATGATGCGAATTTAAGATTTGCGGTAACAACTTTTGATAAAAATTATTATGAGAGTGAACCTGCAATATCTGAAATTTCGGGTATCGATGATGTGTTGAATATCTTGCAAAAATTTAATTATTCAAATGGAGTGATTAATATAGTTTCTAACCATATTGTCGCTGTTGAAGTATATTCTATAAGTGGATATCGATATATATATCAATCAATTGATGGAAATGAAGCTTCTATTTCGTGTGAAGAATTGCCAAAAGGAGTTTATATCGTTAGAACGTTATGTGATAATGGCTCAATGAGTGTTAATAAATTTATTCGCTAAAAATTGTAGTGAAAGATAACATTGTTTAATTTTGTACTAAATTAATTATAATATAATGGAAGTAACAGGAAAAATTATTTTAGCATTACCTGAAATGTCAGGAACATCAAAGGCTGGTAATGCATGGAAAAAAAGAGAGTATGTGTTAGAAACACAAGAACAATATCCTAAAAAAGTGCATTTTGATTTCTTTGGGGAACGTGCTGATCAATATCCTTTGTCGGTAGGTGATACAATTCGATTAAGCTTCGATATTGAAAGTAGAGAGTATAATGGAAGATGGTTTACAAGTATTAGAGGTTGGAAAGCAGAGAAAGTTGATGCAAATGCAATAAATTATTCGTCAGAAACAACGCCAACACCTCCTCCGGTTGTAAACGAAATAGCTCCGGTGTCAATAGCAAGTGATGATAATGATGATTTACCTTTCTAATTAGGGATTATATAATTAAAGAGAAAAAGAGCTACAGTCATTATGATTGTAGCTCTTTCTGTATATTCAGGTGTATTAAATTCTATACATAACCTTTAATAATGCCTCGTTTTGAGTTACGAATAAACAAAATGATTTCATCTCGTTCTTTCGTGGCAGGAAGTTCTGCTTCTATGCGTTCAACAGCATCACTAACATTTAGTTGAGAAAGATATAGATAACGATAAATTTCTTGGATTTCTCGAATTTGTTCGTTTGTGAAATTGCGACGGCGAAGACCAATTGAGTTTACCCCAGTAAATGAAATAGGTTCGCGAGCAGCTTTTACGAATGGAGGTATATCTTTGTTTACTAAGGCCCCTCCTTGAATCATTACGTGAGAGCCAATGTGGCTGAATTGGTGAATTAGAGCACCTCCACCAATTACTGCGTAGTCATCAATGACAACTTCTCCTGCAATTTGTGTCGCATTTGAAATTATAACGTTGTTGCCAACAATACTATCATGAGCAACGTGAGAATATGCCATAATAAGGCAATTGTCCCCAACTATAGTTTTTCCTTTTGCTGCTGTTCCACGATTTACAGTTACACATTCACGAATGGTAGTATTATCACCAATAATAGCAAGAGTCTCCTCTCCTTGGAATTTTAAGTCTTGTGGAATTCCTGAAATTACAGCACCTGGAAAGATAGTGCAATTTTTTCCTATTCTTGCCCCTTCCATAATTGTTACATTACTTCCAATGCGAGTCCCGTCTCCAATTTCGACATTGTTTTCAATAGTAACAAATGGATCAATAACAACACTTGGTGCTATTTTTGCTCCAGGGTGAATATACGCTAATGGTTGTTTCATATTTGTCTATTTTTATTTGTTCTTTATAATTTGAGCCATAAACTCACATTCGGTAACAATTTTTTCACCAACGAATGCGTATCCTTTCATTACAGCACAACCACGACGGAGCTCTGTCATAAAGGAAACATGGAAAATTAATGTGTCTCCAGGTACTACTTTTTGGCGGAACTTTACATTGTCGATTTTCATGAAATAAGTTGAATATCTCTCAGGTTCGTCAACAGTCCCTAATACGAGTAGACCTCCAGTTTGTGCCATAGCTTCAATTAATAGAACACCGGGCATTACTGGCTCTTGTGGAAAGTGTCCTTGGAAGAATGGTTCGTTAGTAGTAACATTTTTTATACCAACAATATGATTTTCCCCTTTTTCAATAATTTTATCAACAAGGAGGAATGGGTAGCGATGTGGTAAAAGCTCTCTAATTTGATTGTTGTCAAGAACAGGTGCTGCAGATGGGTTATATACTGGGGCTTGAATGTCTTGACGTTTTATCTCTTTTCGAATTTTTTTAGAGAATGTTGTGTTTATTGAGTGTCCGGGACGAGTTGCAATGATTTTGCCCTTTAGTGGGCGACCAATTAATGCAATATCTCCAAGGACGTCCATTAATTTGTGTCGAGCCGGTTCATTTTCAGATGTGAGGGGCTTGTTGTTGATGTATCCAAATTCAGTTACATTTTTACGAGGTACGTTCATTAAATCGGCTAAACGATCTAACTCGCTTTGAGGTAGTTCTGAATCATATATGACAATTGCATTGTCAAGGTCTCCACCTTTAATTAAGTTGCCTTTTACCAATGGCTCGATTTCACGAACAAATACAAATGTTCGACTTGCACTAATTTCAGAGGAGAAATCAGATAATCTATCAAGTGAAGCAAATTGATTTGTAAGAATTGGAGAGTCAAAAGCAATCATTGTATCAATACTGAAGTCTTCATCAGGTAAAACAACTATTGACGCTCCAGTAGTATCATCACGAACTTCGATTTTTTGTTTTACGATATAATAATCTTTTTCGGCTTTTTGTTCAATTGTACCAACTTCGGCAATTTTTGCACAATATTCAGATGCACTACCATCAAGAATTGGCATTTCTGGAGCATTGAGCTTGATTAGACAGTTGTCAATGCCTGCAGCATACAATGCTGCCATTGCATGCTCAATTGTGCTGATTGATATTTCACCTTTGCAAATTACAGTGCCACGTGTTGTCGCTGTGACATATTCAGCCAACGCATCAATAATTGGCTCATCTTCAAGATCAATTCGTTGGAATTTGTAACCATGATTTTCAGGTGCAGGACAAAAAATGGCTTCAATTTCTAAACCAGTATGCAGACCCTTCCCTTTTACGCTAAATGAATCATTTAATGTAACTTGTTTCATTTGTTATAGTAATATTATGATTATTCTTTGATTTTGTTCTCTAATTCAGAAACTCGGGCATTTAATTTCCCCAAATTTTTAATATATACAGATTGTCGCATAAAATCTTTTGCATCAGTTGCTGGATATCCCATTAATTTACTTCCTGATTTCACATTTGATGGAATTCCTGATTGAGCACCAATGGAAACTTTGTCTCCAATGGATATATGACCGGCTACGCCAACTTGTCCCCCAATCATACACCACTGCCCTATTTTAGCGGAACCTGCGATACCAGCCTGAGCTGCCATTACTGTGTTTTCGCCAACTTCTACATTGTGAGCTATTTGGATTAGATTGTCAAGCTTTACTCCTGACTTTATTTTGGTGCAACCCATTGTAGCTCTATCAATTGTTGAATTTGCTCCAATTTCAACATTATCTTCGATTATTACATTGCCAATTTGTGGAATTTTGTTATATCCATTCTCAGTTGGAGCAAAACCAAATCCGTCAGCACCAATTACAGCTCCGGCATGTATAATACAGTTCTTCCCAATTTTACAACCTTGATAAATCTTAACACCAGAATACAAGATGGTTCCGTCGTCAATCGTTACATTGTTTCCGATATAAGTATGTGGATAAATTTTTACACTTTTACCTAATGAAACATTGTTGCCAATATAAGCAAAAGCTCCAATATATGCATCTTGAGGAATGTCAATATTGGAGGATATATAATTAGGTTGCTCAATTCCAGTAGGTTGTGGATTTGTCAATTTAGAAACCATATCCAAGAGCTGAGCTAATGTTGCATATGGGTCTTCAACTTTTATTAGAGTTGTTGAGATGTCATTTTCTGGTTCAAAATCAGCTCGAACGAGGACAACTGATGATTTTGTTTCGTATAAATAGTTGGTGTATTTGGGATTTGCTAAAAATGAAATTGCTCCAGGTTGTCCTTCTTCAATTTTAGCAAATGTATGAACTAAAACATCTCCATCGCCGATAACAGTTCCGTTAACTAATGTGGCAATTTGATTGGCAGAAAACTCCATATAAATTGAATGAGATTAATGTCATGATTTTATTCTACAAAGATGCTAAAAATATTTTAGATATGAATAATAATTATAACTAAAAATGAGGGTGTAGCACAACTTTATATGTTTTTGTGTGGTAAATCAATTGTTTTAGAGGGGTAATTTAGTATAATTTCGTTTTCGCGAATTATTATTAGTTTTGATTTATATAAATGTCCGATCGCTTTCTTAAGGTCTTTTTTGCTACATTGCAAAATCGATTTGATTTCTTCAGGGCTTGATTTATCGCAGATAGAAGTGGAGCCTCCATTTATTTCGATAAATTTTAAGAAACGCTTAGATAATATCTCTATACGATTTTCAGTTTTATCGCCTAATGTTATATCTATTTTTCCATCTTCACGAACTTGTTTAACGTAACCACTTAATCGGTCTTCGATATTTATATTTTGAAAGATTTCGTTTTTATAAATCATACCTCTGTGAAGATGGTCAACAATCACTTTGTACCCAATTTCAGTTTCCTCATAAATCAAACAATCTATAACCTCACCTTTGTTATAATTTGGGATAGTATTTCCTAAAAATTTTGTGATTTTAGAAGACGCCACAATCCGTTTTGTTGTGTCGTCAAGATATGTGTATATCAAATATTTGCCATTCTCTTTCATGCGAGAGCGTTGTTCGCTAAATGGAACGAGTAGGTCTTTCGTTAATCCCCAATCTAAAAATGCACCGAATTTATTAACTGATTTTACTCTTAAATAAGCAAATTTTCCAACTTCAGTATATGGTTGTTCTGTAGTCGCAATTAGCCTATCTTCAGAATCATTATATATAAATACATTGATTTCTTCTCCTACGATAGGAGTATTGGCTATATATCGAGAGGGTAATAGAATGTCAATACCATTGCCTCCATCAAGATATACTCCAAAATCAACAATTTTTGAAATTTTTAGTGTATTAAATTTCCCTATTTTCAACATATCTCATATTTTTGCAGTACAAATAACTATATTTTTGATGAGAAATCATAAATAATTTTGAGATAAATCTAAAATTGTTGATAACTTTTTAACAATAAGTATAATGATAAATTCAGTTCTAAAATATTTCCCGAATCTGACAGAAATCCAGATTAAACAATTTGAATTGATGGGAAAATTGTATCCTGAATGGAATGCAAAGATAAATGTTATCTCGCGTAAGGATATTGATAATTTATATATGAATCACATACTACATTCTTTATCAATTGCTCGTTTTTTTACTCCTGTTGCCGGAACAACGTTTCTTGATATGGGTACAGGAGGAGGATTTCCTGGGATTCCATTAGCTACAATGTTTCCTGATTGTCAATTTCATTTAATAGATCGCATAGGGAAAAAGATAAAGGTTGCAACAGCAATAGCTAATGAAATCGGGTTGAAGAATGTAACATTCCAACATGGAGATATTGGTGAATGTCGCAAAAAATATGACTTTGTTGTTAGTAGAGCTGTTATGCGTCTTGACGAACTATTGCCGTTAATCAAAAAAAATGTTTCAAAAGAAAATAAAAACCATTATCAAAATGGGTTGATTTGTCTTAAAGGAGGAGATTTAGATAGCGAGATGTCGTCAGTAACATTCCCGGTAATAGATTATCCACTTACTGAGTTTTTTAATGAGCCATTTTTTGAAACTAAAAAAATAATTTATGTACCGATATAAATGATTGCGAGATGAAGGTTAGTCGATTTACGTTTAATATGTTTGGTGTGAATACTTATATTTTATGGGACGATATAAGTAGAGATGCGATAATTGTTGATCCTGGCATGATTGATGATAAAGAATGCAAAATCATTGATGACTTTATTAAAAATAATAAACTAAGATTGAAGCATCTTGTTAATACGCACATGCATATAGATCATTCATTTGGTATTGGTTACATGATGCAAAACTATGATCTGAAGCTTGAATGTAATATTGCTGATCAGTTTTTAGCAGAACGGTTGATGCAACAGGCTAAAATGTTTGGTTTGCCGATGTTAATTAATGAACTGCAAATAAATGTAGAACTAAATGAAGGAGATTGCGTAACAGTTGGAGGTGAAAAACTATTGATATTGCACGTGCCTGGACATTCACCCGGAAGCATTGTTATATACGCACCTGATTCTTCATTCATAATATCTGGTGATGTGTTGTTTAATTCAAGTATCGGTCGTTCTGATTTGCCTGGTGGAAATTATCGGCAATTAGTTGGGGCTATCAAAGAAAAATTAATGATATTACCCGATGATACTGTTGTGTATCCCGGTCATGGAATGGAAACTACCATCGGAAATGAGAAACGAAATAATCCATATATATAGTAAAAGTCCTCAATTTGAGGACTTTTACTTTTATAATGGTGCAGTTGATTTTATTTCTTTTGTGTCTTTTCCCAACTGTCTTTAAGAGCAATTGTGCGATTGAAAATTAAATTTCCTGCAGATGAATCATAGTCTGGAGTGAAATATCCAATACGTTGGAATTGGAATTTATGTCCTTGTGTTGCGTTCTCAGCAATAAATGGCTCAACTTTTATGCCTTCTACAACAGAAAGAGAGTTCGAATTTAGCATTTCTCTAAAATCCCTATCAGTTTCGGCTGCGGGGTTTTCAACCTCAAAAAGACGATCATATAAACGCACTGTGGCATCTATAGCATGTTGAGCTGACACCCAATGGAGCGTGCCTTTTACTTTTCGAGCACTTCCAGGAAGTCCACTACGAGTATCTGGGTCGTATGTGCAGTATATTTCTTCAATATTTCCGTCTGTGTCTTTTTTCACTCCAGTGCATTTTATGATATATGCACCTTTTAGGCGCACTTCACCATCGGGAGATAATCGGAAGAATTTTTTAGGTGGATTTTCCATAAAATCATCTCGCTCAATATATATTTCACGAGAGAATGGCATTGAGTGATTTCCGCTATTTGGGTCTTCTGGATTATTTTCCATTTCAACCATTTCAGAAGCTCCCTCAGGGTAGTTTGTTATTACGACCTTAATTGGGTTAATAACGGCCATAACGCGTGTTGAAACTTTATTCAGGTCTTCTCTAACAGCATGCTCAAGAAGTGAAATACTATTAAGAGCTTCATATTTTGTGTATCCGATTGTTGAAATGAAATTTTTAATTGATTGCGGAGTGTATCCACGGCGGCGCATTCCTGAAATTGTTGGCATGCGAGGATCGTCCCATCCGGCAACCAACCCTTCTTGTACAAGTTGTAGAAGCTTGCGTTTGCTCATAACTGTATATGTTAAATTCAAGCGGTTGAACTCAATTTGTCGAGGACAATATGTTTCATCAGCGAGTTCTTTAACATAGTACTCGTATAATGGTCGATGGGGTACGAATTCGAGCGTACAAATAGAGTGAGTAACACCTTCGAAATAATCACTTTGACCATGTGCGAAGTCATACATAGGATATACATTCCATTTGTTGCCAGTGCGATGATGCGGGTGTTTAATTATGCGATACATGATAGGGTCGCGGAAGTGCATGTTTGATGAGGACATGTCGATTTTTGCACGTAATACTCTTGCTCCTTCTTCAAATTCTCCGGCATTCATACGTTGGAATAAATCGAGATTTTCTTCAATTGAACGATTACGATAAGGGCTATTTGTTCCGGGAATTGTTGGCGAACCTTTTTGTGATGCAATTTCTTCAGAAGTTTGGTCATCAACGTATGCTTTCCCTTCTTTAATTAAACGAATTGCTAAATCATATAATTGAGGGAAATAGTCAGATGCATAATATTCACGATCTTCCCAATCAAAACCTAACCAGTGTATATCTTCTTTAATTGCATCGACATATTCTACATCTTCTTTTACCGGATTTGTATCATCAAAACGTAGATTACATGTACCACCAAATTTTTCGGCTATACCGAAGTCCATGCAAATAGCTTTTGCGTGTCCAATATGAAGATATCCATTTGGTTCAGGTGGGAAACGAGTATTTAGTCGTCCTCCATTTTTTCCAGCTTGTAAATCCTCTGCAACTAATTGCTCAACAAAGTTAAGCCCTTTCTTTTCGATGTTTTCAACTTCGTTTATCTCAGTCATGACATTTGTCTTTATTGATTTCTGATTAATTATAGTTTATAATACAAAATTAATCAATATTCTTGATAGAATAGTAATTATAAGATTAAAACTTATAAAAAAATAACGAGTAATCCGATTTGGGTTACTCGTTATTTTTAATTATGCTTAAGAGTTATAAAACTTAAGCGTTTTTTACTTTTTCAACAATTGCTTTGAATGCAGCAGGATTGTTGAGTGCAAGGTCTGCAAGCACTTTGCGATTAATTTCAATACCTGATTTGTGGATAAGTCCCATTAACTTAGAATAAGACAAATCTTCTAAACGTGCAGCGGCATTGATACGTTGAATCCAGAGTGCACGGAAGTTGCGTTTTTTGTTCTTACGATCACGGTAAGCATAAGTAAGACCTTTTTCCCAAGTGTTTTTGGCAACGGTCCATACATTTTTGCGACATCCGTAATAACCTCTTGTTAGTTTTAAGATTTTCTTTCTACGTGCTCTTGAGGCAACGTGGTTTACTGATCTTGGCATTTTCTTTGAATTTTTTGAATGTTAGCGGCTTTTTGCTCTTTATGGCTAAACATTCGGTTAATAAAAAAATTAAAAAATCACGAATTAAAACTTGAAACCTAAATTATTTGAGTGCAAGTAATGCCTTTACGTTGCTCTCGTCAACTTTAGCTACTGTAGAGAAGTGAGTGAGGTTTCTTTTTTGCTTTTTAGTCTTTTTTGTTAAAATGTGACTCTTAAAAGCATGTTTTCTTTTGATTTTTCCTGATCCGGTAAGGGCAAACCTCTTTTTGGCACCGGAGTTAGTTTTAATCTTTGGCATTTTTGTTACTTTTAAAAAATTAATTCGAGTTATTAAAAAATCTTTGCCACACGTGGCATTGATGTTATTTTTTCTTTGGAGTAATCATTAAAATCATTCTTTTTCCTTCAAGAACCGGCATTTGTTCTACTTTCCCATATTCTTCCAAGTCGTTCGCAAATCTAAGAAGTAGCACCTCTCCTTGTTCTTTAAATAAAATTGAGCGACCTTTGAAGAATACATAAGCTTTAACCTTAGCACCTTCTTTAAGGAATCCAACCGCATGTTTTAGCTTAAAATTATAATCGTGGTCATCTGTTTGAGGTCCGAATCTAATTTCTTTAACTACAACTTTAGTCGATTTTGCTTTTTGTTCTTTTAGGCGTTTCTTTTGTTGATAAAGAAATTTTTGATAATCAAGTATTTTACAAACGGGAGGTTCGGCATTTGGTGAAATCTCAATAAGGTCCAATCCTTGTTCATCAGCAATATTCAATGCTTCGGAAATAGAATATACACCTACTTCAACATTATCGCCAACAAGTCGCACTTCACGAGCACGAATTTGATCATTAATCAAATATGGCTCTTTGGCATTCTTGTCGCCTTTGCGTTGCCCACCATTATTTCCACGGTTGGGCTGTGGTCCATTAAAGGGCTTTTTCTCCATTCAGTAATTATTGATTAATCATTTTTTCAACTTCTTCAGTCAAATTTTGTGCAAAGGTAGTAATTTTCATTGAACCTTTATCACCTTCGCCTTGTTTTCTTACAGAAATTTCATCATTTTCTGCTTCTTTTTCGCCAACAATGAGCAAATAAGGGATTCTTTTTAGTTCATTGTCGCGAATTTTCTTGCCTATTTTTTCATTTCTGTCATCAACAATAGCACGAATATCTTTATCATTGAGTTCTTTTGCTACTTTATATGCGTAGTCATTGAATTTTTCGCTGATAGGAAGAATCACAGCTTGGTCAGATGCTAACCATAGTGGGAACTTGCCGGCTGTGTGTTCAAGTAGGACTGCTACGAATCGTTCCATTGAACCAAATGGTGCACGGTGAATCATTACCGGACGATGCTTTTGATTGTCAGCTCCTGTATATTCCAATTGGAAACGTTCAGGCAAGTTATAGTCTACTTGGATTGTCCCAAGTTGCCATCTGCGACCAAGAGCATCTTTTACCATGAAGTCAAGTTTGGGTCCGTAGAATGCGGCTTCGCCAAGCTCGGTGCGAGCATTTAAGCCTTTTTCGGCACAAGCTTCAATAATGGCATTTTCAGCAAGTCGCCAATTTTCGTCGCTACCAATATATTTGTCTTTATTGTTTGGGTCGCGTAATGAAATTTGAGCTTCAAAATTATCAAACTTAAGGGCTTTGAAAATGAATAATATAATGTCCATCACTTTCAAGAACTCATCTTTGATTTGATCTGGAGCACAGAAGATATGTGCGTCATCTTGTGTAAATCCACGAACACGAGTTAGGCCATGAAGTTCGCCACTTTGCTCATAACGATACACGGTGCCAAATTCAGCAAGGCGCAAAGGAAGTTCGCGATATGAACGTGGAAATGCTTTGAAAATTTCACAGTGATGAGGACAATTCATTGGTTTTAGTAAGTATTCTTCTCCCTCTTCAGGGGTGTGAATTGGTTGGAATGAATCCTTACCATATTTGGCATAATGTCCAGAAGTAACGTATAGCATTTTGTTGCCAATGTGAGGAGTAATTACTTGCTGGTAGCCATATTGTTTTTGAATTTTACGAAGGAACTGTTCTAATCGGTCGCGTAATGCGGCACCTTTTGGTAACCATAATGGAAGACCTGCACCAACATTTTGTGAAAATGCAAAAAGTTCCATTTCTTTTCCCAATTTGCGATGGTCGCGTTTTTTAGCTTCTTCAAGCATTATTAAATACTCGTCAAGCATTTTCTTTTTAGGGAAGGTAATGCCATAAACACGCACTAATTGATTGCGTTTTTCATCACCACGCCAATAAGCCCCGGCAAGAGAGGTAATTTTTACAGCCTTGATAGGAGCTGTGTTAGGAATGTGCGGACCACGGCATAGGTCAGTAAATGACCCTTGTGTATATGTTGAAATAGTTCCGTCTTCAAGTTCATTGATGAGCTCGCATTTATATACTTCTCCCCTATCTCCAAAAAGTTTTAATGCGTCATTTTTAGAGATGTCGCTACGTTTAATCTCAACTTTGCGTTGAGCCAATTCAAGCATTTTCTTCTCGATTTTAGGAAAATCAGCTGCTGTCAATGTGTGTTCTCCTGGATCAATATCGTAGTAGAACCCATTTTCAATAGCCGGTCCGATTCCGAATTTTACGCCTGGATATAACTCTTGTAGAGTTTCTGCCAATAAGTGAGCGGAGCTATGCCAAAAAGCATGCTTGCCTTCTGCATCGTCCCATTTGAAAAGTTTAATGGTCGCATCGTTATTTACTGGGCGAGTTAAATCCCATTCTTGGTCGTTAATTGATGCAGCAAGGACATCTTGAGCCAAACGAGGACTAATGCTTTCTGCGATTTGAATAGGCGTGATTCCTATTTCAAATTGCTTTGTACTACCATCAGGGAAAGTAATATTTATCATTCTTTTGGTCTATTAAATCAATTTAATATTGTGATATTTGCATGAAATATGGCAAAATCGACTGCAAAGATAGTTAAAATTTTGGTAACTTTATGATATAAAAGTGAGTTTTTTGCTTGAAGATGAGAGTTTGTAGTTATTTTTATGTAATCAATGATTAAAAAATGGAAACATGGACATGTTTTAGGTAAAAATGTTACCTCATTCTTAATATACCATTGCTTACCTATTGCCACAAGGTCGCTCGGATTGTTAACGGCAAAATAGTAAAACGCTTGCTTCATCTTGTTGCGATTCGCTTGTGCGATTGTGCTATCTGCCATCATGCCTATTGTCGCTATCGGGTCATCGGCAAGACTTGTCCTACCTTTGGCAGTCTTAAGTGCCGGAGATAATAACGGGCGATCACTCATCAGATATTCATACACATCACTTGCTATGTCGCTATCCCATCCTCTTAGTGGTATGTAATACTCATACATTGCATCCGTTGACTCGTAGGTCTCTTTACTCATCAACCCGCCCTCATAACTCTTTCGCAAGGTCTCTTTGGTTGCGGCATTTACCTTTTCCCATAATGCATCTGTTTCATGTGCGCCCTCGAATTCCTCGACCATCTCTTCTGCCACCTTCTCTGCTGTCATCACACTCTCCTCACCGGTCAACGTGGTTAAACCCGAATAGTCTCGTTTTCGGTTTTCCTTCAACGCCTCATCGTATGTCTTTTGCCAATCCTCACCCTTTTTCTTCGCTTCATCAGCTGCTCTTTTGGCGTCTCGCTCTGCCATCAGCTTGTTACGTTCCAACCCATGCTTCGCTATCATGTAGTTCACCAAGTCCTCATACTTCACCCCTTTCTTGATTAAGGCTTGCACCTCCTTCATCATCGGGTTGTAGAAGTCACGCATATACACATCGCTTGCCGCCTTATTCCTACTGCTCATTAAGTTCTCTTGCAGATAAGCATTCATCCACGATGGTATCTCCTTCAACCCATACTTCTTGGCGATAACATCTTGCAACTCCTTCAACGACAGCATAGAGTCTTGATAAGCCTCCTTCATGCGCCATCCAAGGTTATCCCACTTACCTACACTGCCACTGCGATTAGGACGACGCACTCTCCGGTTATACTCCTCTCTCGTCCCATCACTCTCCCCATCGCGGAACAAAATTCCCTCGTCGGTACTTTGTCCCTCGGTGGTCTTGACACTCTTGTACTCTGCAAATGCTTTGGTCTTGCGATGTGATGAGGCTATCCACTTCTCGAACTCCTCAATGGAAACGCCTGTAATGGCTCCAAGTCCCTGCCAACCCTCTTCATAGTTGCTCATATAGGCTGCTTCGGCATCGTTGATGTCATTGAAGCCAAGCATAACCTTATGTTCATCGAAGCTGCCGTTTGCATTACGTTGGTCCACTACGAACACTTTGTGTCCGTCCCAACCGTCAATATCATCAGACAGGAACACGTCTATATGGTCGCCATCGACACCCTCAGTGCCACGAATGTAGCCGTAGGTGTTCTGCATTTCGGTCTCCCATTTCTTGCCGTCAGCATCTACGCCACTGCGTACAGAGCCTTTCGGCTGTTCAATGGTTACGTTGAATGTGCCAATTTGAACGTGTCCTTTCTTATAGTTGCCTGCCTCTTTCTGTGCTTCGGTAGGGTTGGTGTTTACCTCCGACTCGGCTGCTGCAATTTTTTCGCCTAACTCATTGGTGTTTCGCAAATTTATTGTACCTTTGTCAGCAGAAGGCAAGAAATTAGAAGTATCGGCAGCTGCACTTTCGAGTGTGAGGATAAGCCCCCCTCTCTAATGGCTTGCTTTTTTTTGCGTTCTATTGCGTCATCATTTATATAATGCCAATTTACAATTTCAACATTATCCTTATTTTCATTGACCTCTACCAATACGGCTGTATTAGTATCGGCAAGATGAATTAATATCCAATTATATGGGCGTGTGATTTTTTGATTTTGACCATATAAATCAGGAGAGTATAATGTGTTTATTAGAATCGCCCTACTATCTTTAGGGGTTAAATCTTTGTGCGACTTTTTATTCTTCTCAAATACATTCTTCTTTATTACAATAGGCTTGCCATTTGCTCCTATCGCCTCATCAACTTTTGGAGGGATTGAGGGTAATTGAATGCTTCTTGTTGGTGTTTCAAAGTCTGCATCAGTTATGTCATCAATAGAAGATACTTTTTCTACTATCAATTTACCATCCTCATCAATTGGGTTCTCTTGATTATCAACCATTACCGCCCCACTCTCTGCGATTGTTTCCGATCTTTTTTCCATATCTTCAACCAAGAGCGGAATTTGCCAATCTTTCAACTCCTTGTTTAGATATTCAGTCGCATCTCTGAAATCTTTTATATATGCTTTGCCACAGATTGGCTCTTCTACTTTTGGCGAATAACTACTTATGTTACCGGAATCCCCTTTCGATATTACCCAATAACATGTCCGTATAAAATTCCGATGGCTCAAGTTTCTAATATAACCTCTTGCTCTTGGGGAATAGTGCGATGACAATGCCCGAATTAAAGGATAAAACAATCCATTTCCAGATTGCGACACTCCACTCCAATGATCCGAGTTTCGTATCACATATTCTCCGTTCTCATCTTCGCCATACCAATATTCCGAAGACACTCCTTCTCCATCTCGTTTCTTTGAAATATAATCCGGCTCCCTTTGTGGGCGCTCTGTCGGCACGAATACTGCAGCTGTTCTTTTGTGAAAATCTGCCATTGTGACAACCCTATAACCCTCGTCGCTATCGCGCTCCGCATTAGTTGACCCATTAGACTCATTATTTTCTTCACGTGAAATTATTGGATTCTCAAAATTTTGTATTATATTTGCAATGGAGTTCAAGTCAAGATATTCCACGTCAGCGAGATTCTTTCGCTGTTGGTTTATCAAATCTTGAACTCTTTCTTTGTCTATATATAATGCTTTGTCTTGGGCTATCCAATTTAACCATTCCGCGTTGTCTTTTGGGAATATGCCCCTAATACTTGAGACTTCCACTCCATTTCGAGTTTGATTAAAATGTACGCCAACAAGAAAATTGCGGCCATTTTTTTGCATCTCTACAATTACATTTTGAGATTTTTCCTTGTTTCCATAAGCAAACACCGCTATTGGGTCTTGAAGTGCATTAACAAGCCCTTTAATATCTCCAATATCAAACGGATGACGTGTTTTCTTCGCATGTTCAGCAAGATTGGTTGACGACATCTCAATGGGCATATTAGGAAATCCTGTTGACAACAACACTTCACTTGGCATTCCCAATTTATAAATATGTCCTTTAGGTAATGTTCCGTCTATTTGCTGTTGGAGTTCCGCATTGAATTGCTCATTTACCGCCTCAATACCATCTTCATCACTATACACCTCACCACTATCCGCTACTTGTTGGGCTGTCTCGGCATCTGCACTATAGTTGCCTACGCCCAACGCATACTGTTTCGCTACATCTTCAGCTTTACCCAAGATACTGCGATGACGCCCCGGATTAACCATATTCTCATAGCTTCGCCACAACAGATAACGCAACTCATTATCGCTCAATTCGGGTCCTTTATAATCCCAACCGATGCTCTCAAGCATATCCATGAACAGATGCTTAATCTTCTGCCACCAACCCCAATTGTTTTCAAGTGCCTCAAAGTTGGTGTTCTCTGCCAAGCTCGCCAAATACTCCTCGGTTGCAACTCTGAAGTCCCAACCATTACGTTTTGCCAAATCCACTATCTGTGCTCTGATATCGGCTTCGGCATTACGGAAAACATTATCCAAAAACGTGTCAAACTGCTTACCAAACAACCCTCTCAATCCATGGTGTGCCACTGCCTCATGCAACAGCGTACGTTCCACATCGGCAACACTCGTATGATTAGAGAGACTGATTACAATCTTTCCACTCATGGTATCATACCAACCCTTTGCCTTTGCCTTACGCCCCGACAAATCCGTCCAATTCTCAATCACCTCCACATTATCAAGATGCAATCTCTCCGTCAACTCTGCCACACGGCTACGCATAGCCTTACGCTCTCTCTCGGCAAACTTCGCCAGTTGCTTCTTACTGCGTTGGCTCTTACCCATCACCTTTGCGATAGGGTCATTAGCCATGCTCACATCTGCATTGCTCATCACACCCTCTCCATCTCTAAACAATAACTCTTCCTCGCTATTCTCCGAAACTCTTTCTTCTTGCTTTGGATTGATTTTTGCAATGCCCGATTTATCTTGATATTCACCGGAGTCCATCATCTCTGATAGACTTTCTGCTATCTGCGACAACACATTCCCTTTTGATGTTTTTATTGCTTCTTTAAAATAAACATATTCTGTCAAATCAACTCCATCTTTAGGATTGAATGTATTACGGCTTCGGCGTGACTTTATAACAATACTAACTTCCTTTTCGCCTATATCTGCATTCTCTGCGTCAGCATTATGGTTACTGATTCTTATTGTCGCTTCATCTCCATTTGGCAACTCTAACGAATAATAATTGCTTGGAGCGTCTATTTCGGTCAGTCCTAAAGCAATATTCAAATCGGTTAAAAACCCTCGAGAATTGGTTTTGCCTTGATATTTTTCAGCTAACTTTTTTAGAGATTCTTTGGCGTTATCGGGATTAATTTTTACCTTTGTCCTGTCGTTCACTTGTGAAGAGGATGAAGTGGTTAAGTCCTGCCTATTCACATCTGAACGATTTTCTTTTCTCTCCAATCGCATCTGCTTACCTCGCTTTTCTCCCATGCCAACCATCTTATCCCATTGACTACGGTCAAAGTTGTTAAGCATATATTCAAGTGCCGCTTCTGCTCCTTCAAGGGCATTGCTCGGCTCTATTCCAAACAATTGCTTTATCGCATCTACTATCGTTTCCCATAGACCTTTCTTTTTCAACTTCTCACGGAATTGCACATTCGATAATTCTGCCACCATCTCATGCACACTCGTTGCTCCATATTCTCCCTTAAAGTCTTTATCTGCCGATATTGCCGAGTAGATACGCTTCAACTGACGAATTGCTGCGTGCATATCGTCCGATAGTTCAAATCCAAGGTCAGTCTGCAAATATGGCTTTTCGTTTATATACAACGCATACGTCGTTACTGCATGAATCATCTCATGCAATATCGTTTCTGCCTTATTTTGCTCCGAAATTCCACCACCATATACAAAGTACCCCGGCAATTTCAACGTGCCGGTAGTTGGGCTAAACCAACCTTGTGTGCTTTTCCCTCCGATAGTGTCCGAGAATACAACCTTTATCGGTAGTGTCTCAAACACTTTTGCAACCTTCTCAAACAATTGTGCTAAATCTTCGTTTGAGTTAAACTCCTCAAACATCTTTCGCACAACCTCAAATGGAACAGCCGTATTTCCTACCTTGATACCCCATTTGTTTGACTTTTTTAATCGCTCTTTTCGTGCAAGCTCTTGCTTGGCGTATGCAAGAATTAGCTTTGCTCGCTCTATTGTGTCCCTATTCTCCTCTTGCCATGCGTCTGATAGCTGTGATACATTCACAAGCGAGATAGTAACTTCTTTTATCTGTTGCTTAAGCATTGGGATAGGCATATTATCTATTGCCTGCCTATCCTCCTCGCTTAACTCTGTTTCTTCCGATGCAACGTCATTCGATTGAGCACTGTCGCCATCAACTCCTTCGGGTTCCCCTGCAACAACTCCATTTCCTTGAGTGTTATCAGATTGTTCTCCCGGCAATATATCAACGCCTCTTTCGCTTTCGCTATTATCTGTGCGTTGCTCATCTTCTGCATTTTCTTGATTTCTTCGTTCATTTTCTTCTTTTATTCGTTCTTCTGCTACAAAGTTATTATAATTTCCCAATTCTTCGGCACTCATGTCTCGACTTTCTATAAACTCGTCCCATTGTGCCTCCTGTGCCCAATACTCATCTTCACTCACGCCATATTTCTCACGATACATCGCATCACGTTCCATAGCCTCAATTTCTTCCTCTGAGTATTGTTGCTCATAAGCCCCTTGTTCTGCTTCCATGCGTGCGTCATGTTCTCCTTTCACATATTCCCACATAGCTCGCGGTGTTGGCATACTCGTAACAACATCGAGCAACACATCAAGAGGGCTTCCCTCTGCCATATCCTCGCCATAGCTACCGGTATATTCATTCCACAACCTATCGGCTAATGCCTCAGGCGACAACCCTGTGCGGTCATCTATCAACCAACCCATGGCTCGAGACTCATCATTGCGAGCTGTAACAACCTCACCACGTCGATTCATTCCCCTGCGACCGGTTGTGTGGCTTCCTAATCCTCGTGTAGAACCCGAATCATTCCATCGCATCTTATAGTCTCCAACCAATAATGCTTGCGCTACATATTCATGGAAACTGCTTGGAGCATCTTCCCACTGAGTCATTGCTTTTCGGTAATCACCACGGTTGCGACCTCTCTCCTCTGCTCGTTGTGCTTCCTCTGCTCGCTTTTGAAGCTCTTGCTCTCGCTGAGCCATATCTGCCTCCATTTGTTGGCGTGCACGCTCTTTGCGTCGCATTTCAGGCACTGCACTCTGCACCCCTTGCCAATACTCAAGCGATTTGCGTTCTGCTTCTATTTGCTCTTGCCACTTCGCTTTGGCTTCCTTAAAAGCAACCTTGCTCTCACCCATTTTAGGCTTCTTTTTCTCCAATTGGGCAATACGCTTAGTTGCTCCGTCAATCTTAGCCTGAACAAAAGCATCGGCTTCTTCCTCATCTAAATCGGGGTCATTGTAAATATCATTGATGGTAGCCTCCACGCTCGCACTCTCATACATCGGCTCTCCCTTCGCATCAGTTGGAATAACCCATTCCTCCCCTGTTTTAGGGGAGGTGGCACCTGTGCCGGAGGGGTCAGATGTTGGTTGTGCCCCTGTTTTCGCATTATTCCCTTGATTTTCTACTACATTTTCACTAACTTTGTTTGCAGAAATCTCGTTTTGCAGAGTAGCTGTGCCATTCTGCTTGCCTTCGGGTTCCGTTTCAATGTCACTACTGCTGGCGGAAGCGGGATTTTTCTTTTCGTATGCAGTCAATAACCAATCAGAAGTAAACTTATCTCCTAACATTTTGCTGATTACCGCTCTATGGGTTGGCGATTCAAGCACAATCCTGTTATCCGATTGGCTTGTTATAGCCATTCCTTCAATAGTCCCTTGCAAATCGTTTAACACTTCCGGGTGTTTCTTCGCGATATGTGCAAGCCCATAACTATCTGTGCCATATACCACCGAAATATCCCCAATATCTCTATGGTGTAATGCTCCACTCGCTTCTCCCTCCTTGTTACGAAGTAGGAAGTCGATAGCATCTTTTGCCTTCCCCTTAAATTGATTGTATATATTCCCAAAGAAACCCACTCTCACAGGCTCCGGCTCTTTCGTCTCATTAACACCCTCAGCCGACCCAGTGGACTCAGAAGACCCATCTACTACCAAATCTCCTACATTATATTGCACTACCTTTCCATCATCGGTTTGCACAATAACATTCCCATCAGCATCGGGCATCGTCGTTACAACACCCCTTACCGACCCATCACCAACACTCACCGAAGCGTGATTTAAGGTTGCATATATTTTTGGCTAATATTATAAAAGGCACTTAAGGTGCCTTAAAAATTAGGGGTTAGAGATGTCCCCCTGCTTTACATTAATTTGTTAGTTGTATTTATAGGATTGAATAGAATGTTGCCTTGGAAGGATTCGAACCCTCACAGGCGGAACCAGAATCCGACGTGCTACCATTACACCACAAGGCAATAGAAGGGTAAAACATTGCAAAGGTAATGAAAATTTTAGTACATTTGTACAAAATATGGAATATAATATTGATGAAATCTCAATTTATGGGGATTATAATGAAACTAAATATTTAATAATTATATGTTTATTGCGTCACAAAAAAGAAAAGAAAATATTGCCGAGTATTTATTGTATATGTGGCAAGTAGAAGATTTGATTCGTGCAAATGAGTTGGATATTGACCGCATAACGGCTAATGTTATTAATCGCTTTGGGCTGCCAGAAGAGCAACGCAAACAGATGATCGAGTGGTATGAGTCGTTAATTGATATGATGCGTCGCGAAGATGCTGTAAAGAATGGACATTTGCAATTAAATAAAAACATAATACTACAGTTGGCTCAATTGCATGATACGGTATTGAAAGATCCTCAGTTTGCAGAATATAGTGCTGAATATTATAAAACTTTGCCATTTATTGTGGAGTTGCGAGCTAAAGCTGGAGAAAATAAACAGGGTGAATTAGAAACATGTTTTACAGCATTGTATGGAATGTTGCTTCTTAGATTGCAAGGAAAAGAAATAACTAAGGATACACAGATCGCATTAACTCAAATATCTCGTTTTATTGCTCTTCTTTCACACTATTTTAAGCTTGATTCAGAAGATAAGTTATTCCGAAATGAAGAATAATATTTTTCAGTTTCAAAAAGGTGGAACATACTAAAACCTATCTGCTAAATTTTGCAGATGTGAGTGATTTGCAGTATCTTTGTAGTCTAATTATATATTGTAGTTATGAAGATACTTGTAACCGGTGCGAATGGGCAATTAGGAAATGAATTAAGAAATGTCCTTGAAGCGAAAATTCCTGGAAATACGTTATATACTGATATAGCGGAGTTGGATTTAACAAATGCCGAAGCTGTAATGACATTTGTTAAATTAAATGAGGTGAGTCATATAGTAAACTGTGCAGCATATACGGCAGTAGATAAAGCTGAGGAACAAAAATTAGAATGTGCGGCTATAAACATTAATGCAGTGCAAAACCTTGCGAATGCTGCCGATGCAGTAGGTGCAAAAATAATTCATATTTCAACTGATTATGTGTTTGATGGCACTGCATATCGACCATATAAAGAATCAGATAAGGTTAATCCAATTTCTCAATATGGGACAACAAAACGCAAAGGTGAGACTGCGTTATTGGCATTGGCTCCAGATAGTATAATTATACGTACATCATGGTTGTATTCACCATACGGAAACAATTTTGTTAAAACAATGTTGCGGTTGGGAATGGAACGTCCCGAAATAAAAGTCGTATGTGATCAAATTGGAACACCAACTTATGCATTAGATTTGGCAAAAGCCATATATAAAGTATTGATTTCGCATCAATGGGTTGAAGGAATTTTTAACTTCTCAAATGAGGGAGCATGCTCATGGTATGATTTTACCAAGGCAATTCATCGTATTGCAGGCATTGAAAATTGTGAAGTTTCCCCAATCCCCACCGAGGAGTATCCTACCGCTGCTACTCGTCCATATTACAGTATCTTAGATAAATCAAGAATAAAGGCTACATACGGAGTTGAAGTTCCGTATTGGCAAGATAGCCTTATTGAGTGTATTAAAAGAATTAATAAAGAAAAATAATATAAATATATAGTGGCAACATTATCTGAAGAAATACAACGACGTCGCACATTTGCGATTATTAGCCACCCAGATGCCGGTAAAACGACATTAACTGAAAAATTATTATTGTATGGTGGTGCTATTCATATTGCGGGTGCAGTAAAATCAAATAAAATAAAGAAGACTGCTACCTCAGACTGGATGGAAATCGAGAAGCAACGTGGGATATCGGTAGCGACATCGGTTATGGGATTTAATTATGGAGATTACAAAATTAACATTCTTGATACCCCTGGACACCAAGATTTTGCGGAAGACACATATCGAACATTAACTGCAGTGGATAGTGTTATAATAGTCGTTGATGTGGCAAAAGGTGTTGAACAACAAACTCGAAAGTTGATGGAAGTTTGTCGAATGCGAAACACTCCGGTTATTATATTTGTGAATAAATTAGACCGTGAAGGTCGCGACCCATTTGAGATTCTTGATGAACTTGAATCAGAATTAAAAATCAGTGTCAGACCATTAAGTTGGCCTATAAATATTGGAGCTAAATTTAAGGGTGTATATAATATATATGAACAATCGCTTGATTTATTTACTCCAAATAAACAAAAGGTGTCAGAACGTGTTGAAATAGAGGATATTAACGACCGTCGCATTGATGAACATGTTGGAGATGTTGATGCATCAAAACTACGAGATGATTTGGAATTAATCGAGGGAGTTTATCCTGAATTTGAAAAAGAGGAATATTTAAAAGGTAGGGTTGCTCCTGTATTCTTTGGCTCTGCACTTAATACATTTGGCGTAAAAGAACTCCTTGATTGTTTTGTGGAAATTGCACCATCTCCTCGCCCTATTAAGGCTGAAGAAAGAGAAATTAAACCCGAAGAAAATAATTTTTCGGGATTTGTATTTAAGATTCATGCCAATATGGACCCAAATCATCGCAGTTGTATAGCGTTTGTAAAAATTTGTTCGGGCAAATTTGAACGTAATGCCAATTATAAACATATTCGTTCGGGTAAAATGATGAAATTTGCAGCTCCAACAGCGTTTATGGCTCAAAAGAAAAATATTGTAGATGAAGCATTCCCGGGAGACATAGTTGGTATTCCAGATACCGGAAATTTCAAGATTGGAGACACCTTGACTGCCGGAGAACAATTACATTTCAAAGGTCTTCCAAGTTTTTCTCCCGAAATGTTTAAGTATATTGAGAATACCGACCCAATGAAATCAAAACAGCTTGAAAAAGGTATTCAGCAATTAATGGACGAAGGTGTAGCACAATTATTTGTTAATCAGTTTAATGGGCGTAAGATTATAGGAACTGTTGGACAATTGCAATTTGAGGTAATTCAATATCGACTGTTAAATGAATATGGCGCACAATGTAAATGGGAGCCTATTTCATTATATAAAGCCTGCTGGATTGAAAGTGATGATATTGAAGCTTTAGAAGCATTTAAGAAACGTAAGCATCAATTTATGGCAGTTGATAAAGAAGGTAGAGATGTATTTCTTGCGGATTCTAACTATGTGCTTCAGATGGCACAGTCAGATTTCCCCAAAATAAAATTCCATTTTACAAGTGAATTTTAGGAATGCATGCTAAATCGATATTAAAGTTTATTATTGCAATTATAGCCTCATTGGCTGTGCTATGTATTATATTTCCAGATGATGGAATAGACTTATTTGGTACTTCATTAAAATTTCCATCAATTGCTGAAGTTATTGATGTTACAAACGACACTATTATTGATAATGAAGCTCCTCGGGCTATAATAGAAAAGAGGAAAAGTGATTTGGAAATTGTAAAAGAAAATGAATTTAAGTTTTTTTGCGAAAACAATCCCACTCGCTTTTTTATGCCCGGAGATGATGTGTCTTATTTAGACGAATTTTTCAAGTTACTTGATAATGCAAAAAATGAACATGTCAGAATCATGCATTATGGTGATTCTCAGCTTGAATGCGATCGCATATCGTGCGATTTGAGAAGTCGTTTCCAAGAACAATTTGGTGGTATGGGGGTAGGTTTGATTCCGGTGCAACAAACTATTGCTACCTATACCCTTGCTCAATCCATTTTCCCAAGTGAAGTATCAAGAGGTCTGATTTATGGAGCTTCTGAAAATAGAGTGTCGCACAGACGGTATGGTGTTATGGGGCAGGTTACAATGACTGGAGGAACAACCAAGGTTAAAGTTACGGGACTTGGAAAGAAATATCCTATTTCATCTAAATTTCAACGAATATCAGTATCAGCCCGTAATGGCTCATTCAGCGTTATAACAGCTGATACTATATGTGCATTAAAGAATGTTGGCACAGATAAAAATTCGATATACACAATAACATTGCCAAATTCAGTTGGAAAAGCAACAATTACTCTTAGCGGCGAAGCCGAAGTATATGGAATAATGTTGGATGGTGTTGCCGGAGTATCAATTGATAATATTCCAATGAGGGGTTGTTCAGGTGCGATGTTTACCGATATAGATTCAATATCAATGAGCCCATTTTTTAAGAATGAAAATGTTGGGTTAATTATTTTGCAATATGGAGGCAATTCGGTGCCATATCTTAAATCGGATAAGAGTATAGAAACGTATAAGACCTCTATAAAAGAGCAAATTCAGCTGTTTCGACAATTATCTCCTTCGTCAAAAATTTTGTTTATCGGTCCTGCCGATATGGCAACACGGTTAAATGGTAAAATGCAAACTTATCCTCAAATGGAAAAAGTAGTGAATGCATTGCGAGAGGCGGCAAATGAAGCAGGAGTGGCATTTTGGGATATGTATTTAGCCATGGGTGGACGAAATTCAATTGTACAATGGGTAAAAGCACGTCCACAATTGGCTGGTCCAGACCATATTCATTTTACGCAAAAAGGTGCAAAAGAAATATCGGATATATTATATAATACATTTCAACTATATTATAAATTTTATCGATATAGAAATGGCTTAGATGAGGTTTCAAATAGTTCTATGTGATGAAAAGAATAATCAACACATATTTAGTCGTGTTATTTTACATATTTTCATTTAATAATGAGGCACTATCGAGTGGTATTAGCGAATTTAAGCCAATCCCAGAATATTCGTGCGTAAATCACGAAGAAAATGTATTGATTGTCCCTGGAGATGATAAGTTGTTAGTTAATTTGTTTGATAAAATTAACCATATAATGGCGTTGGGGCAAGGACATATTTCAATATTGCATATTGGAGGAAGCCATGTCCAGGCCGGAATATTCAGCCACCGGTTAAGAATGAATTTCCGAGAATTAATAGGAGATTATACAAGTTCAAAAGGTATTATCTTCCCTTTTCGGACAATGGGAACAAATGCCCCTAAAAACTATTATATGTCAACAACCGGTAGTTGGAGAAATGCAAAATGCGTTGACCGTTTACCTGAATTGCCATTAGGTGTATCAGGTGCTGCAATTCAGTCGTGTGATTCGTCGGCTTCGGTATCTTTTGATTTAAAATCATGTGAAAATGATTTGTGGCAATATGATAAATTAATCGTATTAGGCGAATATGAAGATAAAATGCGATATCCGTTATTGGTGTGTGGAGGAGATACAATAACTCCCGATTCTATTGAAGATGGTGCCTATACATTCCGACCACCTTACGAAGCATCTGATGGTTGTGTGCTGTTTGAATGTAGTGAGAATAGTCCTGTTACATTTAGAGGTATAATAACCGAAAATTCATATTCGGGATTGACTTATCATGAAGCCGGTATTAATGGAGCATCAGTGCCGGCTTGGTTGCGTTGTCAATATTTTGATAAGGAGATTAAATATATTAATCCCGATATCGTTATATTGGGAATTGGTATTAATGATGCTAATGTTTCTCCTGCCAAATTCAATGTTGATGAATTTAAGACAAATTACAGCCGATTGATAGAACGTATTAAATTTGTCAACCCCAATGCAGTGTTCGTGTTTATAACGAATAATGATTGCAAATTAAATATACGAGGTTATAGAACCGGATACAACCCAAATACATTAAAGGTGGAACAGGCATTTATCGATTTGGCTCGTAAATACAATGGAGCCGTATGGAACTTATTTAGAGTTATGGGAGGTCCGGGCTCTTCAAAAGAATGGGTAAATCAACAATTAATGCAAAACGATAGAATACATTTTAATAAAGATGGTTACGAATTATTAGGCGATTTGTTTTATAACGCTTTTGTGGGTAATTTTCGTAATATTGATATAGAATGAGTGAGTTATTTAATTATTTAGCATACGTATTTTCGTTTGACTCAAGCAACCCATTATTGTTTACTCAGTTCCAATTTTGGGCTTTCTTTGCGTTTGTCTTTGCCGGATTTGCATATTTCAAAAAACGGAAAATATTAAGAAACAGTTATTTGTTTTTTATCAGTTTGTTTTTTTATTATAAAACAAGTGGCTTATTTGTTGGGTTACTATTGTTGGTAACATGTTCCGATTTCTTGCTTGCAAAACAAATTTACAAGGCAAGAAATCTAATCTTGAAACGATTGTTTTTGACGCTGAGTATAATTATAGATTTGTCTATATTGTGCTATTTTAAGTATGCTTATTTTTTTGCCGATGTAATAAATTCAATATTTGGATTAAATATTGAGGTAACAAATATCGCAGCATCGGGGTTCAATAGTTTATTTGGGACTTCTTTTAGTGTTGATAATATAATTCTTCCGGTAGGAATATCGTTTTATACATTCCAAGTAATAAGCTATACGTGTGATGTGTATAAGGGGTTGATTAAGCCGGTAAGAAATGTGTTGGATTTTGGCTTTTATGTTACGTTCTTTCCTCAATTAGTCGCCGGACCGATTGTAAAGGCAAGTGATTTCATTCCTCAGTTATACAAAAAGTATAATTTGAGTAAAACGCAATTTGGAATTGCTGTATTTTGGATTCTTAACGGTTTGCTCAAAAAAATTATATTAAGTGATTATTTGGCACTTAATTTTATAGATAGGATATTTGATAATCCCCTACTCTTTTCGGGATTTGAGAATGTAGCTGCATTGTTTTTATATTCATTACAAGTATATGCCGATTTTTCGGGCTATACCGACATCGCTATAGGTTTGTCATTGTTGATGGGATTTCATCTGCCTAAAAACTTTGATTCGCCTTATAAGGCTCAAAACTGTAGTAATTTTTGGAAACGTTGGCATATATCGCTGTCTCGATGGTTGCAAACATATTTATATATCCCCTTAGGTGGTAATCGTAATATTACATTTGGTACATATTTTTGGATTATCACTATTACGCTGATTGCTCTAATATTAAGTAGTAGCATTTGGATTGCAATCGTTGTATTATTAATTGCATCGTTAGTCGTTTTTACGGCAATAAAATTCCCACCGAAACGTAAAGCTATCGTAGCAAATCTTAACTCGATGATTACTATGTTGCTTGGCGGGTTATGGCATGGTGCAAGTTGTAATTTTATGATTTGGGGTGGATTGAATGGTGTTGGTATGGTTGTGTATAAGTTTTGGCGTGATTGGACTATGGTTGACCGATTAATGGTTGTCGGTGCCGGTGCAATTATTCTTAGCCTGATTGCACTTCTCTATCCTGCTCCATTATGGAATATGTTGTTGGTATTTATGCTTATTGTGCTTGTTGGAGCTTCAATAAGATATTTATATAAGCGTAGCAAATATAATAATGACTTTTCATGGCTTGAACGCTCGTGGGCTATATTTATCACTTTTGTTTTTATTTCATTCACTCGATTATTTTTCCGTTCGGGCTCTGATTTAGACCCTGCAGTTGCAAATGAGAAAGCATGGCAAACAGCAAGTGATATGGTAACGCAAATAGGTTCGGCTTGGAATGGAAATATCTTTGATGTTATTTCGGCATACGGGACAGTATTTTTGTTGTTTGTTATTGGAATGATAGTACATTGGTTGCCCGATAACTTAAAACGCCGTTATCGTATAATGTTTGCAAAACTGCCAATTTCGGTGATTGGTGTAATTGTGGTTTTTGCGATATTTGTTGCATATCAATTTGTGTCATCAGAGATGAAACCATTTATTTACTTCCAGTTTTAATTTGTTATATTCTTCGCAGTGTGCACCTGTTTTTATGGGAGTTATCGCTTGTGGCTGATGGGTAAGCCATGGGGTAACCCTTTGTTTGTCCATTCATTTTGTCAAAATAAGAAGATAGAATGACCTCTATGTCAAAAATAAACCCCACAAAATGCAAACGCACTTGTGGGGTTTGTGTTTAATAGCGATTTTAGAGAGTCATAATCATTGAGCTTATCAACTATAAATTCTCAATTTAAGAGGTTTTCAATTTTACTTCACGATTTCTTTTCTTATTGTGCCATCGCTATATTTTACAATATTGATACCTTTTGTTGGTTCAGTAAGTAAGCTACCGTGAATGTCGTAACGAGCAACTTCGATAGTGCTATTATCGGCTTCAATATTGTCGATGCCGGTTGCATCTATTTCAAATGTGCCGATGTAATTATTCAACACCTCTCCGGTTACTGATTTTACCAAAACTTTGTAATAATACACACCATCGTCAAAACCATCTATTGATAGTTCAAGAGAGGTTGACATTGGAGTAATTTTGCCATAAGCATCATAATGAGTGGTTGCAACCAATTGCGACATTGTGATATCGGAATATACGGTTACTTCATACATAGTGGCACCCTCTATTGTGGGAATCTCAAATGTTGCCTTTTTCTCTTGTGTTGATACATTCGCTTCCGACACTTCATGCACTTGTGTAAATTTGTGCCATTCATCGGCAATGGCATAGTCAATCAAATTACCCTCAGGAATCATCAATAACGCAGAATAGCTATCTATTTCTCCTCCAAAAGCATCGCTTCCACAAGTTGGAGGGACGGCACAATGGCACATAATTAATCTTATTCCACAGCTCTCGAACGCATCGCTGCCAATCGAGGTTACAGAATTGGGGATGGTTACCGAGGTCAAGCCTGTGCACCAACAAAACGCATCGCCACCAATCTCGGTTACTGAATTGGGAATGGATACAGAGGTTAAGCCATAGCACTCAGAGAACGCATGGTCGCCAATTTTTGTTACGGAATTTGGGATAGTTACCGAAGTCAAGCCGGTGCAACTATAGAACGCATAGTCCTTTATTTGAGTAATGTTATTAGAAATAACTAAATCTTTTATTTCAGTTCCATTAAGTTTGAGTTTCTTTGCATAATACATTGGATTTGCATAATTCAAACCAAAATCGATTCTGCACCATGCTGATAAATCATAGATATTAACTTCGGTCAAGCCTTCGCACTCATAGAACGCCCATTCGCCAATTTTTGTTACGGAATTAGGGATAATTACCGAGGTCAAGCCGGAGCAATCCCTGAAAGCATCGTAGTCAATAGATGTTACTGAATTTGGTATTGTTACCGAGGTCAAGCAGGTGCAACCCTCGAAAGCCCTATAGCCAATCGGGGTTACGGAATTGCCTATTGTTACCGAGGTTAAGCCGGTGCAATAATAGAACGTCGTACCGCCAATAGCTGTTACGGAATTACCTATTGATACCTCGGTCAAGCCGGTGCAAGCTTCGAACGCAGAGGAGCCAATCGAGGTTACGGAATTAGGGATAGTTACCGAGGTCAAGCCGGTGCAATCCCTGAACGCATAGTCGCCAATCTCTGTTACGGAATTTGGTATTGTTATCGATTTCAAGCCTTTGCAATAATAGAACGCACCGTCGCCAATCTCAGTCACGGAATAGGTAGTGCCACTATAAGTTACCGAAGAGGGGATTATTACTGAGCCGGAGTATTCGTTAGTATAATTATACGCACCCCCCTTATAAGTAACTTCGACAGTTTTGGCTGTTGTGTCGGTAATTTTGTAATAAATGCCATCGACTTCAAAGTCGTGAGCAAAAGCATTAAAGCTCACAAATAAGCTCAAGACTATAGAAAAGGCAACCTTAGAAAATGTAACAATTTCTTCATAAGTATATAAATTAAAATTATTGATAATCTGTAAAATATTAATACAATAATATATGCTTTCTTAACAAGAGAGAGTATCAAATGCAAATTTAGTTAAAAATCATATAGTTATAAAACATACAAAACAAAAAATGAAAACGCAGATTAAACAAGCAAGTGCGAAATTAAATAAAATGATTGAAGAAAGCACATTTAGGATTATTAAAATTTAATTTTTTACGCGGGCGATTGTTTAATTTTTTTTGAATAATGGATAAATCATGAGGACTAATATCGTC
>JAEIGA010000422.1_pt1 | contig 61938 bp, 95 predicted proteins | sample 9270691 | NCBI WGS metagenome assembly JAEIGA01 (sample SAMN17057246, study PRJNA624740) | gut metagenome | biome: biome; isolation source: fecal sample | host: Bos grunniens | place: China: Xizang | collected 2019 | reverse complement strand
CAAATCGGCTGCGCGTATCCTCATCGAAGCCTGGAACGATCTTTCTAAAGCCGATCAGAAGGATTGCAAGGAAATGTACACGATCCTAGCATTCACGGGGTCCTGCGGAGACTGCATCGACTTTGACTCCGCGCTTGACACGATCTCTCTGAACATCCCGCCGAAATCGGTTTCCCTGGACAATGGAAACTCCTACGATTCGGATGTCGAATATCTGATGCAAGAATGCGGTCCGGTTGAAGAGGGCAACCTTTGGGACCCACTCGTCGAAAACATGGACGATGATACCCGTGAACTCGTCGAAAGTATGGATCCCGTCAACGACAAACAGTTCCTTGAATGGTATCTGCTGCTTGCGCCGGAAGACCTTGTGGTCGGCTGAACTCATCAACTACACATTCCAGGAGGTACACACCATGCTACACGAAGATATCATTTTCGGCCTGTACGGGATCTTGTCCCCGGAGATCGGCATCACCGCATCCGAGCGAGTGATCGCCCCGATCATATGGTACATCAACACGGGACGCGCATCAGCGCAGTTCATGAAGATCCTCGCCCGGAAGGACAATCTGCTGAAAGCTGCCGTCATCCTCAACAAGCACAATGGTTTCAGCGACTATCACGAAGTGCTTGCCGAAATCAAAGATGCAATCGGCTACGATCACGATCCTTCCCGGAAGACCGTTCCCGCGCTCGACTATTACAGAGTCGGCGCACGTTGACGGCAAGCCGCCCGGTTCCCACGCTCCGGCGCAAAAGCGTGGACTCATCCCAGAACACATTCTGATGACAGGGAGGCATACACGAAATGAGACGAAACGACTGGATGACACGATACGGATCCTTTGACGGACTGGTTGACTTCATGTGGAGGACCGGATTCCCTCTGGAGCATATCGACGGTCTGAAGAACGCCTACGAACTGACCGACGATGAAGCGGAGCAGATGCGTACCACGCTGACGAAACTTTACGCAGAGGACAAACGGACCGGGAGGCGAAAGTATGTTTCGCGGTAACATCAAAGAGGACTTCGACAATCTGCGCGGGGACATGACCCTTGAAGATGTCGGCAAGGAACTGGGTGTCCATAAACAGACGATCTTCATGTCCTTCCAGAGGGAGAATGTTGTCGCTCCGCAGATCGTGCGCCTGTTCGATGCCATCGGCTACGATATCTCCCTCACGTTCATTCCGAAGGGATCTGACGCAGCTATCACCGATACTGCGGAAGTCAAGGCGAAGAGACCGCGCACGATGTACCAGATCCGGCGCGGTACGATCCGGATGAACAACCAAGTCCCAAACACGAAATACATGGAGGTCTCCTCCGTCGGGATGATGACGGCAATCGATGCCGAAGGACACGATCTGTCCACGCTGCCGATCATCGCGGAGATCGACAACCGACTCAAAGCGAAAGCGTTTTACCAGGAGCAGAGGAAAGATCTTAAAAGCAGAGAGTTTCGGGGACACGATCTCGCCGATGTCCTCACCATCTCCCGGATCGACACCGACGGCTCCGTCATTCCCGTCAACCGTTGGGTCGGCAAGCTGTCCCGGAAGGCAACTCGCGGCCCGGGAAGGCCTCCACGCGATCCGGCAGCTGACACCGCATTCCCCGCAAGCCTAAACGATGCCCTACACGTTTTAGCAAACCGGGAGAATTGATTCTCATCATTCACGCATTTCGTTAACAAGAGCCGAGGATGCATCTCCTTGGCTCTCATTTCGTCTGTATCGCGTTTTTATTATTTTGACTTGTAATGTATCGTCTGAAGTGAAAATCGTCTTGTAAGTCAAATATGAGGAGATTACGAAAGACACATTTTAGAAGTGACGCTTACACCAAGTCGCGATGAGCGCAGCTTCAGCTAAACCATCGGAATCTGTTCTGCATCGTTCTGATGCTCTCAAGGACAACGAAGGATACAGTTTCTTGCACGTTTCGATGCTCTGCTTCTTATCGTTCGTCAGTGACCATTCCTTCTTCCATTTCTGCGGGATGACGGTCTGATACGGGATCTGCAACGCCCGGAGTACGCCTTCAATGTAACCGCACGATTTACCAAAGGAAAACGCGCTCTTTACGCCTTCGTGTGGAAGACTGTGAACGGCCTCAACGGTGCAGATAACACAATCCGGCCCATTATCGGAAACGATCTGACGCATATCGTCCACGAACTTCTGATCGTCCCACGGTTTAGTTTCAATGTCGGCAACATCATCGTACTTTGTCACCATGATAGCGTATGCGCCGCGCTTCCCTGGATCGACTCCTATAAAAACTCGCATATCCTCACCACCTTATTCCTTTCGCTTTCATTCTACGGTAGTGCGCCATCATGGATTCTCCACGATACTCGTTTATAAGGCGAATCTTCTGCCTCTTCTTTTCCTTGATGTCGATCTCTCTCCTTTGCGCGTCCGACATCATCCTCCGAACGAATTCCTCTTTGCCGATCTTCCTGTATTTCGGCAGCTCCTCCGGGATCACGAACGCGCCTTCCTTCTCGTCATTCATCGCGTTCCTCCCATGCTTCGCACATTCCGTTCTCCGGCGCGTGATTCAAGATCATGACTTCACGATACTGCCTGTCCTCTGCCGTTTCGTGCTTCCCGTGTGGATACCTTGTCAGCATCACACAGCAGCTTCCATGCTCCCACGAATCTTTCATGAGCGGGTTGAACCTCTTGCACGGATAGCAATGCTTGCACGTTCCGCAGTTCATCGTCTCGTTCGGAAACTCCATCATTCCCTCCATAGCGTCTTGATATAACGCTCTATGTACCAGATCGCTTTCTTCAGATCCTCCGAAGTCTTGTCTGGATCCTTTTTCCCGGCGCGGCAGATGTATTTCACCGCATTCCCCAGATGAAAGCCCAGGTTCTGATCCTCGATGAAGTCGATCACTTCGATCCGTCCGGTATTGTAGTAAGCCGGATGTTCCACGGTACTCCCATGCTCCCCGCTTATCCGCTTGATCGCTTTGGAAAGATCCCTCACCGGGAATTCCTTCATGCTTTCGTACCATGTGTTGTCCTTATCCATCAGAACGGGGCCTCCTTGTCCTTGTCGTACTCATAACCATTGAGCCAATCCCGCAGTTCGTCCTGTTCATTTTCCAGTTTCCGGATCTCGCCGGACAACTCCGTCAATCTCGCCTCCGCAAGTTTCCTCGCCGCCGGAGGGATCTTTGCTGCCCGTTCCAACTGCACCTTTTCGTCGTAGGTCAGTTCCAGGGCGGGCTTCCTCAACAGATCGTAGTAGGTACTCATATCCCTAGCCTCCTCGCCAGTTTTCTGATCTCCCTCTCATATTCTTTCGGGGGCAATCCCTTCGCCTGTAACAGCGATTTCTGTTTTTCGTATTCTAGCCACGGATTTTTCTTCATTCCAAACCTCACCCTCTATGATCACCGAACCTCTTGCTTTCGCCCTGTACGTTTGGTTCGGCTTAAACTCCGAACAGCACTTCCTGTCTAGCGTTGTTTCCTTCGCAATGAAATCTGACTCATACGACGCATTCTTGTACCGAAGATTGATCGTGCAGACGGCTCCAGGAATATTCCCTATCTTCAAAAGCTTTCGACAGAATACACAATCCCGGCATCTTGCCGCTTGATAAAACAGTGTTCGCTTCCTCAAGAAACTCCCCCCTCTCTGAACTTGCATCTGAACGTGTACTTGTCCGGGATCCATACAAGATCTATCTTTCCTGTTTCGCCGTCGCGGTTCTTTGCCAGTTTCAGCTTCGGCATGATCCTCGCGGCTTCCGTATCATCCTCTTCATCGTCGTGTTCGCGATAGAGCAGCATAACGACATCCGCATCCTGTTCTATGGACCCACTGTCCCGCAGATCAGACAGCATCGGCTCCGTTCTGTTTTCAGACGCTCTGTTCGTCTGACTCAAAAGTGCGATAGGAGCATCCAGTTCAATGGCAAGCCCTTTTAGAATGCGGGTGACCCGTCCAATAGCCTCATGCTTCGCCATATTGCTTCTCACTTCCAGGTCCATCAGCGTGAGATAGTCGATCACGATAAGATCGAGATGTTTCATCTTCGATTTCGCTTTTCTGCAAACAGCCGCGATCTTCCCGACACGGATGCCGGACTCGTTGATGACCCACATCCTCTTTTTCGCAGACTTCAGCAACTCGCTTGCATTCAAGACATCCTGTGCTTTCGTTGGGCTTCCGTCGCGAATTTCCTGTTCGGAGGCGTGTGCGATGTACAGTTCGCACCTCTTCAATGTCTTTTGTGCCGGATCCTCAAGCGTGAAATAGACGATGTTGTTTTCCGTCTTTCCGCTTTCGTTCTTTGAGAACAGGACATTCATCGCAAGGTTCATCGCGAATGTGGACTTTCCTGTCGAAGGACGCGCACCGATCACATTCAGCGTCCCACGGTCGAGTCCTCCATAAAGCATCTTGTCGATCTCAACGAACCCCGTAGGGATCTTTTTCCTGTCTTCCCCGATGGACATCATCGCGTTGTCGATGAGTTTTTCAGACAGTTCGTAATTGTCATCCGTGCATTGAAGTTCACTCGCTCTTTCAAGCAGCTCCTCCAGTTTGGCAAGCACCCCCGGTTTCTGCTCCTGTGCATGCAAGTAAATCAGCCTGGACTTTTCAGCGATCAGAGCGTTTACCCTCGCTTCGCGGATGCTCTTGAAGATCGTCCTGTAATATGCATGGCAATCAACGAAAAATACGTTGCCGCTGAACACTTCAAGGAGTTTGTCCCGACGCTTTGGGTCCGCTTTCGTCCACGACATCCTGTTGGACATCATGATGAGGTCCGGAGCCTCGCCTTCACGCTCCGCTTCTTGAAACGCCGCAAAGGTAAGCCTGTAATCCTCGTCAGAGAAATCGTCCGGTTCCATCTCCTGTGTCGCGCTTCGGAATGTTTCAAGCGTGGTGTCATACGCGATCAGCTGCAACATCTTCAGTTCGTTTTCAACCGAAGGCTTCGGATCGAGATTTTTTTCTTCAATGCCGATGCTCATGAGAACTTGAACGCATTCCTTTCTGAAAGTTCGATATCCCGCTGATATGCCGCTCGTTCAGCCTCGACAGCCGTTTGCGACTTTTGCTTTCCCGACAAGCGGGTATAACCGTTAGCGATGTCCCTCTCCACCCAGTTCCTCACCGTCAGAGCGTGGTTCTTGTAGTTGTATTTTCTTGGATCGTTTTCGATCTTCCCGTCGAGGTTCTTGATCGTCGTATCGACGGCATCCTCGCCGAATTTTGCTTTCAGCGAAGCATACTCCTCGTCCGACAGAAGCACATGACAGAACTCGCCATACTCAAACAGTTCTCCCCTTGGCTTCCGTTTGCGATGCTTTTTTGCCGTTACCGCTGCCGCTGCCTCGCCATCGGCAGATGGGGAGGAATCCCCCGGACCCCCTACGGCTACAACGATAGATTGTTTAGGATCTCTAGATTGTTTAGATTGATTTATATATGTTTTAGATTGTTTTATATCCGCGCCCGTACGCGAAGGAAACATGAATTCAGAAAAATCATCGGATTCATCGGCAGTTTCTTCGTTCTGTGTCATTTCATGTGTCATTTCCTGTGTCATTTCTTGGGAATTATTCGTGTCATTTCCTGTGTCATTTTTCAGCGAATAATTTCCATATTTATCTGTAATTAACTGCGCCAATTCTCCACGGTATTCCGTTTTATTTCTACGGGCTTTTTCTCCTCTGGAATGGACTCCCCAATGGACGATCACAGCGATGCCCGAATGGAAGCGGATAATGAAACCTTTCTCGATCAGCGGGGATACGGTATCTATCTCCATGCCGGAAAGCTGCATGACCCTGTCAAGGTTGATGAAACCATAGTCATCGGCCTTTCTGACAAGATATGTATACAGGATCGCGGACCTCATGTGATTCCATTCCAGGTCGGCGAATTCATCTGACTGATAGAACCCCTCCGGGGTCATGCTTTTCAGCTTTCTTCCCGCTGCCATCGTTACGCACCTATGTCCATGAGTGCTTCAATCAATTCAGAGACAACTCTCGCTGTTGGGCTTAAACTCATAAGCATAGTGAAATATCCGGTGTCATCATCAAGATCTTCTTCTTCTTTATTTCTCTTAAGAGTTCTAATTCGTGCGCTTTCACAAGCGGTTTTTATTGCCGTCGCTATTTCAATATCTGACAGTTTGTTTATTGCAAATCCTAAACGGGCTAATCCTTGGCGAAAACTCAACTCATCCGTGCTGTGACCAACTTCAATCTCGTTCATCTTTCTATCCTTTCTATACAAAATTCCCTATCTTCGGGTGGTCGCATCACCGTCAGATAGAGAACTCTTGCGGGCTGTATATGGTTGTTTTTCGCTGTATAACGATGCGACCGCATACAGCCCTGTTTGCTTGCGCCTCCATCCCCCGTCGAGGACTTCACCGCACATTCAGAGTATTACCAAACGAAAACCCGTTTCGTAATGTCCTCCCCTGGCGCGTCAGACCGTTTTATTGGTCAGAAATCAACATCGCGCCCCGTTTCATCGCTGTTTCCCGTGTAATCGATTTTTTTCGGATCGGAGGAATATTTCTTCAGTTCGTAGGAATATTTCTTCCGTTCAAACGATTCCAGGATGAGCGTGAGGAAATCGGAGGAAGGAACGACAAGGGTGGCGTTGCCGTACAGGCATACCCGGTCCTTCTGCCACTGCCAGTACCGCTGCTCCGTGACGGAAACGATCCCGAACACTTGCGTTCCCTTCCGCAGCTGCAGCACAAGATCTGCGTTCTTCTGCGAATACACCCGGAGCGTGATGTAACAGGAATTGTCCCCGTCGAAATCCTTCCTACGGAACATGACGCTTGCCTCAACGTATTCGGAGTACTTCCCGGTCCGCTTTGAAATCGACTGCTTGCGTTCTCCGGGGGTGACGATGGTTCCCGTGAACAGGCCGGAGTAGATCGCGTTGCCTTCATCGCAAAGGATGATAGCCATACATATCCCCTCCTTACAGACCGGGGAAGATATCGTCGATGTCCGCCTGGTCGATGTCGGTGTACCCGCCGGAGGACGAAGCGGATGAAGAGGGATCCTTCCCGGAAGGAACGGGGGACCCTTTCCTCTTGATGTCTTCTACTTCCTTCAGAGCGGTAATGGCAGCGATCTGCGCGTTCGGAGCGAGAACGAGTTCGGCAGTGATGGAGTATTCCTTCTGCCCGTTGTATTCATCCTCCTTGAGGTATCCGCAGATGAACACGCTCTCCCATGCCTCAAGGACTTCACACACGTTCGCGACATCCTTGTACGCGAGGATCTTGATGGTCTTCGCCCGGGGCTTATCGGAAGGATTCTGTTGCGGTTCATATCCGTAGCGGACATAGAACCATGCCATCTTGTCCCCGTTCTTCGTGGTTTTGATCTGCGGTTCCTTCGTGGCCTCTCCCCAGAGGATCACGCCGATCCTCCCGTCCTTCTGCTTAAATGAATTCAGCATCGCTTACGCCTCCTCTCCGTCAAAGAACAGAGCATCCATCGCGTCCGCGTTCGCCCCGGCATCCGCTTTCGGCTTGCGTCCGCGCTTCGTCGGTTTATCAGCGATCACCACACCGTCTTCATCGGCTGATACAAATTTTTCTTCAGACGGATTTGTATCGGCAGTTGTATGAGGATTTGTATCACCTACTTCTTCAGTAGGTTTAACAGCGGCTTCGGGAACAGCCTCCGGGGCGTTGAACATCGCGGCGTTTTCGATGGACCCCCTGTCGTTCTCCGCATCAAACGCCTTGACGAGATCGACAGACAACACGCCCTTCGTGGAGAGCAGATTTTTCAGAACCGTCTTCGCCGCCATCTGATCGAAGCTGCTGATCCACGGAGAGGAGCAGTACCGCAGTTCATCCTTCGTGATGCCTTCCCCGGTCTCAAGGTAGACCTGGTACTTCCTGTAGAGGTTCGGATCGAAGGACTGCGAATACCGCTTCGCGTGTTTCATGACGCGTTCCTTGCTCCAGTAAACGCTTGCCTTGAACCCGGTCAGCAGTTCAAAGTAGGCGAGGTAACCGACGATGGGAAGGTTCTCCCTCTCGTCATCGTCGCGGATGAACTTGAACTCCGGCTCCCCGGTCTCCTCATTGCGCCCGAGGAACTCGCCCTGTCTTACTTCGATGGTGTCCAGTTTCTTGTACTGCCCGGAACGCATGGCAAGCTGCCTGTATCCCTTCGCGCCCATGATGAACGTGGCCTTATCGCCATACGGGACAACGTAGGCGCACCCGACTCCAAACTGGAAGTCGAATGCCACGAACGGCAGCGCGGCGGAGATGATCGAATCCGGGGTGCAGTCCTTCAGCTTCGGGACGGTAGCTACTGCGCTGATGAGAGAGGAAACGAACGTGGACCTCTTCTTCGGGTCGGCGATTGCCGTCTCAAGCATCCTCTGGTAATTCGGCGTACCGATCAGAGTGCTGAACGATCCGCGACTCTGCATGGCGTTTCCGGCGGCGGGGGCGATGCTCTGACTGATCTTCATGACTTTTACTCTCCTTTTACAAATTTGATATTGTTGGCGATCAGAAATTCACGCAAAGCGAGAAATTGATTTCTCGTCGCTGTTACTTTGAATGATAGGGTATATTGCTTGAAATCTGACTCTAGCGGAGTTTTTATTGCTTCGGGCATAGATTGTGCGTCAGAAGGGGAAATCGTCTCCTGTGTCAAATTTGAAGCGATTTGAGCATTCGCCTTTTCCGCTTCCATCTTCGCTGCCTGTTCATCCAGGGACAGCTTTTCGTCCATGACCTTCTGCATATCGAGGGTCGTGAACAGGGTCCGGAGGAGGGTCTGCTGATGCGGGGTCTTCATCGCGAGGATAGTCCGCATGCCGCTTGTCGCACGTTGGACGGCATCGTCGATCTCTTCCATGATCTTCGGCAGAGAGTATCCCTTGTTCAGCCACTTGGGATTCCACACGGCATCGATGGGAATGAATTCCTTCAGCTTCCCGACATGCCCGTCCCAGTACGCCCGGATCTGCGCTTCCTTCTCCCTGTCCGCTTTTGTTTCAAACTCTTTGACTTGAGAATCGATTTTGTTCGCGGCGAGGGTGTAGAGATCCGTGATCTCCTTCAGCTGCGAGATCGTTTCGGAGATCTTCGCTTCATGCTCCTTCTTCACGGAGATCCGGAGATCGGATGCCGTCTTCGCGACTCTGCGAAGGTTCGCGACTTCCTGTTTCGCCTGGGGGATCGCGTCCTCCATAACGACGAGTCCCTCATAGGTCTTGAGCCGCTCCTTGACAGCTGCCACGACGGCTGAATAGTTCGATATTCCTGTTGTCCCGCCGTTCTCAATGATGATCTGTTCCATTACTTATCCTCTCTTTACGTTTCTTTTCGCGATATTCTTTGAAGTAATTGGGATTTTTATCCAACCATCTCCGGTTGTTCGCCTTCATGTTTTCCGGGTGATTCTTTTGCCACTCACGCATCCACTGCGCGTGTTTCTCTTTGTTTTTTTCGTAGTATCTCTTCTTTATTTCCCGAACCCTTTCCGGGTGTTCCATGCACCATCTCCTGCATTGTTCCCGGTGTCTTTCCTTCCTCTCCTCGTCCGTCAGTGTTCTTGGCCTAGCCATCTCTTTGCACACTCCTCGCAAGGTGCTATGTAGGACATAGCGTTCAGTTTGTCTTCGTCGGAACAGCCGACTGCGTCCGGATCGCAGAACAGCCCACCGATGATCTCCTCCAGTTCGCCGAACTTGAATCCGGCAGTCATCAGCTTCGCCATCTTCTCCGGCGTGTCGATGTCCATGAGGAATCGTTTCAACATCCATTCATAGTTCGTCATTTGCCTCCTCCTTTTCTTCATATCCGTAATCGAAAAACGGATCGTATCTTGTGTTGTCGCGAATCGTTTCGGAGATCCGCTTCAGCATCTTCTCCAGTTCCCCGAACGTGATGCCCAGTTCCTTGGCAGCGTCCCTCTTCGTGATGTCCCCGCAAGTGATCCGGACGAATATGCTCCGTTCCTCCGGGGATACGTTCTTGAGCATCCGATCAATGTCTATCCGGACATCCGAGTACTCCGTGAAGTCCCTCGCGTCCATTAGGATCCCCGTGTCACCGTTCTCTGCCTGTGTGGCGAGTTTCTCGTCCAGGGAGATGATCGCGACTCCGTACCGTTGGGGGATCCTGTCCCGGCGAATCTGCTTGATGACTTTGTTCCTCATCACCACATAGGCCAGTGTCGAGAATCGGAGTCCCCTGTCCGGGTCAAAGCACTTGCAAGCCTCCCATAGCCCCATACGGGCCGTCTGTAGGTAGTCCTCGTCCCATGAGAGTTTCGGGAAATGCTTCTGCATGAAGGCGATCACAAGCGGTTCGTTCTTTGTGTATCGCTCAAGCGGCGTTTCCTCTCTTCTCCTCACCCTAGCGTGACGGGTGGCATCTGATCGTTCGTGACATACCACCAGAACCTCTCTGCTTCCGTTAAAAGCCACTCGCGGTCGGCGGCGAGGTCCTCACGGGAGAATTCGTATTCCCGCAAGGAACTGTTCCCGTTCAGCATCTTCAGCTTTGCGTACAGGACGGAAAACTTGTATTCGTCCCCGCAAACGATCTGCTGATGGAGCAGCTGCGCGAAGTAGTAGGACGGGACCTTTCCGTCCCACTTCTCCAACTGCGCTTTTTTCGCCGTCTCCGCTGTTTTGATCTCAAGGATGCCTTTGGTGTCGGTGGTGGTATTGATGAGTTCACAGTCCAAAGTACAGGTCATCCAGGGGCGTTCCCTCTGGAACAGGATGTCGAACGGATGGTAATCCCCTTCCATCTCCGGATGCTCCGCAAGGTACAGTCCGCGAAGATGCTCTTCAGCGCGGGTCCCGAACTGTACTGCCGGATTCCCGGACAGATCGGGAAGAGGCTTCCGTCCCGTCTTCTCCTCCCACAACCTCAAGGGAGTCTTGAAGGGAGAGATCCCGACGGCGGCGGCTACCTCTGACGCGCCAAGGGATTTGACGCGCATGGACAGCCATTCCTCCCGGTCCTTGCATTCGATCCGTTCCAACATCTTCCGTCCCCTCCCCGGTCACGCCGTCTTCTTCTCTGCCGTGAGAACGACTTTCGGGTCCTTCGGTCCCCTGTTCATGGCCTTCTTCTTCATGTCCTCGTCGTAGAGGGAGATCGTCCTCGCCTGCATGGCAAGCTGCTTGCGGAGTTCCTCGTTCGCCATTAAGATCTCCGGGTCCACTCCCGCGATCCTCGCAGCCTTGATCTGCATGGAAGACGCAAGCTTTTTGCAGTACCCGATCAGCGCGTTGAGTTCCTCCATCTGCCGCAGAAGATCCCCGCTTCCCTTGGCATGTACCTTCCCCTTCCTGTCCGTCCAGATCTTCATGTCCTTCTTCCTCCATGTTCATTAGTTTGATAACAATAAACTTCGGGATCAGTCGGAGTTGCACCGACCCTCACGCGTACTCGCCATCCCATTGCCCCCGTGAAGAAACTCGTCAAAGTCGCACAGGGGCGATCCCGTCGCTGATATCGCCGCTTCGCATCAAAAGGGGGGAATGATGCGCGGGATCAGACGCGGCGGGAACCTTACTTCATGTAGTCCTTGAACAGCGAGGACGCTCTGAACCGGGGACGGGCGTGTTCCGGGATCGTGACCGAACCGTTGTCCGGGGTGCGGACGGTGCGAGTCGGGACATTCACGCGAATGAAGGAACCGAGTCCGGCGATCTTCGCGTATCCCTCGTTCTTCACGGCAGCTTTCGTCTCGTCTACGATGAAGTGGATGATCTTGTTTGCCTTGTTTGCGCTGATGTCGAATTCTTCAGCGAGTTTCTGGATAAGTTCCTGTGTGTTCATCTGTTTCTCCCTTCTCTTTGATTTGTCGATATTGACGAACGGCGTTACGCCATTACATCCGGTTTCGGGAAGTACTGCGGGATATCCGAATACGGGATATCAAGCACTTCGCAGATCCTGTACGCCTCCTCAAGCCTCCACGGGGATTTGCCGTTGAGTTTCGCGCTGAAGTTCGCCTCGCTCATGTTCAGCATCCGGGCAATGTCTTTCGCGTAATACCCTCTCTTGAGGATGAGTACCCGCAGTTCGCGGAACGGAATGGTTCGTGGTTTTATCATTTCCATATCAGTACACCGTGGCCCATTGGTTCTCTCTCGCGCTGATCCTTCTCACGCAGTTCTCGCACCCGACGATGTCCGTTTCGTTCATGAAGTAGATCTCGCATTCCTCTCCGCAAACGGGGCAGGTCGGCTTCTCTTCCGGAGTGAGGCTGTCATCCGAATAAGGCGCGTTGACGATCATTCCATTCTCTAATCCGCTCACTGTGTTCCACCTCCTCGCCGAACGGGATCCCGCCCTTTCCGTGGTACTGTTCGTAGACATCAACGATCTCTTTCGCTATCGCCAACACCTGGTCCTTATTGACGATGGTCGCTCCCTTTCTCCCAAGGATCGCCAACTGGTTCGGGTTCTTCGGGGAGGCAACGTAGTACAGCCCTGTCGCTCCGCCGGAGATGACGAGAAGCGTAGGGTCCCTCCTCATCATCTGATCCAACATCACATCGTTCATCGCGCCGTACCGTCCCATACAAGGTTCATGTTCATATCGAGGACGCGGATGTACCGGGCGGGATCTCCGAGGAACTGGATCTTCACTCCCGATGAAGCAAACGGTCTTTTGATGTTCAGATGGTCGATCTTGATGGAGTAATAGGCATTCATTACTTCTTTGGCGATCCGGACATTCTCTTCGGAAACGTGCGCCCGCCTGTCATAAAAAGTGAATTCAGATTTCGTAATGACGCTCTGCAACGTGCTGCCGAACGGATGTACCCCCAGTCGGTTCATCACTACCCACGCGAGGGCTTTCTTCTGACGCTCCTCCCGGAGGGGGCTTGACCAAAGCAGCTTGGCAAGCAGCTTGACATCCTCATCGTTCAGCGAATGCTCGACGGGTTCATCCCACGGAAGGACCGGGACCGTAGTCGGATCGGGCTTCGGTGCTTCCACCATTTGGAAGAAATAGACTTGCGGTTCTGCCGGAGCGGTTTCCCCTTCCGCTTCCGCTTGCACCACCGGGGCTTGCTGACAGGCGTTCACCGCGAAGCCTATCGCCATGATCCCGGCGAATACCGCTGTTGCCCGCCTCCTTGGATTTCGGAATAGTGTGGTTTTCATGACTTCCTCCGTTACGCTTCGTTGTTCAGTTCCGACTCCGGGCAGCGAAAGATGAGCGAAAGAAGTTTCATCTGCTTCTTGCGTGGGGTAGTTTTCCCCGACTCCCACTGGCAAAGCGCAGATGGCGATATCGATAAAAGATCCGCCAGATCCTTCTGCGACAGTCCGAGTTTTTCTCTTTCTTCCTTGATGCTCATCTTCCGTACCCTTTCGTATCGGGCTTGACACTTAAAACTCCATGCCTTACACTTAATTCTGCGGGAATCAAATAAGGTGAAGCAAGCATTGAAAGCCCTTACAATGCTTATTATATCTTACTTCACCTTACTGTCAAGCATTAATTCTTAATTTTGATGAACAAATTGTGAAAGTAAGGTATTGTAAGATGAATTTATTCTGGGAACGGCTCCAATATCTCTGTAAAACGAAGGGCATATCTCCGACAAAAGTAGTGAACGATCTTGAATTCTCGTCGGGAGTGATGACGCATTGGAAAAACGGAAAAGCACCTAGAAACTCAACGATCAAGCGGATCTCTGATTACTTCGGTGTGCCGATGTCGTTCTTTGAATCGGATGCGATCCCAATCAATATCCATGAAGAAATGCGTACCGGGGAGGAACAGCCGAGCATCTACCCCGTACAGGGCCTCTGCTCCATGCCTGTTGTCGGTTCGGTCCGCGCCGGATACGGAGCATCCCCCATGCTCGACTATGAGGACGAATATGTCTCTATCCCGACGGATCAGATGCGCGGGTATAAAGCATCTGAATGCCGTTTAATTCGCGTCAGAGGCGATTCCATGTATCCGAAGATACTGGACGGGGATCTTGTCCTTATTCACGTTCAGCCGGAAGTGGAAAGCGATGAGACCGCCGTCGTGTTCAACGGAGGAGAAGAAGCGACCATAAAAAAGATTAGGATCTTCCCGGACCATATCGAGATGATCCCGGCGAACAACCAGTATGAAACAAAGATCGTCGCGGGAAACGATCTCAAGGAATGCCGTATCTACGGAAAGGTCCTTTCATTGATACGGTCCTTTTAGCAACTATAAAATCAACTTTATCAACTTTATTTTTCAATCAACTTACAGGCAAGTAAGATTTTTCAGTATTTACGGGGGATTTATGAAGCAGATAGATGAAAAAGCATTTAACGAGCAAGTTGGAGTGCGCGTCCGGCAGAGACGGAAAGAGTTGGGATTGAGACAGGAGGAACTCGCCAAAGCGTTGAACAGGAACGCGAACACGGTCTCCGGGATAGAGAACGGGAAATACATGGCATCCTTCCCCCAAGCGGTCCTGTTGGCAGCGTCTCTTGACTGCTCCTTGGATTGGCTTGCCGGAGTCAAACGGAAGGGAGAACAGCCGACCGATCCATTCGCTTCCCTTCCTCTGATGCAGAAGAGGGTGATGACGGAACTGAACGCGCTCACATGGAAGGATCAGCGGGAAGTGCTGAACTATATAAGGTACATGGCGTTCAAGAGATCAAAGGGGGAAAACGAGAATGCCGACGAACAGGAAAAGGACGAATGAAGCTGTCTGGAGTGAGAAAGAAGGGAGATGGTATATCCAGGTCATGCGGAAAGGGATCCGCAGAAACTTCCATTCCTCCATCCCCGGAAGGAAAGGAAAGATCGAAGCGGAACGGAAAGCGGACGAATGGATCGCGTCGGAGATCAAGGACGGAAGAGCGAAGGTGGACTTCCTGTTCGATCTCTATATCAAGGATATGGAGAAGAACGATCTCTATTCAAAACAGTACATCGGCTACGGCAGACGGTACATCAAACCGGAGATAGGACAGAAGCAGATCGGCGATCTCTGCGAACAGGACCTACAGGACATCCTCACAAAGCAGTACAGGCGGGGCCTGTCGAAGCATACACTACAGAACATACGCGCCTGTATGTCATCCTTCCTCCGCTTCTGCCGCGCATCGAAGTACACCGATCTTCGTCCGGAGATGTTGAGGATCAATAAGAAAGCAAAGTCCGGGACGAGGCATTCCCTTCAGCCGGACGAGCTGCGGATCCTGTTCTCGTCTGAAGAGACTCTCCTGTATGGGAAGAAAGTGTTCGATTGGTATGTGTTCGCATATCGCTTTTTAGTTGCCACAGGAGTGCGTCCGGGAGAGTTGTGCGGACTGCGGTGGAAGGATATCGAAAAAGGCTCTACGGTCAAATTATGCGAATCCTACAACAACGACAAGCAGATGACTACCGGGAAAAACGAGAACGCGAGGAGGATAATCAACTTAAACGCTCACGCCAGTAAAGCGATTTCCGATCAGTTTGATTTACTGAAAAAGAACGGGATTATCTCCACTTATGTGTTTCCGAGGCAATTAGATGGAGAGATTTCGACACAGCAGAAGATCCTCCGCGCCTTCCACAAGTACTGTGAGCATAACGGGATCCAACACACGACCCTGTACGAACTGCGGCACACCTATGTCTCCGTCAACAAGGAGATGCCCGTGGAACTCCTCAAGGCCCAGGTCGGGCATTCACAGGCCATGCAGACCCTTGATGTCTACGGTCATGAATTACAGGGGGAACGCGAACGCGCAGCTGCGTATTCCACGGAGGCTTTTCGGAAAATTCTTCCGGATTATTAAAAAATAAAATTCACGCGAACCTTGAAAATATAGGATATATGGGTGACACCAACATGACACCCCCATTTTTTACACCTTTCTGACACCATTTCGGGGTTTTGCCCGAAGTCGCAAAGAAAAATGCCCTAAAACAGGGCATTTCAGAGTGGTGGAGGCGAGGGGAGTTGAAGATGTCGCATTCATTTATCTATAAGGAATCCGATTAACGAAACGCATGAACGGGTTCAGAACATAAAAAGCCATGTACCTTAACTGAATTCCGTAAATCAAAATCGCGTTTCCGTTATCGGAAGAGTGAATTTACACCGAACGCGACACCAGGGGTAAAAGAAAAGAGCGGCGGGGGATCGTCGCTCTTTCCTTTGTGCGTTAGGAGGAAGCCAAACACACTGTACGGACCGCAGTCAAACTAGATCGGAAAACCACCACCAACCAGTAATGAACCGCATAGTCATTATAGCAAACGCCTGTATGCAATGTAACCGCCGCTACCGCAAAACATTAAAAATTTTTCTTGACTTCTGTAAAATGCCGATGTATCCTTTGCTTATCAGAAGACGGTAACAATTGACGGACGAAAATTATTTAGGGGGATAAAGTAATGAACAACAGTATTGAATCTTTCGATCTCGCGCTGAACTCCTATATCCGCAACTGCAAAGCGAACAAGATGGCTCACGGCACTGTCGAGAACTATGAGCGCGTCATGAATCTCTTCCGCCGGAGCATGGTGACGAACGGTCGCACCGAAGCATCCATCGCGGCTGTCATGGCATGGAAGACGGATCTCTCCGATAAGGGCGTGAAGATCACAACCATCGCGTCCTACATGGGGATGCTCGACTCCTTCTGTAAATGGGCCGTCGAGATGGAGATGCTTGAGAAGAACCCTTGCGTCCCCGCTGTGATGCCCGCCCGTAAAGCCGTCCGCAAGGAGCAGAAAAAGGCGTATGACTCTCTGCTGAACGAGTCGCAGTTCAAGGCGATCCTTACCGCAGACAGGCCAAAGGGAGTCCCGGAAGAGAAGTGGACCCGCAACAAGGCGATCATCACCCTGTTCCTCCTCACGGCAATGAGGAACTCCGAACTCCGCGCACTCACCGTCGATGACCTTGACTTCGTAAACGGGAACATCACCATCGAACACGGCAAGGGAGACAAGCGCAGAACCGTAGCCTTCCCTCCCGCCGCCCAGGAAACGATCCGGGAATATCTCTCTTCCGGGCATCGCCCCCGCAGCCTCAAGAACTCTGCCCCCCTGTTCGGGATCGGTAACACGGCAAAGGAATGGCATGAGATGAACAGGATCGCCCTGTCGAATCTCATCAAGAGGAATGTCTCCCTCATCATCGGAGGAGACGGTGTCCGCTCTCACGCTCTCCGTCACGCCTGTGCTTCGATCATGTGGGACAAGGGCATGAGCCTGGAAGAGATCTCCGAACTCCTGGGTCATGAATCCGTCAGCACCACGGAGATCTACGCCGAGAGGCTCCGTCCCGCCCTCCCGTCCAATCACGCCAACGAACTGTTCAGCGCGATTACTGCATAATGCATCAAAATAACTCAAATTTGACCTACACGCAGTTTTTACAGTTTCGGAGTATAAATATAGCCCGTAGAGACGAAATCCCTCTACGGGCATTTTATTGCGTCGGAAGAAAAGAGAAGGAGGAAAAGACCGACGCAATCTTCAGATATCGTACTTGAAAACGAGGTTGTTGATGTAGTACGACATAACGCTGTTATTCGTGTCCGAGGTCGAAGAAGAACGTGTATCCATTAAGCGGTAATGCGTAGCCCCAAGCTTTTGGATCGAAAGCGACTGGAAGGAAACTCCAGTATCGCCGCTTAACGAAGAATAACCGCCGCTCCCCTTTCGTCCTATCCATGTTCCCGCAGTAGCGGTCGCGTTGGAATGGATCGGAACGGAAAGGAAGATCGGCATGACATAATCCTTACGATCAGAAGTGATGTACCCTGTCGTGATGTAATACGGATGGAACCCTTGATAGTACCGTTTGCAACGAATGAGCGTCTCCTGGTAATCCGGTATTTCCCGTGGAACATACTTCCCCGCGTTGGGATCGTAAATACAGAGAGTCGATGCCGTTCCGTATTCCACCTTGATCGCGGCGATATCAACGTGTTTGCTTGGTTTCAGAGTCAGATGCCACTCATAGAAGTTGCTCCCAGTCGGGGGCAGTTCAAAGCAGAAGAATCCCCAGTCCTTCGTGAAGAATTTCCATTGCTGATAAGTGTTGTCCTGTGTGTCCGTATCGATGTAGATGCTGCCGCAGTCCATCGTTCCGTCCGCGTACAGGATCGTTCCCGTCACAGTCCTGTAGAACGGAGGATTGTCCGAAATATAGTTTCGACTGCGTACATAGTTATCCGCGTCGGCGAGAGTGTTAGCAAATCGGACATAGGTTGACGCGACGGTTGTTGTCACGTTCGCTTCCGTTCTCCATCTGTCGATTGTATACCCGCCGCTTGTGTAACTGGTATTCCCTCGTTGGTTTATCGGGAAACGATCCCCGCCCAACTGGGAGCCACCACCGATGAAGTACCCGTTATCGAGGATGTTTCGATTTACTGCGCCGTCGATGTACTCGCTCACATCCCCCGGACCTACAACGCACATGGTGGATTTATCACCGTAGAGCCATTGCACCCACACAGGGGATCCTACAAGCGCACCTCTCATGCCGGGGACACAGGCAACATGCAAGGCATCGGAAGCGAACGCTTCACGAACGCCTATCGTGCCGGACGCTCCGTCATACGGGGAGGCAATCGTCATTTTTTTCATACGGACACAGGAGCGAGAAGACTCCCGCTCCCATTCGTCGATAGTCGGTTTGAAAGCCTTTGCGATTGCTACGGCTTCGTTCGTTTCGGATTTAGGCATCCTTACTCCTCGATGTTCTCCGGGAAGTCCGTGAACTCCTTCGCCTGTGCGAGATTGTACTGCGCGGTGGAAACGCACAGGATCGCGCCAAGGAAGGTGCAGATCACCGATATGATCCCCGGAACAGCATCCGCATACGGGATATCGATGTATTTGGAAATCCCCACATATGCGGTTCCGATGGACGGAAGCACAATGACGCAAATGTACTTCATCCAATCATAGACTTTATTCGGCAGTGAAGGCATTGTTTTATCTCCTTTCTTCATTCGTCTACTTCAACAAGAACGTATCCATCGGCATCCATCTCAATCTCTTCCAACGGGTCACCGTTATGAGCCGTAGCGTAAAGATCTTCATTAGTGATCCCGAAACGTGTCCCGTGGTAATTATTCGGCTTCGTCCAGACGAGGTCCCCCGTTGTGATGTTCACTTTCAGAGTTGTGTCAGCGACATCATTTACGGACGGATCTGTATGGCCCGTTGAATTCAGCCACAGTTCGTATTTAAGAAGGTCGATTGCCATGCGCGGCTCCCCTCCCTTTTAGTCGCTCAACGTGCCGAAGACGATGCAGTTGCCCGGAGTGGAGTTGTTGACAACCTTGACTTTATTGATACCCGCGACGATGAACGCATACGCGCCCGTATCGTCGATTGGGTTCACGGGGTTGTAGTCCGTTAGAGGGATAGCACCCAACGTATGCCACTCGTCCGACTCGTTGTCGATCAGTCCGTACACGGAGAGGTCGATGCTTGCACCCGCGTCCGCTTCAACCGTAAGCGTAAGCTGATTCGCGCCCGTGCAGATGAGGGCATGGCTCTCGCCCGTAGTGTCGCTCTCATCGAGAAACTTAAAACCTTTCAAAATCATGCAAAATCACCTTTTATCCTTTCTGTGTGCCATGTAGGCACGAAATTCCTTTTCGATCTCATCATCGCTTGGATTGATAACGATCATCGCGTAGCCGCATATCGTCACAACGCATCCGACGAATATGCCGCACAGGAACCAAGCGAGCCTGCTGAACCAGTTCATCCCGCGTAATACCCGCCAAGGGAAGTAATGGTGTCATGCCCGGCGATGCCGTCCACCGTTAGATGCGCATCCTTCTGATACGCCTTGACAGCCGCTCTCGTCTTCCCACCGAAATTCACGGAAGACGGAGTGTCGATAGTGATGCCGTCAGAGTATCCATGAGCGATGAGCAGTTTTTTCAACTCCACCACATCGTCCCCTTGCATCCCGTATTTGAGAGGACGGGTGAACACATACACGCCCGGTTCGGGAGGCGTAGGCGGTTCGGGTTTCGGAACAGGGTCATAGGAAAATTTCTTTGTCATGAGTCCTCTGTACTTCCACTGTCTCTTGGACAGCTTCGTAATGACTACTCCGTATTTGAGGCCCCGTGCTTCAACAACAACGGGATCCGTACCGCAGAAACCGCACACCCAACCGACATGGGTTTTCTTGGCATCGGTCCCATTAAAGACTGCCTCACCAATGACCCACGGGCGTGAAATGTCCTTGATAAGACCCTTCTGTGTGCAGAACGAATTGTAGTTGTTGTTCGCGGTTGTGTTGATTTTGAGATAGCAGTCATTCAGCCCTTGGCAGTCCGTGACATGCCGTCCTTCCGCTACCCATCCGCGAGTCACCATATCGTACTCACTGCGGCTCCATCCGTTCGGTCCGTAGTAGGACGCGTATCGGGAATCCAACAGCGAACGCGTACAGACTTGCCCCTTCGTACCCCACAGATACATCCACACGCCATCTGTGCCGACTGGATAATCTATCTCCGATCCAGAAGGAACGCTCTTGGATGCGTGGGAACATGCGAATTTGATGAAGTTCGTTACGTTTTCCATCTCTTTTGCTTCTCCGTCAGAGGAAGTTAATCAGCGTTGGGTTCGGGAACGGGATGCGTGTAGCTCTGATGGCAGATCTCCTGTCCCGCGTCCGTCAGCAGAACGGCAGAATGCTGATACACGTTGGAAACAGCCGCCGCCGCGAGGATCGTGTGATACTTTCCTTCCGCTTCGTTGCGGGTGGAATGCTGCGTCACGATGTTCGACACGGTTCCCTGTGCGCTCTTCTGCAATTCGATAACGATGTAAGTCATTCGCTTTGCTCCTTTCGTTTGATTTCGGTTCTCGTTTATAGTTTGCCCGTTTTCCTTGATAGGCTGTCATACAGGCGAAAATCCCGTTTCTGAAGCGTAAATGAAAGAAGGAGAAAGGATTCCCTTCCCCCTTCAAAACGCGCTTGTAGGTCAGATTTTAACCGTGGAGCCAGTATTGAACGGTTGTGTCACCGTTTGAGTCTGACCATACGTTATTTGCTCCTAGGAGCATCTGTATCTGCGCGGGCGTGAGTTGGTAGGTCAGTGGGGTGGCGAGTGGATAGCAAATAGCAATCTTCCCCGCTGTAGCGTCCTGCTGTATCTGCTCTAGCGTGAACGTACTAGACCTGATTCCGATGCGATACTGACTAGCACCTAACCATCTAATATGGTTGGATGCATTCTCATCGGCGGGAAGATAAGATGATATCAAACCCGCGAAGGAATCACTAAAGAGCTTCCTATCGTTGAAATCTACAACATAACGGAAGTCTACTGTGCCGGATGTCGCTTGCCACTTTGTTGAATCATCCAATAGGGCATATGCCCTGTCCACCGTCAGCACACCAGACACGATGTCCACCGTCCCGCCGTAAACCGTTCCCGCTTCGGTCTGCCACGATACTGGATAGGATGTACCTGTGTAGGGTTCGTAGCTTGCACCACTATCGCCAATAACGCACATCACCTTATAGCGTTGGAAGAATCGTGTCACAGCATCAACAGATTGCGGGTAGACCATAAATCCACAAACCCTGCTTCCTTCTGATGTTATATTATCGGGACGGCCTCCAGCTCCGCGAATCCAACGAAATTCATTCAGTTGCAAAGGTTTGCCCCCTACATAAGCGTTTGAACAATACCCAAAAGAGACATCGGACGCATCAACGCTTGTATCATTATCTTCCAACACAGTATACAAGTGCGCATCATCGGGTATTCCCGTTTTATATACCATATAGAAACCTAACGGAGAAAAAACACTCGCATCGTTCGGCAGGATATTCATCCCCGTCCTGTACGCCGTAAGACCCGTCCGTCCGCTGATGGGGCAGATGTTGGAGTAGGGAGAATAGGTTGTGAACGAACTACCAGTTTCAATTTGGACGAACACTATATCATCCACAGAACTAATGTTCGCCTCATAAGTCCACACGCAACAATCTGTTTCTTCTGTAAGCGTAAATGTTTTAGACCTCGCAACTCCACCAGAAGCACCATAATACGGAAATCCATCAACATGAGTTCCAGTTGTAAGATTCTTCACATAAAGGTTAACAGGTGCTGACGATGAAGCCATCTTGCCTGTGATTGTATAAGTTCCCGCAGGAAGAGTTATTGATTTTTCAGTATTGTTAGTTGCTCCACCAAAAAATATAGAATGCCCCATTATATTCCGTAAACTGTCATTCAGTTTATTGACACCACCCCCCGCGGGCCACGGATTTGAATACCCGTGCAGGTCCTGAATCGGTGAGAACGCCGCAAGCACCGACTTCGCGGGAGCGGAAACATCCGTTGTAAACGTGGCAATCGGAGCGGCAACCGTTGAATCGTCATGCAACGCCGCCTCCACCAACGAGCGACGGATTCCGCTCATCGTGATTCCCCACGCTTGGTAAGGCTCAAAATCCAAGGTGGTGAGGACTCCCTCAAAGATGCCGGATTCGTCGTAGTAGACGCGGGTGGTAGAGGAACTGTTGATCTTATAAAATTTATCAATGGTTTCTCCCGCATCACTAGTAAAGACAATCGTTTCCTTGGTTTCAACAGCCGAAAGATTTGGGATATTATCCCATGTGCTATCGGTATAGGATACCCGCAAGTTAGAAGTCTTATTGTTATTACTTGTTATTTTATACAGAGATAAAATGAACGTATACTGCGTGTTCGGCTTGAAAACCATCCCCGCAGCTTCCGATATAGAAATACTGGTTGCCGCACTAGCCGAAAACTGGATATACTTATCTTCGTCATTGATAGTTGCGCTAGGCATCGATGCCTTAATAGCATCCCGAAGCGCGATCCCACCTAGAAGGTTCCTGTTCACGCCCATGAAGTCACCACCCCGTACACGCCGTCAGAAATGTTGATTTCATAGGTTCGATTCGTGGTGATTCCGTACCAGTCGGGCATCTTCACAGTCGGGGGAAGCGTCACAACAGCGACGGTTGACCCCGAAGTGAAGATAACATCGATAACGCCCTTCGCGGGAGGCGTGATGGAAATCGTAGCCACTTCGCCGCAGATGTAACGCGTGTTCGCAACGCCCGTGATAACAGGATCCGTCCCGACAACATTCTCGACGAACATGTCACCGACAAGGATGGAAATGTCCGTCTTGTCCTGTTCCGTAAGAACGTAATCGTCTCCCTGTGGTCCCGTCTGCAAACTCATGTCGAACACAGCATCGTTCTGCGTTCCCACGTTCGTCACGGAGGACGGAGTGCCATACGGAACGCTCGTCACGGTTCCGATTGCGACAGTACAACTCTGCCCCGCAGTACCAGTGTCACCCTTCGCGGCGATCTGCGCCCAATACGCACCCGCTGCCGGAGTCACGTTCGTCGAGTTCTGCAACGCGATCCATGAGCCGCCTTGATACGTTACGATATCAAGACGCTCATAACTCGTTCCCGCTGTGTACGTTCCACGGGGGGTTACGGAAACCTTACCTAGATTCTTCGTCTGTGCCATTCTGTGTCATACCTCCGAAAATGATTTCAAAATGTCGAGTTCCTGTTCTCCTACGATCCGTATGGCGTGTTCTCTCTCCAATAGGATCGGCATCCTGCGTTCGCTGCCCTCTTTCGCCCACTTCCGATTCCAGTAGTAGGCGTTTGCAAGTGACCTCGCCCGATGCATCCAACAGATTCCCTTGTCCTTTTTGTCGGGCGTTCCGTACTTCTGGTAATTCCATGCGGCACAGGACGCGCACCCGGCGGCTATCGGGCAGTAGAAGCATTCATCGTCACAGGATGTCCGGCGGTTCATCTTCGCCATCCATTTCCGTATGTCGATATGCTCCTGTTTTAAGTATGCCCCCTCAAAGCAGTCCCCGATGCAGATAGGCTCCTGTTCCCCGTTCAACGAACTCTCCATATACCGCAAGCATGGATATGCTTTTCCGTCTGGATCGAACGCCATCATGCACCCAGTTCCCCCGCACCAGTTCATCAGATTGGTTTCGGGGATAGGCTTGAAATACCTATCGTCGAATAAACTCGTCTCCACTCCGTCATATTTGTTCGTAGAAAGCATTTCGTCAGCGATGGAACAAAGCTGCTTGTAATACTCTCTCGCTTCATCTGGAGTCCATTCATGCTCAAATATCGGGTTCGCGTGGATCTCTTCGTATCCTTCGTCGGCGAAGTAACGGAAGGTCTTGTTCAGATAGATAAGGTTCTCCGGCGCGATGGTGACCTTCGTGCCGAGATAGCCGCCATATGTATTATGGTAATGCCTCTGTGCCGCGTTCGCAGCCGCCCATGTCCCGCTTCCATCGGGAAGGATCCGACACGCATCGTGCATCTCCTTTGGACCGTCGATGGTGATAGCGAAGCTCAACCGATTCCGATACTTCTTGATGAAGTCTTGAACGGGCTTCCCGAAGTACAGAAGACCGTTTGAGATCATTGAGATACGGAAGGTATCCCCCCATATGCATCCTTCTCTCCGTGCAGCTTCATGCCAGAAATAGTCGCAAATCCTGTCTATGAGTTCGATTTCCAACAGTGGTTCGCCGCCGATGAAGTCAAGGATCAAACTCTTCGTATCGCGGGAAATATAGGCTTGTGAATCGTCTTCATCCCACATGCGGAACAAGTAATCGACAATTGCCTTCCCGACTTCCCAGGGCATACTCTTGTTTCGTTTTATGTGTTCATAGCAATAAAGGCAGCGGCATTGGCATCCTTCCGTGACCTGGATCGTGATGTTCCTACAGGCGCGGGCAGAATCGTCTTTTAAGGCGCGACCGTAAAGCCGCGCCATAATATCAAAATGACTTTCTTTCATTGGTCTCTCCCCGTCAATTTGTATCTGATCGCAGATTGATCGAAAAGAAACTCATAATCGAACGGATCCCCGGACTCGCCTATCGGGATCGGTGCGTACTGCTTTGCGACGGCATCCTTCAGCATTTCCAATTCCGTATAACGGGTCTCCACTACGTTCACATACTGTTGAAGGACATCCCACCGGACATCCTTGTCTTTCATCAGAAACGCAATGGTTTCCCGCCCGGCTTTCCATTCGTAGAACAGGCGTTCGACCTTTCCCGATGTATCTTCGGGGATTTGCACCGTCAATATCTTTTCCACGTTCCTTCTCCTTTTCTCTTTCTGTATTAACCGCCATATCCGGACGCGTTTTCACATGTTCCCTTGCATCCGAAATAGCATCCTGTCACGCATGTGCCGGAGCAGTCGTTTGAACATCCGTATGAACAACTGTAGCAGCTGTCCTTGCAGCCGCCCTTGCAATCGTTTGAACAACCTCCTCCGCAAGCCTTTGAGCATCCGTCCGCGCAGTTGTCAGCGCACCCGCCCGAACAAGTCCCCTTGCACGACGAGGAGCATCCGGTCCCGCAAGCCGTCTGACACGTTCCCTTGCAAAGACCGGAACAGGACGCTTTGCAGTTCGTCGAACTCCCGGTAATGGAATATCCCTCCGCCGCAGTCAGCTGCGCGACAAGTCCGTCAAGGGCGGGAATAGGGTCTCCGCTGTTCACAGTCGAAAGACCCGTGTTCACCATCGCGTTCATGGGCGTGATGATCTTGTTGAAATGCTCCGGAAGGATCGGGTTTCCCGCTGCCGGAGTGACCGTATAGTCATACGCAGAACCGCCATACGCGGTCAGAGAGCCGACTTTGTTCCGTCGGAGCATCTCTGCCTTGACTCTCGCCTTGATTGTGATGAGTTCGCTTGCCAGTATGGGGTTGCCTACCGTAAACGCCATATCACCACCCCTTACGCGAACGCCCCGGCAACCGTGACCCACACGGAATTGTCCGTGTTATAGACTTTCAAGACATTGCCGTGTCCGGAGTCGATCCACATCTTCGTGGTGTCGGCGGGTTCGGAAATGGAAATGACGAATCCTCCGTTGTCAAGCCCCATGTCCGCTTTCAACTGCGAAAGAGTAGTAACGCCCGTTCCTCCGCAGTTCACAGGCAGCGTACCGAACTGGGGATCTCCGCTCGTCTCCGCGTACAACGCGCCAGTGCCGAGCAGTTCGCCGACAGGGTTTGTAGCGTCTCCTACAAGCACCGCACCTTCCGTAAGCGAATTAGCCCCTGTGCCTCCGTTCTCGACGGGAAGCAGTTCAAGGGCGTTGCTCATGTCGTTCAGATTGTCTTCGTCGATGGCGGGAACGCCGCCGTTCACCCATCCGGGGTTCACATATGCCATATCAAAATCTCTCCTTTACGGTAATGTCTGGTTATACTCCGACAAACTCATGACCGTTGCCACGGGAAAATCCTGTACAGATGTGCAGTTAAGGCTCATCTCGCCCGTGGAATTGATCGGGATCGTGTATCCCGTCAGAAGATGCCTCTCAATGGGTTCTCCCTTCTTGTCGGGACGCTTGACGGCGATCAGATTGTTCTCCTGTAGGTGGAACATCTGCGAGGAACGGATCGTCACGCTCTTGTTCAGCACCGTGTTCCTCTTCAGATCGAACTCTGCTAAAGCACAGCACACATCGTCCGTGTAGTATCCCGCTTTGCTCTGCCTGTCCGTCCGTATCCCGATCAGATTGATGTTCGTGTCGGATGAAGGATCGAAGTTTTGCGCCCGTCCGCCGACTTGTCCGTATCCAGAAAGGCTCTCCCCTACGCGTATAACATCGTTCTTGACTTGGGAGTTGTTGACTACATAAGTCGCTCCCAGAAACTGCTTTTCCGTAGGCGTGAATGTCCACAGGATCGGCTTGGAGATATCAAGGATATCGTCCTGTGACGCTTCCAAACGAAGGGATCCGTTCGTGTCATAACCGATCCATCCGGCAAGCATATCGTTCAATCCAAGGATCACGGACGCGTAGGTATCCCCCTCCGAATCGTATCGGGCAGTGTACGGGCTGTCCGTCAGAGCTGCCGTAGTTCCATCGGGGAGCGTCTGCGTCCTGCCGTTATAGTACGTTGTGTAGGACGCGGGAGTGGGATCGATAGGCTGCCCGTTCCCCATGTCGATCTGAAGGATGCCGTCTATCGCAGAAAAGATGTTGGAGCCTACAGGACATTCATAGATGCCTTCCAACTGCCCCGCTAACGTGCCGTCCAACATGCACCACTTGTCTACAAGGTTGTAGGCCGCGGTGCGGGAGTTCGGCTGCATCTCTTCCGTAGGATCCTTGATGTAAAACACGCCCTGGGGGATGTAATACTCCGATCCGTCCGGCAAAACCAATCCCATCAGCAGACGGACAAGCGAACCGAACCACACCCTGTTCACGTTGTAGTCATACTCACCGTTCAGATTCGACAGGCGGACGGATGCCGAACGCCTCTGACCGTTCTGTAGGTTCACCGTCAGAGAACCGTCCTGTATGAACGTGCGGTTCCGTTTCTGATACGGATCGTTGTCAAGGGAGAACGCGACAGAACCGTCCGGCTGAAGGAAGTCCAACCGAACGACTTTCGTGAAATCGGTTTTCAGAGCGTTTAAGTACGCTCCCCACCGTTCGTTGCTCATTCGCTCTTTTTCTTCTTTGAGGACGATTTCTTAGGCTTGGGAGCATCCTCTTCAACGGGTTCGGAAACCGTCTCTGCGGGATTCTTTTCAACGATTTCGATGAGGTCCGGATGCCGGAAACCGTACTGGGAACCGTCTTTGAAATGAATATACTTCCCGTCGATGCTTGCTACCGTCCTCTTGCGGAGATCTGCCGTCTTGATTACGGTTCCTTCTTCGATCTTCGTGATATCGATCATTCTCTTCTTCTCCTTTACTCTGTCACGATAAGGTTCTTCGCGCTATCAATGGAAATATCCGCCATATCGATATCTCCAACGCCCTGTGCGTTCAGATTGCCACGGGCAGACAGCAGAAGTTCCGTGCCGTGATAATCGTTCGGATAAGTCCACGACAGGATCCCGGTGTTCTCGTCAAGATACACGGAGGTATCAATGATCCCGTCCTTGGGCCATGTGCTATCCGTTGGCAGAGACACGATTGCAAGTCCTTCCGTGGAACCGATCTCTATCCACGGGAAACTCATCTGGATCGGCTGCGCGAAGGATTTGTCATCCACGCTCATGGAGATCGGGCCGTTCGTATGGATCATCCACATCGCGCCCTTCATGTCTTTCAAGAAAAGCGTGTTCTGCGACAGGCTCAACGCCTGGATCCTTTCGGCGAGGCCCCATGTGTCCGAATAACTGTTTTTGATGTAATCGACAGCACCGATCAGCGTGGTCAGTACGCCGCTGTGATAATTCTGCGGGGCAGACTGCCTTAACGGATAGCGCGTGAAGTTCTCAAGGATGTTCGGATTGTTCCCGTTCGACAATGCCCCGGAGTTGAGGTTCCCGCTTACGATGAACGACTGTATCACATGGTACTGATGCGGATCGGACGCATCTACGGACGCTTCCATCAGCGTGTAGAAGTTATATCCCGGTTTGACAACATCCGAAATGAACGGAGCCGCAACGTAGGTATCCTGTCCTCTTGTGTACAGATAGTAGGTGTACGGGGTGTTCGACTTGCATCCGAAGTCGCGGAACAGCGTATATCCCGGTTCGACATCCGCGATCTTCAGAAGCACTTCGTTATCGCTTTCCCGCCTGTAAACCGTCATGCCGTAAACGATGTCCCCCGATCCTCCCGATACATCTGCGGAAAGATCGTTGCTCATGAACGTGGCAAGGAACAGCGTCGTGGAATCATACGAAGGCTCATACCATTCGCCGCCAATAAGGTAGTAAGCGATATTCGCGGGCAGCTCGCCGCGATAGAGCCACAGATATTCGCAAGTCTGCGCTCCGTTCAAAGTGAGTGCCGTTACGTTGTCCTGTGAATAGGAGACCGTCCCTTCCCATGTATTGATCTGCTGATAGGTGGATGCCGGATACAGGGTCGTTCCGGGATACTGATCAGTCGCGGGAAGCAGCCCGCCCGTATAGGTGATCTGCTTCAAATACCACTTCGTAGGGGTAACGGCGAGAACGAGCGTGTCGTTGATCTTCACGGACAACGCCTGTGTCATGATCGTTGTGCTGTCAAATAATACGGAAACAGCAGAATCTGTCACGTTAACCACAAACGTATGGCTGTTCTCAAGCGTCAGTTCAACAGGATTGAATCCCCCCGCAGTGGGGTTCGGGATCTTCCCCCGCCATGCCATGCTCCAAGGCGCGGCGAATACGACGGGTTCCCCGCCGGATTCATCCCATGTTACATAGGATCCCGCCGGGAGCCTTAACTGACCGCCCGCGACAGAATACGCTCCTGTTCCCTCTCCGTTGATCGCGCTTCTGTCCGTCCACGATACTTCCACGAACGGCTGTCCCGCTCTGCGGCAGACTTCAACGAGGCCTTCAGACTGGCTCGTCGGATAGGAAACGGAAAAACTCACGGGGCCAGTCGTTGCCGTGACTCCGTTCTCTGTTTCGATCCCGCACTCGATGGTGTAGGACGATCCGGTAAACAGGCCGTCGTAATCAAACTGAAGCACACCCGTCGATACCCGCCCCGTATCCTTCAGCACGTTGCCGTTTGAGTCCTCAAGGACCCACTGCACCCATGAGATGGAATCGCCCTGTAACTGCGAATATGTGGCCCCTACGGACAACTCTTTTGATGCGAGAGGAGACGCGATGGCATCCATCACGATGGTCGGTCTGTCCCTTGTAATGAACACGGAAGCGGAGGTTTGCGCGATGTACTCCGACGCACTCCACCACTGTGTGATGATCAGTTTGTATCCGTTCGCGTAACCATTAACGATACCCGCAGTGGCAAGATCGACGGCAGTGATCGGAGTCGCTTCAAACAATATCTGATCGCCGTTCTGATCAGTTCCGTATACGGGATCGACAAGCGTCACCTTCCCGGTATCGTACATCTGCGTCGAAAGAGGATCGTTCTGATAAATGACGATCTGATAATCCGTCATCGCGGAAAACCCGTTGATCTGCCATGAGACAACAAGGTCTTCCGTTGCGTCTATGACTCCGTCTCCAAGGCCCGAAAGCGTGGAAGGAACGATCTGTGTGGGTTGGTAAAGTGCCATCTATTGCTCCTTCCCTTAATTGTTCTTATACAGATTCAGCGTCGAAAGCACTTCGGAGAGCGGACGGTTCATCATGTCGGAACCGATCCGAACTCCTTCTATATAAGTGTTCCCGCCATAGAGGTTCGAGATATTGCCCATGACCCGGCTCGACGGCAGTCCTCCGTTCCCTCCGGCAAGGGAAACGAGCGTGGAAAGGCTGTCCGTGAACCCTGTGAACGCCGCGTTCGTCTGCGGATTTAGAATCTCTTTCGTCAGCGTCGAATCGAGGACCGCCTCCGTTCCCGCAGTTCCCTTCGGCATCCAACCGAGTCCGGACGCAAGACCGCCTCCGTCGAAGTTCGCGACTGCCCTTGGGTCTGCCGTATAGGTCCCGATATCCCCGATAAGTGATTGTAGAGAGGGGAGAGAACCGCTTGCCGCGCTTTTCCCGAGTGCCTTGAGGATCGAATTGATATCGATCTCCTCTTCATTCTCCAACGCTCTGGAGATCTCGTCCTTCAGTTCCTTCCATGCCGTCGCTAAAGCGTCATATTCGGCTTCCAGGAGGTTTTTCTGCGCGTCGTACAGTTCTTCCTGTGCGCGGTTGACTTCACGCTGATCCGCCATCCATTCCCACTGACCCGTGGCGGCGTTGTAATAGCGGACAGTACGTTCCGTGTTCGCGTCGAGAAGGTTCTTCTCCGCTTCAAGCAGCTTAAGCCTCGCCTCTTCAAGGGCCGTAGCCTTCTCTGCCGCTTCGGTCTGATACTTCAGCGCGTAAATCTGCGCGTTGATCGCTTCCAGTTGATCGTTGAGAGCATCTTCAGCGGCATCAAGGATGTCCGCCATGTACTGCTCCAACTTCTTCATCATGTCATCGTCAAATTTATTCGACGAACTGCCCGATGAAGAACCGGAACCGGAGCTGCCGGAGCCGCTGCTCTTCTTGCTCTTGGTTTTGCTTTTATACGATCCGGAATTCCCGCTCACGAACGACGGGATGTTGAAAAGGTCCTCTCTCCCGTTTAGGATCTCCCTCGTCTCGCTTGCGTTATAGATCGTTGCCCCTTTCGGAAGGTTCAGAACGGCGGGATCGCCTCCGTTTGCGATGAACGCCCTTCCGTTCGCGACGATCAGTTCGGGGTTGTACCCTCCAGGCTGATCGTTTACAAGTACGGGACCGCCCTGGAACAGCTGATCGCCTTCAGCCCTCGCGGGAAGGGATGGAAACTGTCCATCAACGGAAACATGGAACGTGATGTTCCTAGTTCCGGCAACCGCATCCGCTGCCGCGCCTACCCCTTCTATTTCGGGAGTAACGGCATCCGCGTTCGTAGTGAACGTGATCTCGTTTTCTTTTGCGTCAAGTTCGTCGGCTGTCTCGCCGAGGGCTACCAGTGCCTCTTTAAGCGGAGAGACATCAGCTTCCGGGTCGAGTGCGCTCAATGCCTCGCCAAACGCCACGACGCTCTCCGCGCTCATCCCAAGCTGTTTAGAGATCTCGCCGAGTTCACCCTCATCGAGGAACCATTCCCCGGTCTTCTCATTGAAACTTGCGATGACCTTGTCTTTCGCTTCGTTGAAGACCTGGTATGTCCCGTCCGCAGCTTTCTTCCCGGCATCCTTGATATGGTCGAGAAGTCCTGTCCCCATGCTGCCGGAATCCTTGTACAGGCCGGACATCGTGGTCTGCATGTACTTGTACAGGCCTTCCCAGTCTCCCTTGAACCGACTGATCGTATCCGGATCGAGAAGGGCCTTGATGCCGTACTGGAAGGCATTGCTCCCGAACGCGCCCTTCTTTCCCGCCTTCATAACGGCATCGTAGGCATCTTTATAAGACTTAAACGGATCGTCCTTCTCCGCGCCCTTCTTGGTCGCGTTCTGGAAATCTTCAAGTGCGGAGGTAGCCGCCTTTATGGAGTCGGTCGTTTCGTCTGCGGATTCGGCGATACCTTTCAGCGATTCGGAAAACTCCGGGTAGATGTTCCTTGCCATGTTGAGCAAGGATGTTTTCTGCTCATCCGTCAGAGTGTTGCTTGCGCGTAACGCCTGGAAGAACCATTCGATCTCCGACTTGGACCGTTCCCCGCCCTTCAGAAAGTCGATCCAGTTATTGAAGTTGTCGTAATTCGCAAGCGCATCGTTTGCGCTGTTATACGCCTGGTTTGCGCTCTTGTACGCTTCGGCGGTTTCCTTGTATGCGGCTTCCGCTTCGATGAGGTCTTTATACAGTGAACTGTCTCTTAACGCGGATGCGGCATCTTTGTCTCCTTTTTCAAGAAGACTCTGATACTCGCTGTTCATTATGCCGATTGCGGAGATTACGGTTTCGTAATATCCGAGGACACTGTCCGCGTCCATAGCGGTCGGCATATAACTGTATGCGGTTTTCCCGGCGAATGTTCCCGCTACATCCTTCCGCGTATATGAAGACGAAGCGAACAGCTGATCGATCCGGGATTCAAGGCTCCCTTCAGCCATGAACCCTGTATTGAACGATATGGATCGTTTACCGACCCAGTCCGGGCTTTTCGCGAATGTCTCCAGGGATGTGGCAGCGTCCATCTGCGCCTGTGTCGCGGCAGCCTGTGCGGCAACATAAGCCTGTCTCGCGTACTCGCGATACTGCTCCGTGAGGTTCTCTACGGCAACGCCCTCGTCCTCCAGTTTTTTCTTCATCTGTTCGGACGCGGACTGGAACTCTTCGCTCCCCTCCTTCGCGGAGATGTACTGCATGCCGAGTTCCATCCAGGAGGATGCCGTTTGAGACGCGTTTTCCGCTTCGTCAAGGCTTGCTTTCGCGGCATCCTTGAGACTTTGCTCGTATGCCTTTTCCTTTGAGATCAGTACGCCGAGGGCAACGGAAATGAGGCCGATGACTCCGTTCGCGGATGCAAGCGAAACGACAAGCCTTTCAATGTACGTTACAAGCGTAGGAATGCTTATGATGGCAATAGCCGCCGCGATGCTCTTCAGAAGAGGCGTTATATTCTCAAGGTTCCCGACGATCTTGATAAGGAAGTCGAGAAGGCCCTTGATCTTATCCGTTCCGAGTTGTTTTTGTATGAAATCCGTCCATGTCGCGGCAAGCTGCTTGGTCTTCGCTTCCCAACTGTTCAGATAGATGGAATACTCCTCTGCCGCAGAACCCGCTGCCCCACGGTAGGTTTCAAGCATCTTCTCATACTTGTCAAAGTTCTGAATGAGGGCAAGCAACTGGGACGAACGGAGTTTCCCGCCGATGTCGGAGACTTGCTCCATCAACTTCTGTTCCGTGAGAACGCCTTCCTGCATTGCTTGATACAATGCGCGGATGGCTTCCATCGGGTTGATGACTTTTCCTGTCGCGTCAGCAGCTTCCACGACATCTGCGGCATATTTATTGAGAAGATCACGGAGTCCTTCAATCTCTCCGGCGGTCCATTTCGCGCCGTCTTCGATCTCCGTCTTCGTATCGCCGATAATATTGAGGAACAATGCCCTCAACGCGGTAGCGGCTTCGGTTCCGCTTCTCTGCGTTACGGCAGTGATCGTTCCGATTGCCGCAGAAAGTTCGTCGATTCCGACATGTGCCTGTGCCGCGATGGGAGATACTTTACCAAGGCCCTGGGCGATCTTGTCAACGGAAGTCGGGAATCTGTTCCCGATCTCGTTTGCGCCGTCCAGTACGGCGGTCAGCTTTTCTATTGAGCCTTCATACTTGTATGCGGCATCCACGGACAGAAGGAACTGGTTCGCAGTCGCTTGCGTCGTATCGCCGACTTTTGCCGTAACGATAGCGAGTTCGCCGAGATCCTTCGACTTGTCCTGGTAACCCGCTTTCGCGAATTCTGCAACAGCGTTCAGATATTCGCTTGCGCCCGCTCCCAACCGGGAAGCGACCTCATACGCGTCATCCGCGTACTTCTTCATGCCCTCCGCAGACTCGTTCGTAACCTTCTGGATCGTGATGAGTTCCGTATCGACATTCTTCATCTCCGTAAGAGCGGCATTGAATGCTGCCCTTACTTCGTGAACGAGAACGTGTCCGAGCGTCCGCAACGCGCCGATCAGTATATTGTTGTTCGTGAGCGTATTTCTTTGTTCGCGATTGTAGTTGCGGATGTTTATCGTTTGTTGATTGAACGAATCTGTCACAACGTTGCCTGTATTGGCAAGATTGTGCATCGTGTTGTCGAGAACATTCAGTGTGTTGATCGTGTTCGACGCGTTGTCAACTGCGATCTGTATATGGAGGTTCTGGTTATCGCGAATGTTTCGCAACAGCCGCGTGACCTCGTTTAACTGTTGCGTAAGCGCGGAAGTCAGCTGCGCGTTGATATGGATGTTGTATGAACGCGATGTCATCTGATTCAGCTGCTGCTGAATCGAATTCAACTGGGCGCGTACTTGAGACTCGTTCGTCTGTATCGTTAACTGTACGGTTGCTGCCATTCGCTTTTCTCCTTCTTAAAACCCTAGTGCGAGAAGACCGTCTTCAAGAGCGTTTTCTGCGGATCGGTCGCTGATCGACTGTTGCAATCCCGGCTCCATCCACGGGCGCGGGAAAGGCTGCATCTGATAGATCCTTGACTTGGACCACCTTGGTCCGTAGTAGGATCCGTTCGTAATGATGTCGCTGATCTCTATCGGGACATACGGTCCCCAACCCGGTTGGTCCGGATTGCTCATAATGTTTGCCGTGATCGTCAATGTATTCGTATCAACATCGATCTCATAGGAATCTTCTTCCTGTAACGAATACCTTCGTTCATACAGATCCGGTGTATATGCGTTGTAAACAGCCGGGTCGGACATGGCAATGATCCGGTCCAACACGACAGGGGCAACATCGTTCCGGAGGACTCGCGGTATAGAGTTGTTCAATCTGTCGAGGTACGCATTGCACTCGTCTATAAACGCCATATTCCTCCTCCGTCGCGTTTTTCATTCTTTCTCTTATAGTGTTCCGTAAACCTTTGAAAACGGCTCTCAAGGCAAATAAAGGCCCCTCCCGAAGGAGGGGCATAGGAAAGGAAGTTACGAAGCAACGAAACCGATTACGCGGAGGTAACGGTAAGGTTGGCAACGCAGGACAGGGAAGGCGCGGCGAGGGTCACGGTGATCTCCGTGGAACCCGCAGAAGCACCCGTGATAAGACCGTTCGCGTCCACGGTCGCGATGGAAGTGTTCGTGATCGTGTAAGTCATGTCGGAATAGTCCGGCTGCACAAGATGTCCGCCGATGACATACTTGACAGGGGTCTGCACCTTTCCGCCGACAGCAACGGAGATCTCTCCGCCTACGATAGCAAGACCGTCAACGGAAACGGTCGAACCGCCGAGAGGCATATAGACCATGTACGCGAGGGCAGTCGCGGCAGACTCTTCGCAGACACCCGCCGCAACGGCAGCGTCATAGGACAGAGCGGAACCGCTAATGTCCGTGGTAGCCGGAGTAGTCTGACTACCTTCGGTAGCGGCGTTTCCGGAGAACTGCATGCGCGGGACCCAGATGTACAGGTCTCCGCACTTGCTGCCCTGGTTCGCGGTCGAACCCTGTGCGGAATAGCACGGGATCCTCATGTACGCCACTTCGACAGCCGGAGCGAACACGGTGGACAGGGTCAGTTCCTTCGCGGAAGCGGAATTGCTGAAGTAGCGGACGCAGTAATCCTGTCCGTTGACGGCAGTGAACCCGCTGATGAGTCCGGTGTCCGGATCGACAGGGTACGCAGTGCCGTCCTTATCGACATACGCATACGGAGCATCCATGCCGTAAGCGGCGGTCGGGGTCCCGGTCACCTGGAGGGAAGTACCGGAAGCGGTAATGCTCTCCATCACGGGGATGATGCCATTATAGGTCAGAGTGCCTCCCGTAGAAAGCGCACGGGCCTCAAGGGAGAGGTCGGCAGCGGTAAGAGTCAGATTGACCTGGCTAGAATCGGGGAGGTTGATGACAACGGGGTTGCCTACGCCCGCGTTCACCGCGCCCATGTTCACGGAGGTCGTGAACTGGTTGGTCTGGACTTTGTTGCTGTAGTAGTCCAGATCACCCGTACTGGGGTTGAAAAGCCATACATCCATCGTGCCTTTGGCATAGATGGGTGCGGCAGCACGGTTAAAAGCCATAACGCTTTTCTCCTTTACTGATTATTGATTGGCTAGTTGATGCCCATCGGCAAGTCTCCGGGCAAACCGTCGGACATCTCTACGGCCCCTCCGACGCGACGCATGAAGTCGTTCACGTTGATGAGTGCCGGATTTTCGGGAACGCGGTCGAAAAACAGGCTTGGGAAAGGATTCCCTTTCTCATACTTGACCATGCCCCCCGCTTCCCCGATGCCGCAGATCACGCATCTCGTCATCCGTTCTATCGCGGACCGGGCCTTTTCAAACTCGTATATGGTCCAGTCGTTGATCTCCTTCAGACGCATCCGGTAATGGGATGCTACGGATGCCTTCAGATCCTGCATATCTGCCTTCAGTTCGGAATTCGCTCCGCTTGAACGGATATCCTGTTCCGCCTGTACAAGTTCCGCGTTTTCCGATTCGTCGGGGAGTTCCCGTCCGTTCAGACCCGCAATGATCTCGCGGATCTGGCAGAGCTGCCGTGGGTCGAAGCGGATGAGTTCTTCACTCTCCGCCGTTGTCTGCTTCGCTACTATCGCCGCAAGCCTGGTATTGTCGTTCGCGTCCGTGTAGATCTGTATGTTGTCCACGGAGATCCGCATCGACATTACCAACAGATGCATGAATTTCGCGAAGTCCGTCCGTTCCGTTTCCGGCAATCCTTCGTCCATAGCCATCGCGAAGATCGCCTCCGCATAATTCTTCACAGCATACGCCGCAGGGAGCATCGACAGCCGAAGCGTCAATGCCGACGCACACGCGTAGAACATCGCGTAATCACGGACGGTGATCGGAAAGAGCAGCGCATTCCCGAAACTGTATGATTCTCCCGTTTCAGCGCAATGGATGATCTCTCCGTCGATAAGGCTCTTCATTTCCGTTCTCCTTCAAGCCTTAATTCTGTTATCGGTGCGTTTCCGCGCCGTTGTTGCTACTGTTCAGACGGTCCTACGGGGGAACCGCCCTTGCCTTCAAACGCCATCGTCAGAATGCGTCCTACGTTCATCTTCTCGTCGTAGATCATTCTCGACCCGCAGTCCGGATGAACGCCCCGGCTGAACATGAACGCGCCTACGCCGTCGATGTTCACGCCGTTCAACGCCTCAAGGATGCACAACTCTATAGAGTATGTCCTCGACAGTGCTGTAGTCCTCGTATTTGACTCCAGGGTGTAGTTTGAAAGGATCACGAACTCCACCCCGATGGAAGCGGAATAAGGCGTGTAGGGAATGGTTTTGCCCATTACGATACGGAGGATCGTGCTGCCCTCCAGTTCAGCCTGGTTGACAGCCATCTGCGTGAATACGCGGAACCTCTTCTCCGTCGGGTTCGTAGGGTTGAACGGATCGAATACGATGCTCTTTCTCTGCTCAACCGTCGGCATCCTCTCGTCCAGGGGATTCGGCGTATCATAATACAGATATTTGACCAACCGGACGCGTGGATTCTCATTCGTGAGGATCGGGTCGGGGCATTCCTTCGACGGCATGCAGAGAAGATAGTCGCGCAGCTTCATCGGGACGATATCGAGATCCGACATCCCGAAGAAGTCGTATACCTTCTCATACGGAGAATAGATCGTGTTCTCTCCCGCCATTTACTCCAGTCCTTCCTTCTTCCTCTTTTCACGGTACGAAGAGAGTTCGTCCCTCGCGGAGACAAGCCCGTCCTTCAGCCTCCCGATGAGTTCCGGCGGGATCTGCTCCATGAGCCACACCGCGATCCTGTTGAACGGGTCGTTTCGTACCGTCAGTTCCATCGCGATCTCCGTGGAGATCATCTTGCACAGTTCCCTGTAGTCATCAAGGATGTCGTACACCCTGTTCCGGACATCCTGGCTCTTCGACTGCTTCAGACGGTCCAACTGGTTGAACACGGCAACCTTTCCCCACTCGTCGTAGAGTTCAGCCGTCATGTCCTCCGTTCCGAGATCCTGTTTGAGGTAGTAGCAGAGAAGCATCCGCAGCTGCCATGCCATCTTGGTCATCACATCCTCCGTATAACGCGGAGGAAGCGGCCTCTGGCTCTTCTCTCCGGAATCGGAAGTGATATCCATGTTCACGTTCACCACCGCGATGCTCGACACAGCGATGGCTTTCGCGGTCTTCGCCTTCAGCCCGATGGGCATGTAAGTAGTCGCGTTCAGAATGTCTTCTTCAGTAAAGTATTTCGCCATCTTCTTTTATCCCCTTTCGGCTATGGCTCATATTTGCTCTGTGCGGCGTTTTATCAGCCGCCGAACATCTTTGTAGCGGCGTAGGATACCAACGCGCCAAGGACGAGATAAACGACTTTATCGAACCATTCGCCGCGCCGTCCTTCAAGAGAACGTAATCGCGTTTCCTGGTCGCTCGTCTGATCGATGTTGTGTTTTACGGTAACCGCCATCTCCGTAACGAGTTTTGACAGTTCCTGTAACTGCTTGTCGATTGCGTTTTCTCTCCGTTCAAATTCACTCATTTTTGTGTTGCAAGTCGCTTCTGCGGCTCTAAACTCGCTTTCTTTCGCATATGCTTCATCCATTCCCAGTGCCTCCATTCGCAGAGTTCAGTATTCTGCATTTCTTCTTCGCGTCCAACGAGACTTCCCACCGTCCGGATGCTACGCAGTAATATCCATGAGGGCAGATCGCCCGGACACACTCTTCGATCTTTTCATAAGAATACTTTTCGCGTTCCATCATGGCCTCGCACATCATGAACTTTGCGAGTCCGCGACTGGACCTTCTCGCGTTGGGGCATTGGAAAGGCTTGACCATCAGAACCCCTCCAATACGACGCGCCGGATGTCCGCATACTGTCCGTATACTGCGGAGATCACAAGCGTTCCGCTTGCCGTCCAGACATCTATCGTCGCGTTGTTCCCGTCGATCACGGAGATCGATACGGAATTCACGGGAACGCCTTCAAGGTAGAACGTGACGGGGTTGTTCGTCCTTGCTCCGTTCTCAAAGTACGCTGCTTCGACAGGGAAACTGGAGAACACGCTTGCCGTGTCCGGCACGTTCCCTATGAACATCACACCGTTCTGCAAAGGCTCTTCAACGGTAAGATCGAACTCCGCAGAAACAGACCCGTTCTGCAAAAGAGCCGCGCAGATAGTACAGGACCCCGCGCTGACTCCCTTCACAACGCCGTCCGTATCCACGGTCGCGATCTCCTCGTCCGAGGAAACCCAGACAACGCTCAACGGATGCTCCGCAGAATCAAAGACCTCTTCCCCGTTCCTGTAGAAATGAGCCGTCAGCGTCTGCTGATCGTTTTCGGGCATACGGTCCGTCCCGCCGATCTCCATCGTGAACCGGAATGCGTTTCCGTCCGCGACTCTGTTGGCGCGGTCATCGTTTTCCACCATCTCGTTCACGCGGAGGTCCGCTTTGATGATATGCACGGAATCGTCGTTCCCGGTGAATTCCTGTGCGTAGTTCACGACTCCGTAGAACGAATATGCGCTGTTCCCAAGGATCACGCGGGTATTGTCGTGCAGATCCTTCGTATCGTCGTTCAGCTGCAACAGGGCGTGACCGTAGCCGTCCATGATCGCCGAGTACTCCATGTAATACGGCGAGGACGCGAGGATCTTGCCCTTCGACATGCTCATGGGAGTCTTGACTACGTTGCCGTACCAGTCGAGCGTGTTGTAGGTCGTATTGCACCTCTGAACAACTGCGGAACCGATGTCCTGTGTCACGTTGTCCGGATTGAAAACGATCCATACGTTGTTGTTGTACTTTACATACGCGCCGACAGGAATGAAATCGATATGCCTGTCAATGATGAAGACCCTCTGCCAGTCCTCCGACATGTTGTCTCCGGTGGTGGCATCGACAACGGGTGCGGACCGCAGAAGGACCTTGCTCCAATCATAGAAGTTCTCATAATTGAGGCCCTGGATCTCCGCTTCAAACACGTTCCCCGCGTAGGGTCCAAGCAGCTGATACGCGTACGCCGCTTCCGTTCCCCAATGGTTCGATAACGGTCCGCTTTCATACGGAGCGTTCGTCTTCACCGGGGACATGACGCTTGCACCTAACCTCGCGTTTTTGATCGTGTCTTGAATGCTCATCCTTACACCTTCGGGATCATCGTCTTCGGCGTGAACTGGACCTTGTACAGCCTCTGCTCATACGCGTGGAGTTCGCTCCGCAGCTGTTCGCGCAGATACCGCATCCTCTCCGTGTTCGCACGGATATGCTCCGACGGAGACTTGATCGAGAACGATTTGTCCGTAACGAGGTTCGCAATGCCGAGATAGTCGTTCGCGAACTGGAAATACCAGTCGCAAGCCACGGCAAGCGCGAGGATCCTCTTCTGCTCGTTGTCCAGTACGTTGTCGAACGTGCCGTCCGTATAGAAATCAAGAACGAGAGACGCTCCCGCAGCCACATCGGCGTTTACGGTCACATCCCCCGTCTCATCGTCATAGGAGCAATCTACGGGCGAAAGGAACACGCTTCCGTTCGATTGCTTGTTTTCCATCGCGGCGGAGCAAAGCTGAAACCCGGTCTTCCCTGTTTCGATCACGAATCCGCTCGTCTGTGCCTCCGTTGCCGTATAAGATGTATCGTCGCTCATGGGAGGCGTATAGGTAAGGAACTCCTGCATGTTCGGCGGGCAGTTGAAACGCGGGATCGCGGAAATGACAAAGGCCGATTTAGCCCTAAAGAACTGCGCGGGGTCTGACGCAAGCTGCTCATGCCACCGCACATCGTTCATGAAGTACATCGCATCCTGTATGATCTCCGAAAATCCGGTTCCCATTGTCCGCTCCTTATGCTTTATTCGTCATCCACAGAAACATCCGCTTCGTTCATCGCTTCGATGACCTGGGCAAACGCTCCCGCCTTCCTTGGATCCCCCTTCGGAAGATCCTTCGTACCCGCCTTGCTCATCGCGTTCAACTTAACGACAAGGCTCCGGGATATTTTCTTCGGATGCTTCTCATACTCTTCGGCGAACCTCTTTGCTACCATCGTTTTGTAGGTGTCATTGAGGTCGGGATAGATGTCGAGAATATCCGCACCCATATCGACCATCTTCGCGAACGCCTTCTCATCCATGTACTCGCCCTTCTTGTAGGACACTCCGTACATCTCGCGCTCTTCATCCGTAAGGCCGTCGATGACGAGCAGTTCACGCGTCGCGAGAAGTTTCTGCGCGAGGTTGTCTCTGAATTCGCCGAGGAACGCTTCCTTCGGGATCGTCAGCACTCCGGTCTTGCCCGTGATGCTTCCGAACTTTCCGTTCACGCCGAAGCGGATCACGTTCACCGGGGAGCATTCGCACTGATAACGCAGTTTCACGACGGGTGTATCGGCGGATACCTTCACCACGTTCGGTTCCTTCGCCGCCTGTTCGGCAAGAGCCTTCGCGACAGCCGCCGCGACGATCTCGTCCAACTGTGAACGCGTATAGGTCTCTTCCTTGGCTTCGACGGATTCAACGGGTTCCTTCTTCACCGTCTTCTTCGCCGCCGTTTTCTTCGGGGCCGTCTTCTTTTCCGTGGATTCCTTCTTCTCTTTTGCCATCTTTTCTGTCTCCTTTCGGCTCATGGCTTTTCTATTCAGAGTATTCCGTTCACATAGATAAGAAGGGAGCGGAGCCTTGACTGACCCCGCTCCCCTTGACAAGGAGGTGATTGAGGAGGAAACGTACCTTACACGTTGCTGATGACAGCCATCTTGGAAGAGGCAATGGGCTTGACATCGATGCTCATGGTGAGGTTGACATAGATCGAACCGTCACCGGAACCCTTGGAAGCATCGAACTCAAGGGTGATCGGAGTGCCGTCCTCAAACGCGATCCACACCGGAGCCGCCTGGGAGGAAGCCGCCATGTAGATCACATCGTCGGGCATCAGCTGCGTCCCGGCAGTGTACTGCGTACCCGGAAGCATCACGTTCTCCAAGGCGAAAGTCTTGATTCCCATCACGGTTCCGAGGTAACCGCTGCGATTCCACTCGTCACCGAGGAGCATCGTCAGAGCGGCATCCTGTGCGTTGCCGGATGGAAGGACATGAGCCATCGCGGAGTAATCACCGTAAGCGATGATGCTGTCGCGGGAAGCGTGGTTGACCTGGGACACATACTTCGCGGCGTTCACCCAGTTGTCCGTGGTGTAGGCGTTGAAAGTCAGATACGACGGAGTGTACAGAGCGTTGGTCGCGGCAATGGTCAGAGCGTTGTTGAACAGCCCCATGATGTAGGAGTACATGCCCGCCGCGAGGCTGTTGTAGAACACGCCGATGTCACGATCATTCGCGATCAGCTGATACCAACGGATGAAGCATCCGGCGGAACGGGGAGTCGGGTTCAGCGTGAAGACCTTGTCATACAGTTCGCCGTTCGGGACGGACTTCGGCGCACCCCAAGCGGAATCGTTGAAGACGAGGATGTCACCGGAACCGACAACGACCTCATAGGTCTGCCCCATCGGTACGGACACGCTCTGCGCGAGTCTGCCGACCGCGTCAGAAATGACATAGGGCAGCATCGGGCGAATGATCTCCGTGGTGATGCCCGCGAGGACCTTCAAGAAGGTCTGATCGTTGGAAAAATCCCTCTGAAGACGGAGAAACTCCTCCCAGGATTCGGGAGCCGCCTTGTCGAGATGATTGCAAGCGACCTTCGCGCAGTAGAGCATCAGATCGCGGCGATGGTTCTCGCTCGTCTTCTTATAGGTCTGATCGTCCAGATGCGCGGAGAAGTCGTTCCGGGCAAGGCCGTTATTGATGCGGACGCGGTTGGTCTCGCGACCGTTCGCCTCATACATCAAAAGCCGTCCAGCGGCTACCAGATCGTTACGGGGACTTCCGTTGCTCTCAAACAGAGAAACGGGAACATTGTTCATGCGAAGAGAGTTCATCGTGTTCTCCTTTCTTACGCCATAGCGACCTTGGCGATCACATCAACGTAATCGAAAGCGGCGTAAGTGCCTTCGATGAGCGTCCCGGTCCCAAGCAGCTCAAAGTACGGAAGACCGACAGTGCCGGAGGGAGCGGCGGCGGCGGGAGTAAGCATGCCGTCGGTGATGGTGAAGAACGTGTTCGTGGAAAGAGCAGCGTCGAGATTGCCGATGCCGAAGCGATAGATCTTATCGCCGGACACGAAATCGATCTTCGTGAACGCGGTCCTCTCCCCGGCGGGAACATCAAGGCCGAGGGTGTTCTGACCGATCCTGTATACGTTGCCGTTTGCAGTGGCTTCGTTCACGCCATACGGATTGACGGCATAAATGCCATCGGTGGCGAGATCATCGTCCTCTGCGGCAACCATAGTCCACGCGTTGCCGTTCTTGATCGCGGAGCCATAGGCCTCCGTGTTGAGCAGAGCGGACCTCTTGCAGAGGAAACCGGACGAGATCAGTTCGGGATCGCCGTTTCCGTCTACGAATACGCCCGCGATGTTCGCGATATCGTCATGCGCGGCATTGGTCGCGCGCTGACTGAACATGGTGTTGTCGATATGAGCCATATCGTTGACTCTCCTTTCGTTACTTGTTCACGCGGGAGACGAGGCCTTCGATGCCGTTGCCGTTCCCATTGTTCTTTTTCACGCGATCCCAAACAACAACATTCTGGGAATTCTCGCGCTCCGCTTTCTCACGCTTGACGGAAAGCATCTTTTCGGTGCATTTCGCAAGCAGTTCGGCACAGGCCTTTTCGGCTCCGCACCATTCCCCGGCCTCGTTCTTGCAGTCCGTGAACGCGCCGCCTTCGGCACTCGCGGTGATGCCGCAGAGAAGGCTCTCATCTGCCCGCTCGTCCGGCTCTACGCCCGCATTGAACTCCATGAACTTCGCCTTGAGAGCATCCTTGACGCTCTGTACGCGGCGTTTGTTTTCTGCTTCGACCAGTTCGTTTACCCGCTGTTCGGCGGCTTCCCTCGCCTCGTTCGCGCTGTTCAGCTGCGCGGTGAGCGATTCGTTCTCGCTGATGAAAGACTCCGCGAGTTCGTTGAGGCCCATCGAAATGGACTCTTCCTCGCCGATCTCAAACGAGACGGATGCGGTGCAAGCCTTGATCCTTTCGGGTACGACGGTCGTTTCGCCTTCAGCGAAATCATACATACAGACGGTGGCATCCTTGGACAGGAGTGCGATGTGCATCCCGTCTTCGGACGCGCACAGCACCCGGTGGTCCGGGAACTTCGCCTGGATGTCTGCGACCTGACGCTTATTCATTCGCCCGATACTCCTCTCATGATTCTTGTTTTTCTTTTTGTCCTCATAAGCAGCGACCCTTACTTTCAGTTCTTCAAGCCCCTCGCTCAAGGACAATGCCCGGATGTGCGCTCCCGCGACAGCCGGAGTCACGCCGCGTCCGAGGATCGTGGTTCCGAGGATAACGTATTTCGTATACACTTCCGTATCCCCGTCCATGTGCATCTCTTCGATCAGCGTTTCTATGCTCACATCCATACCCTCCGCTCCCTGTACGGAAAGCATGTCTGTCGGTTCCTTCGCGTACCATGCCCACACATATGCCGTGGCAACGATCCAGTCCGTTCCGTCGATGTTCTCAATGGAGACATCCTCTCTGTCGCGGATCCATCCGACGATCCTCTCTGCCGTGGCATCCGTGAAGGACGCGTATTCGCTGCCGTCCTTCCCCCTCTTCATCTTGAAGTTGTGCTTGTCTCCCACCTTGTTGCCGACATACGCGACGAGGAGAGGCGTGTCCACGAACTTCTCAAGATGCTCGTCGAGGTTTAGGTACTGCCAGTTGTTCCTGTTTACAAGGCTGTTCAGCAGATAGATCTTGACGCGGTAGAGGAACGGTTCCTCCTGTGCAAGGACCTTCAGCTTGCCTGTAAAACTCTGGTATTTGTTGTCCATATCGTTCTTCCCCTTCCGGGTTTAATATCCCGCGTCTTCGGACCCTTCCTGTCCCTCCGTATCCGGCGCACCCTCCGCTTCGGGCCTTCCTCCGGTCTCCACGGGCGGCGCGGAAGGATTCTGCTTCTTCTCTCTGACGGTCCCCGCGTTGTCCGGGTTTCCACCCTTGTTCGTCATCGTGTAGGAGGTCGAAAGCGGAAGCCTCTTGTTGATGATCCCGATGCCGAGCAGCGCGTTGCTCATGGACATATCCTCAAGCAGAGAATGCCCCATCATCGCGTCATACTTCAGCGTGTCTGACAGGATGCCGAGCGTCATGCCCTTGCGGCAGTTCTCCAGGTCCGTCTCCTCCGAGAAGATGTTCCCGAACATCCGGAACCGCCATTCATAGTTGAGTTTCAGCCTCCCGTAGAAGTAGTTCATCATACGTTCAAACTGACCGTAGATGCCCCTTGCGTACTGCGCTTCGATCATCGCGGAGATCTGAACGGATCCCGCCCTGGGTTCCGTGTCCATCGGTAGGATGCCGTTGCCGCTCTTCATCATCGCGTAGGCGTAGCCCTTGGAACTGACTTCCGTAGCGGACGGAGCCTCCGCAAGCTGCTCAAGATGCAGATTCTTCAGCGGGGCCGAATAGATGCCGATCCCGCCCGTATTGTTCGCCGAGAGCATCTGATACCACAGGCTCTCAAAGAACGCTCTGCCGGACGGGGAAAGCTTGTACGCGTCCTCCCCGGCATACGCGGTATCGTCCCTGTATTCCATCTCGCCAAGCACACATGCAACGAGCGGGTTCTGCACCAACTCAAGCTGCACCTCTTCGTACTGGGCGATCTGCGCCATCGAAAGAGCGAGTCCGATCAGCGGAGAGATCACGTTCCTTGATACATCGTCCGCTTCAAAGGTCCATACGGCATCGGCGGGAAGATTGACCCAGTAGAACCATGTACCGTTCTCACTGTAGACCTCCGGGCCGTCCTCGCTTTCGTTCATGCTCAAACGGGCGAGTCTGCTCCTGTCGATCTCATACCCGGAAGCGTTCTTGGATGCGTAGACGATCTGCTTCGTAGGCTCCACGGGCCGGACAGCTTCAAGGAACCCGTCCTTGTACGGTCTGAAAAGGTCTCCGAACTGCGTCCATGTCGCTCCCGGCTGAAGGAAGTACATCATATTGAACGCAACGGAGTACTTCGACACGTTGTTCACCCCGACGATCTTCACCCAGTCCTGCGGAAGCTGCTGAAGGAAACAGTGATTCACATCGTTGTGCGCCTTGTCGATGTTCGACCGGAGGATATAGAAGACTTTCCCGTCGCGGATGCACTGCCCGGTGATCTCATGCGCGATATCGGAGGGGCGAAGATGCGCGTTCAGCTTGTCGATCAAACGCCACTCGCGGAGGAATTTCTCCGTCTTCGCTTCGCTCTCGTCCACATACGCCGGGAAGGAATAGTATCTGTAAGTCAGAATATCCTGGTACGTTTTCCGAAGCTTGAACATCGGGTACGCGGTGTACTCAAGGATGTTCGACAGCTGCCGGAGCATGATCTCCGAACCGTTCGGATTCTTCAGCGCGTCCGTGATCTCCTGTTTCTTCATGTCCACGGGAAGGGACGAGATGTTCTTGACGCGCCTGTTCTGTACGTTCGGGTCAGCGGTATAGGAATTGAACATCCTCCCCGCTTTAAGGACGGCCTTCATCTTCTTTCCGAGATCAAGGTCCCCGTACATCATATCCAGTTTGCGGAATTCGTCGGCGAAGCTTCTGCTCACATCGGCAACGACCGTGCTATTCTCCTTCGGGGTCTGTGTACTCCTCTTCTTCCTTGGCATCCTTTGCCCTCCGAATATTCTCCAGTTCCGTCTTCAGCCTCTCCAGGAAGTTCGGGATCGTCTTCTCTATCGGCAAACGGTAGGTGTCCGCGACCCGCTCGATCACGGTGATGTTGCACTTCGTCAACCACCGCGCCTCTCCGTCTGTAAGTACGACCCTCGCAACATCGTCCGGGATACTGACCGCGCTCTTCGGAAGACTCTTTTTTGCTTCCTTTTCATCGGGGAGATAAACAAGAACGCGATTGTCTCCGACCCTCGCAAACTCGTTCTCCGTTGCGAATACGATGGTTTCGTCATCTATGGGCATTGCCCACAAAACGTACCTTACGCTCTTCATTTCAGAGTATTCCCGCCCTTTCGCTTCAATGTCCGTCCGCTGCCGTTCATTGCTCCGTAACCGTTCGTCATTGCCCCATATCCTCCTCCTGTGCCGTTTTTACCTCTTCCAAGCGTGAACGTGTTCTTCCACTCGCTCTGCCGTTGCAGAGAGGATATGAGGTCTTCACGCTCAAGGATCTCCGCGAGGCGAAGGGCATACTTGCTTGCCGACCACATGTCTCGCTGAATGTTCTTGGAGATCCGCTTCTCCGCAAACCCGTATGCCGTCGGTTTCTTCTGTAGGTTGGCGATCTGCCCGCGCATCTCTTTTGTCTTGATGTACGGATGGGCAATCGCTCCGTCAAGGGAATCGTCCTTGATGCGGTACTTTGCCTTATACGCCGCTACGCCGTCAAAGTAGTTCGGTATCAACAGCCGGATGTTCCTGTGTTCCCACTCCAACTCCGCGTATCGGATCATCTCCGCGTCGGGATCGTGATGCCCCTCTGCCGATCCGTAGCCGCCCGTAGCCTTGACGGCGTAGATGCACGGGATCGCCCCCGGCAGTTCCAGTTCGGCAAACTCATGGTTGATGCAGCACAGCGGAGGCAATCCGTCCCCAAGGTCCTTGTGAAGCGTCTCCAGTACGCTTTTCCCGTATTGCCAGGAGTCCAGCGCGATGTATGTGCCTTTCCCGCCTTCAAGGCAAAACCGATACCAACGGTCCTTCAGCTGCCGCGCCTGTAGCATCTGATCCCGTGGAGGATCGTTGTCCGTGATGTACACGAACGATTTCAGATACTTGTCGCGCTTGTTCTCGTCCCTCTGCGGTTCGCACTTCAAGACGGATGTAGCGCATTTTGCATTACGCGCTCCGTCCGCGTAGGAGACATCGTATCCGATGATGTACAGGCAGTTCGGGTCCCCGCAGTGCCTCGCTTCCATGATCGGGTTGATCGCGCTTTCCGTAAGGGCCGCATCCCGGATGATCGGATTCTCGCTCGTCCCCGTCCATATGCTCTCGATCTCCCGCAGCTGCGCCTCCGGAGTCATCTTCTTCCGAAGGTCCGTATAGTAACCGACATCCCGGATCCCCGCGAGACACGCCACCGTCCACGGATACTCGATGAGGATCGCGGTATCCTTATCAAGCATCTCCCGGTTCGTGTCGCATCTGTACTGATACGCCTCGCCCTGTTGCTGCCCCGCGCTCGTTATGTAGTTCTTCTGAAAGTTCGGAAAGTACGGATCTGGAGCCTTGTTCACCATCCTCCGCACACGCGCAGTCGGAAGGATCGCTTCGGAAAATTCCTTGAAGTCGAACGCCTTTCCCGCCTCGCTCTGCGCGATCTCCTCGCCTGTGATGCCGTTGCAGTCGTTTCCGCGAACCACCGTGATGGACAGGACGCTGTTGAATTTCGTCTTGACTTCAAATCTGTCCAGGGAATTCGACACGACTTCCCAATGCGCCGCAAGCCCCGCCCACTGCTGCTTGATAGCTTCCCACTTCTCCGAGGCGATTTCCGCCATCTGCCTCTGGGAAGGCCCGTAATATCGCATCGTAATGCCCGGATAAAGGATCCCCAACAATAACTTGCTTGTGATCGATGTGAAACTCTTCGTGAGTCCCCGGCTCCCGGTTATGAACGCGTGTTCGTACTGACAGAACGCCCGTATGTTCATCCTCTGCACGATGCCGAGGGAATAGTTCGGGTTCCTCGACTCCAACAGATCCAACAGCCTGTCCGGCATTGCCCTCCAGTAGGAAATGAGAAGACCCCACGACTCCTCGTTCAAGGAATCATAGTCGATCTCGCTTTCCGCTTTATCCATCTCCCACGCTTCGGCGCGTCGGTTGTATGTATAGTTAGTCGGCATCCTTGTTCTCCTCGACCCGTAACGGTTCTCCCTCCCGGCGCGGCCTTCCGATCCCGATCTCCGTGATCGTCTTTTTTTCTTCTTCCGTCGGCTGTTTCATCAGTTCCTCAAAATCGTCGGAGATCTGCGCTGAATACGGCAGTTCGTCAAAGTCGCTCTGTCCGTTGTTCCTTCGTGCCGTGTTGATGATCGCCATCATCATCTGATCGACTACATCCAGGCTCGTCCTGTACCGTGGATGGTCCTCCGCAAGGATGTCCAGGAGGCGTTTCTTGCCCACGATGGTCCCGTTCTGTATCGCGCCCTTCTTCTCAAGCCTGTCGATCAGTGAGTCTATCCGCATGTTTTCGATAGGCTTCACATCCGTTGCGCGGAGTCCCTCACGGGCCATCGCGTCCTTTATCATGTCCGAATACTTCTTCGCTCCGTTCGCGTCCCCGGCTCCGACGCATTTCTTCCACTCAAGACGGCACACGCATATCTCGCGGATCGCCATATCGAGCCTCTGCGTCATCGCAACACCCCTGTATTCAGCCGCCTGTTCCTCATACATCCTGTCCAGTTCCCGTATCTCGTTCTCCGAATACGGGACCGTCGCGCCTTCGTCCGTGAATTTTGCTCCCCATCTCCCGGAAAGCGGCGTTTTCTTCTCATACGCCTCGCTGCCGGATATGACCGTCGGCAGCCGCGGATCGAGGGATGTCTCCATGTCGCGGAAGTCGTAGTACTTCCTCCCGCTGTTCAGCATCCCCGCCTCCTTCATCTTCTTCATGTAAAGCGTCCAGTGCGGTTCCTCATCCAACTTATGCGAATCCATCACTTCCTTTGCCCGTATCGCGTCCCACGGGCGGTTGAAGAACAGGCAGCAGAAGTAGATCGTAAGGAACTCGTCCCCTGTATCTGCAAGGATTTGATTGAATTTTCGCTCCTGGCAGTCGAGGCAGAATATGTCCTTCCCTTCAGCCGCCCACATGTCAGATGCTCCAAATCGCGTTTTTGAAGTGTATTCACGCCCGCATACCGGGCATTTCACCTTCTCTTCCATTCACTTCTCCCTTCTCAAACGAAAAGGGGACCCAAGGTCCCCCTGTCCGTGTATTTATTTGTCTCGCGGCCCCTATTCCGGGAAACTCACCCATTCGCCTTCGGGAACGCCCGCAAACTTTGCTACATCGAGGTTCGTTGCCCTCTTGATCAGCACCCTCTTCGTCCTTGAGTCTTCGGTGGCTTGATAAAAGAACCCGACATCCCGGTTATAGACGAGCATTTCAACCGTTTCGCCTCCGTTGTAACTCTTGATGTCATACGCATCAGACAAGAACATCATGTCTGAATGCACCCCCGAATACACGACATACTTCGCCGGAACAACGAAATCATCCGGGTTCTCAACATCTCCGAACAAGTCGTTCAGACTAAACTGCGCCTCTTCCTCCTTAATATACTCTTCCGGTTTGATCCCGAAGACTGCCTCGATCAGTTTTACGGACGATGCCGTAATGTATGGATAGCAGTTAATGATCGTAGAGAAATACGCGCTCGATCTTCCTATCTCCCTTGATGCTTCCGATAGCGTCTTCCCGGTTCCCTCAAGAACCTTCCGAAGTTTCCGAACATCCACCTCTCGCGTTTCCTTGTTGGTCTTCCTTCCCATTCCTTTTCCTCCTCTTTCGCTTGATTAAAGTATGCTTTTCAACGCCCTGTCCAATACCACTACCGCTTCCTTCAGATCCGGGTTATCGTTCACGATGGCGTACATCTTCAGCCATCCGATAGCTTCCTTCGGAGTCATCTCCTCGTTCGTCTCTTCCTCTTTCTTTTTATCCGGCACGATGGTAGCGCGATAATTCACCATAATGTTATCCGGCACGTTCGTTATCGTTGTGCTTGCGACCTTCGGCGGCGTACCATCTCCAACCCAGATGGTATCCGTAGTGGTCGTTCCCACGGGCGTATTTTCGCTGATCCGCAGACTTCTTCCCATCTTTCTCACCTTCTCCCTGTTCTTCCGGCTCCCGTTCATCAGCAGCACCTTGCAATTCTGTCCGAAATCCTTTTTGCTTCTTCCTCGATCTTGTCCTTCGCTCCGTTATCGCGAATGTTCCATTCATCGATTGCTTCACAAAACGCTTCCACCATCGTCCCGCAATCATAAAGAGTGCTTGAATGATATGGCCCCCTCGCGTGGCAATATTCGCACTCGATCCATACCTCGTTATCCTTGAACTTGATATCTCCCTTGTTTCCGCAAAAAGGGCATCTTTTCAACTTCGGAGTCTCCATCATTGCCTCACATCCCTTCTAATTCGCCCTCAAATCGTTTTCTCGCTTCAGCCATCTCTTCCTTCGTCAACTTGTCTTTATTGCCCTCACGGAACGATTTCCACGCATCCTCCGGCGTTCTGAACCTTATATCGTCCATCAGCAATGCCTGTGCGATCCAAGGCTCCCCGAACGCATAGAATTTCGGTACGCCATTGATGTAGGAAACATATAAATGCAGTTCGTCCGTCATTTCTTCCCCTCGTCCTTGTGATTCTTGTCCAACTCCTTACACGCCCGATATACCGTCAGATACGCGTCCATTCCCACTTCCGAATTGGGCGTTCCAACCTTCGGCAACGCATAGATCGGCGCGATCATCGGGGCAACGATCTTCCACGCTTCCGCCCCGGTCATGCTTTCTCCGCCTCTCCCGATTCGTCATACCTTATCAGCATAATGGATTCCACCTTGATGCTGCCCGTGTCTTCCGTCATGTGAACCGCCCGTCCTTCCTTCTTCCACTCATCCGCAAAATAATCTGCTATCTCGCGTTGATCTTGCGGAAATGTCCATGATTCGTTATGCGTCGCATAAAATGCTTTATTCATTCTTCCCGCCTTTCCCCATCAGCGCAATACCAATTGGGCTTTACACCCATCAGTTTTTTGCTAGGTGACTGGCTATCGACATTACCGCATCCTCCGTCTAGATAATGTTTGCAATCCTTGCATCGAACAACAGGCACAGCGTCCACTTTTTTCAACTTATCGATTGCTTTTGCCGTAATCTTTTTTTGCCTGTCAAGCGCATTAAGAAGCAACTTTATGTATTCCGCATCATTAACTCCGCGAGTCCATTTGAAATCATTAACTGTCAGATAATTCATCAACTTCCCTCTCTCCATCAGCGCAGAACCAGTCACCGTTAACTAGCCCCGAAACATCGTGATAAACTCCATTTTCCTCTCTGTCACACCATCCATCTCCATCATCCAACTCTATGAAAAACTTGCAGTCTTTGCACCGAATCGTTTCTTGTACGGTCGGAGCATCGTAAATCATGTTCAATATCGATTGTTGCCCCGCAACGTAGCTTTCCATGTCCATCCCTTCCGGGAGCGTATCTGCTACCACATCGAATCTTTCAGCGTCAATCAACCTACTCATCGTCTTTCCTTTCTGCGTTCATCTTCGGCATTGGCGGGATTTCCATCCAGTAATAAACATCGTCCGCTATGCCCTCTCCCCATTCGGAATCATTCCACCAAAAATGGCTTTTGTTCCATCTGTAAACATCTGTTCGCCAATGCGGGGGGATCGTGTTAACGATCGAAAGGCACAGATACTCCCCGTCCTTTTTCGGGCATTCATCCTTCAAATCGTGCCACGCGCAAACGGTCGGAGCCTTGCTTATTAGCAGTTTGAAGCCGTCTAACGAATCCCTTACTGTTCCAAATCCCGCCTGTCTTTCAAGCTCACAAAGTGTGTGTTTCAGCGCATCGGCATCGATACATCTACTCATACTGATCCCTCAATTCCTCCCTATATATCTCGCACATCCCACTGTCTAAAAGTTCCTGTATCGTCATTATTTCGTTGGCCCATTCTTCGTGTTCTTCGTTATACATTTGAATAACGATCTTGGTGTCTAACGAGATAGCGTCCACGGTCGGTGCATTATCAACCGCATCATTGAGGCATTCCCATAACCAACTCCCATCTACAGAAATTCCTATCCTTGTCATTTCATTAAGGCGGTTATTAATTACCATCATCAGCGCATCCGCATTAATCAGCCTCATCTTTGTCCCTCCAATCTCCGCACACCCAGTCCTTTGTGTGGTAATTGCTCATCCCGGCGTATGGCTTCACACAGGAAACATACTCGTGGCCACCGATGCGCTCACCCTTTATCCCATGTTTACAGGTCTCACAACATATGGTCGGAGCATCGTGAATCCTGTCTAGGACAACGCCCATCCCATCGATAAAACTATCAATGTCCCGTCCTTTCGGGCAAGTCGCTGTCATTGCAACAACAGCGTCCGCGTCAATCAATCTTCCCATCTTTCACCACCATCGGGTATTCTGGAATCTCCATCCAGAACACTACTTGCGTCTGTTCGTATTCCTCGTTATCGCTGAACCACCAGAATTTGCCATCGTAGAAACGGAAGATCGATACATCCCACTTCGATTTCTCTTCAAATCCCGGAATATCTATGTCGAAATAACTGATGCATAAATAGTCCGTTTTCTCTTTCGTAGGCAGTTCAAGTTTCACATCGTGCCATATCGGAACGTGCGGAGCCTCTGAAAGCATCTGCTGAACCGTCCACCACTCCGCGCAGCTTACTCCGTTGCTCTTGAACGAGAAAGTGAAGTCGCGCCCGTGTTCTCCACAGGCCCGTTCCTCCCTCACAAACCGTTCCATCAGTGCATCTGCGTCCACATACTTCGTCATTCTTTCTCTCCGTTCCTCGCGTTCAGTATCCAATGCATGATGGCAATAAACGTGTGCTTCTCCCCGGCAAGTCTGTCTCCATATCTGCTATTCTTAATGACTTCGACACACTTCGGGCAGTACAATGCACCACCGATGCTATCCCAACCGCTCTTGATGATCTGAACGGCGTTGTCCACCGTGTTTTCTATTTCCTCCCGCTTCCCGCAATTAGAACACATTATATTAACTTTCATTCTTCCCGCCTCTCGTCAGATTTGCTTGGGACATTTATGTCCCTCACACCGTCTGCGCAAAACCATATTTTTTCAAAATCACGGTCTGCGTAGTCTATTTTTATTCCTCGTTCTCTGCACATCGCGTTCAATGCTCTTACGCACGGCCTGCCATATGAGTTATCTCCGCACCAATCGCACATCGCACCATAACAGCACTTTCCGTTTGGCGTTGTGAAGTCTGCTGATTGCTCGTCACTCCATTTTTGAAAAGCGTTCTCCCATCTACGCTTTGCGTTGTTCTTCTCGCGTTTATCACAAGTAGACGCAACCGCGAATAAAGTTATTTCATTCATTCTTTCGTCACTCATTTCCTTGCGCATCCTTCTACATCACAGAACGATCTACGCCAGTCCTTCACGGCATCGTCAAAGCATTTCAGCACCATGTCCATATCTGTTTCGCACCAACACGGATAAGTGCTTCCATCGTCACGATATCCAAATATCGCCTGATTAAAATCCTTCCTGCGCCTGTCCTTCGTTTCGGAATCCTCTGTCATACGGCGAATGAACAACTCACGCAGTTTATCGAAATTCCTATACCCTTTTTCTATTTCCTGCCCTAGATGTACGCAATTACAACTCATCCTCAACATCCTCCACTTCGTTCCACCACGCGAAAAGCATCTGTACCCGTCCGCACTTCTTACAAGTAGCGTTTGTCTCATCCCCTATATTCGTAGGAAGTTTTGACGAATGATCCGCTTTCACGAACCGTCCACACTTCGGGCAGATACGGTAATAGCTGAAATATGCCCCATCATCCAAGCACGGCCCATAAGTCACGGTAGGAACATTCTCGCTGAACTCACCGTAGTCATACTTCCAACTCATTTCTTTTCCTTCCTCTTTTCGTCATACTCGTTCAGCGCCGCATATACGATCACATATGCCTGATCTATTGCGTTCAGACCCGTTTCCTTCGATTTCGGATCGTACACGCTGTGTGCCGCAAGGATCGGGGCAATCACTGCCCATGCTTCAAGACCAGTCATTTTTGCAAATCCTCATCTCTTATAACGATGTTCTCTTGCTTCTTGTAAACATCCAGATACCATTCGCCTTTGTTGCCGTTGTATGTAAGTTCGTAATACATGCCGTCACCCGCATCCGTAGCAATCATGTATTTCCAGTTCTGCAATATCTTTGCTTTCCACGCAATGAAGACCGCATATGTGCTGATGTTCTTTGTTCTTTTTATATAGTCGTAAACAATTTTTAACGCTATAACATCCATTACTCCACACTCTCCTTCAATGCCTGCCCCGCTTTCGACCTGATGATCCTGTCAGAAAGCTTCGTAGCGGCGGCTTCGATGATCTCATCCTTGAACTCCTTGATGTGATCGTCTATAGAGTCATTCACAAGGCGTTGAATCCCTTCTTTTTCAGACCCGTGCCATCTGCCGCTTGCGTCTCCAAGGTAATTCGTAACCATCTTTGTTATGTTGTCTACAACCTTCTTCTGATAGTCCTCAAACATTGCCTTGTTGATAAGCTCGTCATCGATCTGCAACGGAATATTGATTATCATTCTTTCCCCCCCATCTTTGATTCAACCCGTCCTATTCTTTCGCCCAACCCCGACTGCCTGTAATCCATAAGTTCAATCAGATTGTCCAAATGGTTTACCTTTATGAGCATCTCGTTTACACGCCTTTCAAGTTCCGCACACCGAGAAGCAACGATTATAATTGATCCCGTCAGAACTGCCGCGACTGCTAAAGCCGCCCATTGAGCAAAATTCATTTGCGTCCTCCATCCAGTTTGAAATAAGCGCATCCGAAACCGTCTTCAAGCGGCTTTTCGTGCCGAAGATAGCATATGCAAGCGTGTATGCAACCATTGCAGGACTGCTTCACATACTTGTCTGTATAACAGTGGCAACACGACTTACACGGTTCCTCAGTCTCGTCTACGCCCTTGTATGCGCACGTTTCGCAACCATTCTTATCCTCTTTACTCATCGTCCACTCCACAATCGATCAGGTACTCAATCCTCGCGCCGCAATTATCACAGTGAAGAACTTGGACGATACCTTCCCCTTCGTATCCAAAATCTTCATAGTCGTAGTCGCAGTCCCATATCACGGATCGTGAACCTCAGTGAAAGCACTCAAACACCCCGCAGGAATCCGCATCATGAGAACGAGAAAACTTCTCATCGAAGTCCTCTCTATTCATTACAAGAACGATGCCGTCCTGCATAGCGACTGCTTTCTCTCCGTAGTCCATAACCAACCAAGGCTTGTCAGGATCAGACTTCAACGTGTCTGCAACGCCATCAGCGTTCAGAATCTTCTCATAGATCATCTTGTCTTTCTGTCTCGCGTAATACTTTTCCATCATTTCTCTCCGTCATAACTGCTCAATCATTTATCACTGTTCCCGTACATGTCTTCGTAGTCCTTACATCCATACGGGCATCCATTCAACAGAATCCCGTGGATCATGCACTTCGCGCAGTCCTCGTCTCCTACATAGTTCATGCATCCGTAACTAGGCATCCGGCTGTCCTCCCGCGCTTTAATCCGTGTAATACCGAACCGTTCCGTCATCCGGGGAAAGCTTGTCGAGATCGCTCTCCGTCCAGATCGTCTTCACTGCCTTCGCCGAATCCTTCACGCCATCGACCGTCAGAGGCTCCATCGTCGTAGCTGCCACAAGCCTCCTGGCCTTCTCGTCCGTATCGCTATAGACACCGATCATCCAACACTCACTCCAGTGCTTGTCGCTCAACTCCCGAAGCATCATCGCAGCATCGTACAGGATCGGGTCCATCTCCCTCACTGCTTTGTCACAAACGTGCGTGATAAGGACATCAATGTCCCTTACACGGCTCCCGTCCTTCTCGACATCCTCCTTCGTGATCTTCACCGTCCTAACCCTCGCCGTCACAATCGATCTGCATGAAGGACACTGACCGTAGAAAAGCCTCTTGAACAGCCTCCCCTGTTTCAGCCATACCGGAGATCCGCACTTGCACGTTCCGAGAAGTTTCATCCTCCCGTCTTCGCCCATTACGATCTTCCCCCGGTCCACCGTCTCCCATCCGTCCGGAACCCTCTTCTCTTCCATTCCGTCTCCTTTCATCCTTCAAAACTCTTATACGGACACGCTCCGTCCAACTTGTCCTTCTCGTCCAGTTCGACGATCCCCGTCCTTAACAGCATCCGACGCATCCGGCACTTCTTCGCTTCCTTCCCGCTTAACTCGCAGAAGTTACACGCCGACAACGCGTCCTGCATGATTACCTTCACATCCTCCGGCTCCACGATGAAGAACCCCCTGTCACATACGGGACTCGACTTCGGCACTAACGTGAACTGGCATTGCTTCCCGTATCGAAGGATCCCGTATGCCTGGTCAATGTCTAACCCGTCCATTACTGCGTCCAACGCTCTCTGGGCATCCTCATGTATCCTCTCTAATAACGGGATCGCCTCTTCACTCCCACGGAAACTCCCCATCTCACACAGGGTCTCCGCAATGCTCACAATTCCCGATATCGTCAGAGCGATCCTCTTCGTACTCTCGTTTGCATACGGTGGCTTGTTACTCATATCGATAAAAATCCTTGCCGTAGATTTCGTTCACCATGTCGAACAGCTGCCCCATGCCTAACCCTTTCTCTGACGGAGTCCAGATCTTCCTTGGGTTCCAGTTCTCCCAGTCCCCGTCCATCTTCGGAGCCGTAGGATCATAATGAGGGTTGTCCGTCCACTTCCCGCCTTTGATGCAATACTCATACTGCTTGGGATGCGTCCTCGCTAATCTCTGAAACCTTGTTTCTCCCTTCTCTGAATGGAACCCGAACGCACAGAAGATGCATCCCGTTCTCTCGCATCCCGTACACATAAGACCCCCCTGCATTCGCCTAGTAAGTCGATAGGCGAATAACAATCCCCGTTCTCGTCTACGCTCACGATGTCCCCGTATACGCTTGCTATCTTCAATCCGTGCGTCACGATGTACCGCAAGACATCCTGTTCCGTCCAGAAACTCATCGGCTGCGACATGATGTTGCCCTCATAGGCGTTGCAACCGTGCCGGATCCATCCCTGTTTCCGTATCCGCGATTCCTCTGCCAGAGTCGCTAAAATCGGCTTGTAACCGTGTTTTGTCTGATACTTGTGCATCGGACTCTTCTTCATCACTCCGCAGCACCTATGCGAAATGAGCGCGGGTATCATCTGACACAACGGAAGCCACTTTTCTTTGTTGAACTGGGATTTCGCTCCGAACTGCTCCTTCGGGTTGCTAAAGACACCCCCTTCGCCAATCTCTCCAATCAGTGTCCCTTGGCTTGTTGAAGAATGCGTCTTTGTCTTCTGGAGAGTCCCCAACATTGAGACATCTCCTGTGGTAGTTCCTCCATTTACCCCGGTTCTGCTTTTTCTGAATCGTCCCGTCTTCCGAGAAGTCCGATTCTGCGGTGCTTTGTTCGACCCCCCCCCGTGCGGAAGTTCGCGTTGCCCTGTGAGGTTGATCCGACGCTGCTCCGTTCTGCTCCCGTGAGATTCCCTCTTCGTCTCTCCGCTTCCCGCATAGTTCGGGACGCTTGCGCTCTGCCGTCCTCTCTCTCTCTCTCTCTACATTGCCAGTTTGTGAACGAATCCTTCTCGCGTAGTAGATCGCTTCAGCTACTTCCTTCCCGATCAGCGGATATCCGTACTGCGTAACAACATCCACAAACTTCATCGAAGGAGTCACTACATCTACGTTCCCGTATTCCTTCACAAACCTCTGTATCTCCGGGTACTCCAACCCCGTGTTGCTGAAAACGGCAGGAATGCCCGGGTATAACCTCCTGGCAATGTCCATCAGCACCGTCGAGTCCTTCCCGCCGGAAAAACTCACACAGACTTGCCCTCCCCAGTACTGATGCCACTGCCGGATCCGCTCTTCCGTCATCCGCACTTTTATCGAGAGAGGAAGACTCTGCATCATCTTCAGATCTTCTTTTGTGTGAGTCGTGTTCTCCGTCACTTTCCTGTCTCCCTCTTCATCTTCTCTATCAGCCTCTCCGCCTGTATCTCTCCGTATGTCTTATGCTTGCTCCTGGCGTACTCGTTCAACGCCGCTATCCTGTCTCCTCTGAAATCCTCTTTACCGTCTTCTCCCCCCGTCTTCTCCTTTAACCACTCCCAGATCGTCTCCTCCGCTCCCGCATCCTCCGTCTTCCTCCCCGTCTTCCTGTCTTTACACCTCCGCGAACAGTAGATCTTTACCTTCCCCGCAGAACACTTGAATGCCTTCCCACAGACAGGACATACCCTCTCTTCCTCTTTCTCTCCCGCTCTCTTCGCCTTTATCGCCTCTGTCCGCCTCTTGTCCCCGATCTCTCTGCACTCCCGCGAACAATACTTCTGCACCGCGTTCCCTATAAACTCCCTGTGGCATACTTCACATACCCGCCACACGGCTCCCATCCTCCGTTCAGCTGCGCTCCGTATATCCTCCATTGACCGCTCATCCCCCCCCTCGCACTCCGAATACTACCGTTTCGCGTTTCCTTCGGTCAATCCTTCACACGCATTTCGTGATTCGGTTCGCGAAATGCTGAAATGCTTCAGATATGCTGAATTCGTTTTCTGTGAATGCGGGAATACTGACAGGGCCTCAATGCCCATTTATTCGCCTCTGGAAACACCAAAGACGAAAATGGATATTACTATTTCTCGATGGAAAACGCGTCAGAAAGGAAATGAGATGCGAAATGGAAGAGGTGGACTTGGAAGGGTGCTAGGCCCTGGTCCCGTTCCTGGACTCGCGTCGCGTCCTAAACTGGCCCCGTCACGCTCTCCGGCGGGATCCCCGGTCCCGTCTCCCCGCCCGGATCGTCAATCCATGGTTACAAAAGATGCGTATTGTAATCACCGATTGCGCGTAGGCTGTCGCGTTCCTCCTCCGGCGGTCCATGCGTCGTGCGGTCCTCCGGCGATCCATGCGCATCTTGTTCTTCATATCTTTTCATCTAATATGTCATATTAGATCATCATGTCATGCGTATTATATGTGCGCTGCACGGTGAGCGTTCCCGCCCAAAATCATCTCATTCATAGATAAATCGTTTTATTCATGATCAGATCGTTTCAAATGGTAAAAAGATCATCTGAATCATAAACGAATCATATACAGATTGGGTCATATACAGATCGTAAACGAATTGGATCATAAATGAATCATTTCAGAATGGGATCATATACGAATCATTCTAGAATTGGATCATAAATGAATCATAGGTGGATCGTACCAACCGATCTGTTTAGAGTATTCCCGGATCATCAAAAAACAGCGTGACGGGCAAAAATCGCGTATATGATTCATTTTATGTTTTGACATTCAATCTGCTTTTCTTCTCCGGTCTCCGTTCTCCCGTTCATCTTTCATCTATCCGGGATCGTGTCTGAATTCTTTCGTTTCATGGTTCGTGTTCTCCGTATTTCCCGCATTCCAGGAAACGCATTTCCGTAAATTTTATATGTGTACAGTAAAAACGCGAAAAATGTTTTTTCTATTTATTACAATTCCCGTAACACTTTCGGCTTTACTTGATGTAAGATATAGCCATCAAAAGGAGGTACGAAACATGAAAGAATATTACAGGATTACGGTTGATTGCGGAGACGGTATCTCCTCCGCGCATCTTTGCAAAGCGGAGACCGAAACGGACGCAATGGCATATTCAGAGGAATACGCAAAGCGGTATAATCGCGTTCTTGTTTCTGTAAATCGAATCAGTGAATCGGAGGCTGAATCGAATATGATGCGCGGAATGTCTTGCAAAACAATCGAACATACGGAGACGGTCCCGGAGACGGTCCCGGAAAAGACGGAGAAAAAGACGGAGGAAAAAGCAATGAATCAGAAAAAGGCGTACACGGTCCACAAAGCGAAAACCCATAAAAAGCAGTACAACGCCGAAACCGTGCGTCTCCTTGCGGAGGCGGTTGCGGAGGCGCGTAAACTCCGGAGGTCCGGAGAGGAGACCCGCCCGGTATCTATTTCGGAGGGCAACGTAAAGATGGGAAAGATCAAAAGCGTTTCCGTGATGCCGTTCGTAACGTGCGCGGCCTGTACCCGTTCAACGTGCGCGGCTGATTGCTACGCGGCGCGTATGGTTTTACAGGGACCGCATGCCGGGAACACGCGCAAAGCATGGGCGCGGAATACGGTCATGGCGATTGACGATCCCGTCATCTTTTGGGAGCAAGTAAAAAAGGCATCCGCAAAAGAGGAGCATTTCCGCTTTCAAGTCGGCGGGGACATTATCAATGAACGATATCTCCGGGGAATGATCGATACTGCTAAAAGCAACCCGGGCTGTCATTATTTAGCGTTTACAAAGCGTTTCGGGATCGTTAATCAGTACTGCGCAGCGAACGGAGGACGCGACGCGATTCCGGCTAATCTGCAAATCGTGTTCTCATGTTGGGAGGGGCTGAACGTGGATAATCCGTACTCATTCCCCGAAACGGATGTGATTATGCCAGGAACGACGGAAAGCCCGGAGTGGATCATCTGTGGGGGCAATTGCGAATCGTGCATAGCCGCCGGGCGCGGTTGTTGGGATCTGAAAGCGGGGGAAAAGCTTTGGTTCTATCTGCATTGACGGAGGGAGGAGAACGGGACCGGGGAAAAACTCCGGTCCCGGAGGACCAAAGGAACGGAGGAGGGAAACAGCATGAAACAGATTCTTATTGGCGGGACCGCATATCCGCTTTACACGTTCACGGATCCAGAGCATGACGCGATCATTACAACGGAGGACCTTTTCCTGGAATGGACCGCAATGACGGAGGATGAGAAAAACGGTGATACATTCCGGGACTATCTCCGGAGGATCGTTTCCGATACTATGCGCGGGCAAAATGATTTGACAAT
>JAEIGA010000421.1_pt1 | contig 61959 bp, 49 predicted proteins | sample 9270691 | NCBI WGS metagenome assembly JAEIGA01 (sample SAMN17057246, study PRJNA624740) | gut metagenome | biome: biome; isolation source: fecal sample | host: Bos grunniens | place: China: Xizang | collected 2019 | reverse complement strand
TGGGCTCTTACCCCGCCTTTTCACCCTTACCCTTTCGGGCGGTTATTCTCTGTTACGCTACTATACCCTCACGGACATCAAGCCGTTAACTTGTGTGGTGCTCTGTGTTGCTCGGACTTTCCTCCCCTCAAGAGGGTTACCCCCCTCGAGCAGCGATGAACCGAATCTGCGCGACAAAGGTAGTAACTCTTTGACAAACATCCAAAAAAAAGAGCTCGGACAACTCCGAGCTCAAAAGATTTAAGTTAGCAGATTGACTAGTATGTCATCTCCTTAACCTGATACAACTTACCCTCTGCATCAGTCCAAGCAACTGCTATAGTCGCATTCTCAGGAACACCAGCAAGTGTACCGCTAACAACTGTATCGCTAACGATAGTCTGAGGATTGATAGTAAGCATATAGGTCAGTGTCTGCTCACCATAGTAGAGCTGGTTAGGTACTACAAGAACATAAATCTTAGTAGCGCCAGCACCTGGAGTTACAGTATAAGTGAGTGTATTTGCTGCAAGTGTTGCCTCAACTGTAGGCTCAGAAGCTGCCCAAGCAGCCTCAGTAGCAGCTACGTAAGGTGCAGTAAAGAGTGGCTCACAGATACACTCATAGTAATTACCAGCCTCATCAAGCCATGTAATCCAAATATTAGAATTTACATCGTATGTACCACCAACATAAGTTGTAGCCTCAGTAAATGAACGAGAACCGATATACTGACCCTCATTGATAAGCATATAGTCTACAGCATCACGAGCAACAGACTCATTAGAGAGGTACTCGTTACCAAGAACTGCAACCCAGTACTTAACAGTACCAGCAGCAGGGGTAATATTTACATTTGCATTGAAGCGACCATAATCCTCATCCCAAAGAATAGTTGTCTCAACAGTTGGCTTCATTGCTGCGTAGTTTGCAGCTGTAGCGCGAACGAGTGGGTACTCTGGGAGCTTTGGAGTAAAGTAATAGTATGATGCGCGTGAAGGGTTACCCTCAGCGTCAACAGCGAGAACAGCAAATGCATACTCCTCGTTTGTTGCAAGCTCTGTAACAGAGATTACGCCATCGATAAGCTCTGCAGCAGAAACCTCATTTACATAGTAGCTCTCACCAAGTGCCAAAGTAGCCTCTGCAGACTCCTCGCCCTTCCAAGACCAACCGTTCTTCTCTACTGCCATATAGCGGTATGATACAGCCTGACCACCAGTTGTAGATACCTTGATATTTGCAGTTGTTACGTCAATCTTTGTTGCAGCCTCATCAATAACAACCTTGAGAGCCTCGTTGTAGTTGAGTGACTTAGTCTTGAACTCCTGCTTGTAGATCTGGCCATACTTACCATTTGTATCAACAGCAAATGCTACAACAGTTGCTGCATCACCAGGGTTAAGAGATGAGATGAATGCGCTAGTTGTATTACCCATAGATACCTGACCATACTCAATATTGTAAGCAACAACATAGTCAAACAACTCCTCTTCATTCTTGAACTGAGCAAGCTCCTGTGCTGTTGCAAACCAAGCATAAATCATAGATGTATTGTCAGAACCAATCAGAGCAACCTCCATATTTGTATAGGTAATCTCTGTAGCCTCCATAGTAAGAGTTGCTGAGCCACCTGCCTCAATATCCTTTGAAGTAACAAAGAGAGTCTGGATATCAGCTGCAGTGTAGTCTGTTGAGTTCTTACCCTCAACAAGTGGAAGAACATATACAAGGTAGTTAGTACCTGGGTATACGGTTGTATTCCAGTTCTCACCAAAGCCTAGGATATCGCCCTTATAGTTGATATCTGTACCCTCAGTTCCAAAGGTACCCCAGCCCTGAAGCCAGTTACCAAATGACTCCTCAAGCTGCATACGGAGCATAGCCTCATCACCGCCATTAAGTACGCCATAGATATAACCTGAGTGGCCACCACCAGCAACATTGATATCAATATCGTTAAATGCGATCTTTGTAGCCTCCATGGTAAGGAATGCTGGAGTGTAAACTGTAAACAATACGTCTGACTCAGTATACACATAAGGGTGCATCCAGTCGATGCTCTGGCCCTCAGAGATAGCCCAAATTACATAAGACTGGCCAGTAGGAATCTCAACAGGAGTACCATAGTTACCAATGATATTGTTGTAAACCTCCTGAAGAGATACAGTAATCTGTGGCTCATAAGAGTACAACATGTTGAGTGAGTAGTCATTCATACCGGCAGCAACAGCAGCAGCAGAGAACTCAGACTGTGGCATGATACCATAGTATGCAGGAGCAATGTCACCCCAAGATGAGAGAGCGTTGTTGTAGATAGTAAGGTTCTCACCGTTAATCTCGAGAATGATAGTTGCAGCAGATGCAGAAACAGCAAGCTTACCAACCATGCACTTACCATCACCACCAGCAGCGTGAATCTTTACAAGACCATCAAGCTCAGCCTCACCAGCATCAATCTTTGCCTGTGTTGGAGCTGTAACAGTAAGGGTCTTACCGCTGATAGATGCCTTCCAACCCTCTGGCTTAGCGATTACAGTAAGGTCGTTGATATTCTCAGCCTTGAGAGCAACAGATACAGACTCGCCTGGAGTAACGAAGGTCTTACCAGCCTGAACACCGAAGTCGATAGACTCAGCCTTTGGTACAGAGATTACCTCGCCATTAGCAAGGGTAAAGTCTACAGAGGTCTCACCATCTACAACACCGATAAAGATGCAAGTAGACTGAGCAACATCCTGCTCCTTCTTCTCAATAATTACCCAAGAGTGACCACCGTCAACACTCAGCTCAACATCACCAGTTGCTGGGTTTACACGGAACTGAGGCACTGCGCTGTGCACAACTGGAATCTTATTACCAGCAGCATCAGTAATAGCAACAGCCTTGCCATCAACAATCTGTGCCCAGAAGTAAGTATCACCCTCCTTAATAACGGTTACGCAACCATTATTAACCTCTGGAGCCTGTGGCTCTGGCTGATACTGTGGATAAACGGTAATCTTCTCGCCTGAAGTGAGAAGAATCTCCCATGAACCATCGTTGTTCTTTACTGCAGAAGCAACTACGGTCTTCTCGTCAATCAGAGCCTTGAGTGCAGAAACCTCGCTCTCGAGCTTCTGCTCAAGCTTGCTAACCTTCTCGTAAAGGTCTGCAATCTCCTGACGAATCTGAGTGTCGTCATACGCCTCGGTACATGATACTGCAAGCATCGATGTAGCCACGAGGGTAGCCAACACGCCCTTGAAAATTGCGTAAAAGTTCTTCATATATTTGAAACTTTTATTTGAGTGCACGAATCAGGCGTACACCCTGTTAAAATATCTGCCGACTCCTGATTTGTCGGACTGTTAATTATTGGTTTTTGATAGGTTTTTCAATCTGCTATTTACAATCTTTTGCAAGGATGTAGTTATGCTTACGGACAACCTTACTCTTAATATCTCCCTTAACAGCTGCAGAGGTTACTGCCGAAGTTGGGTTATAGTTTGGATAGTAATCCTTAAGAGTTCTGAAGGCCGAGCCATCCCAGATGCAGTATGCGAGGGTACTTCGAACCTCATTCTGGCTATATGCAAGGCAGAGTGCTACGACAGTTCTATTAGCAGGCTGATCAAGCGATGCTACTACATTATCTGTTGTAAGACCCTGCGCGGTACAGTAAGTTGTCCACTTTTTAATCATCTCCTCTGCGGTATAGTAGCTCTCGTCACCAAGACGCTTAATACCCAAAGCATCGTTCTCCATACTCTCATCACCAGCAAGGTAGAGCATGCGAGCTGTCTGGTCATTTGCGTTGAATGTGAACGTCACAGTACCTGTCTGTGGGTTATGCTTACCAGTGATAGTAGCCACAACGTCGTCACCAGCAGCTACGCCTGGAAGGGTAACCTCGGCAAACTTAAGCTCGCCAACAACGCCATCCCAGTCCTCGCACATATATGCATACTTAATCTTTGTTCCTGGTGCAAATCCTGGAAGAGTAAAGGTATCAATGCCACCCTTATCAGCTGCCCAGTTGTTTGAAACAAGACCCTCAGAGTCACCGGCCATACCAAAGCCAAGGAAAGAGAGATATGTCTCACGTGAAGCTGAGGCATCTGGCTGTACGCTGTTATCAATAAGCGGCTCAATATACTGGAAGCGGATACCTGCATGGTTAGCAATATCGTACTTCACCTTGATAGTTACGGCAGTACGACCACTTGCCTCAAGGGTAAGTTCACCTGTAGACTTACATGCAGATGGATTATTGGTAACAAGAGGTTTAGTCTTAAACACAGGGGTAAACTTCACTTCACCAAGCTCCTGCACGCGGTTACGACCTACGTATGCGATTACATACTCTGTATTCGGAGTCAGATAGTGTACCTCCTCGGCTGAGTATGCCTGACCGAATGTATCTGTATCAGGGTTGTAGCTATAACGCTCATTTTTGAATCCATAGCCATCATTATTAAGGGTGATAGCAAAGTTCTTAAACTCCTCAGCTGTAGCTTTGGTCTGATAGTGAGCTGCCTGCTCAGGAGTGAGGAACTTGTAGAACATATATGGAGTATTAGCCTCTGTAGAGAGCTCAATCCACGCATAAGATGCACCAAGGCGCTGCTCAATAACCTTTATTGATGCAACGGCAGGGGCAACAACTGGCTTCTCCTTAAGAGTAAAGACCTTAAAGTCCATAACCTTTGCTGGAGTATAATTCTCATCAAGGGCAATAGCAGTTGCCATAAGAGGCACCTTTGCATTTGCATCCTGACCAAAGTCAATATAGAAGTGTGCTGCGTCTGTATCATTTGCTGAGATTGGGTCGCCAACAACTGTATGACGCATAAAGTCGATATAGAGTTTCTCGCCATATGTATTAATATAAGGTACAAGGTCAGCCTCGTTTGAGCACCACTGATATAGATACTTACAGTCGTTATTTGGCTCGTAAGTAATATCCATAGCGGTATAGTTGGTCTTAACATTTACATTGACACGAGGATTTCCAACGAGTGGCTCCGAAGTGGTCTTTACATAACAGAGTGACATCTCACCATCAGCAGTACCCTCCTTATCGTAGCAGGCAATAACGATGATGATATACTCAGCATCTGGCACTACACGCACCTGAGAGTAGCTGGTATTCATCCAGTCAAACTCCTTATTTGCATAATCTGAGTGTGATGCTGGGTCAAAGGTAAATCCGCCTGAACCAGAAGCATTGAAAATCATATCACGGATATATGTATCCACTTCACGAGCACCCAAAGAGCTCTTACCCTCAGAGAGCATACGCTCATAGAGCGAGTTATATAGGTGTGCAAGTGGATATACATCAAGGCGATAAGACTGCACAGACTCACCTGGTATAACATTAAAGACGAAGTTGCGGTTTTCAATCTTTGTAACCTCAACACTTGCACCATCCTTAGATGCGATAACTTTATCCTGATATGCGACAATCGGAGTTGGAATACCCGGATAGATATCAACCGGGGTCTGAGCTGGTGTATCAGGTGTTGGGTCAGGTTCTGGTTCTGGCTCCGGTTCCGGTTCCGGTTCCGGCTCTGGGTCTGGCTCCGGACTTGGCTGCTCCTGCTGGTTATCATCTACAGGCGCATTCTCACCACATGAGACCACTACGCTCGCTGTAAGGAGCGCAAATAGCATAACTGTTAGAAATTTCTTAATCATAATATCTACTTTTTATAGTCGTAATCTACACTTTTACCAACTGGACATACAGCAGCATTGACAACTACACCACTATTATCTATAACAAGTGCGCAGAGGCTACACCTCTCTCGCTTCCAGCTACTGTTGATGTTAAAATTATAGCTCTTAGTTCCCTTCTGACCAGCCTTTATATCGCCCACACGGTCACCCTCATAGAGAGATGAGAGCATTGCACGAACAACATGGTTGTGAACATAGTTATCTTTGTATGTTCCACTATCGTTCTGTCGTGCTACAATGCCATCCTCAAGGATGTAAAGCGCAACACGATAAGTTCCACTCTTTGCGGCATATAGTTCAACCTCGACACTATTATTTGTGCTTGTCATCTTCACACCGCAAGGAGTTGCATCTGCAAACGAACTCTCTATCATCGGCTGAATCTCGGTCTTTTCGGTTGTACCTCCACGCATATCTACCAAGAATGCCGGAAAACCGGTTAGGCCAAAAGCGTTGAAGATGGTATTGGTAACAGGAATACCCATTGGATCATCTGCTGTAGAGTCATGGAACGCAAGGATATGGACAACATCATGACTCCACCAATCCTCTATAAGGTACTTGAGGAAGATATATCCACTTGGGCACATAGCGCACCAAGTACCAGTAAACTCAAAGACGGACACATGGCGATTAAATGCCACGTCAGCACTCTCGCCACCACCAGTATTGTCGTCACTCTCAAGTGCATAACCTACACTCTTGCCCAACTCACACTCATTTGTGTTGTTGCAGTTGTAACTCTTTCCACCATCATAAGTAGAGAGTGCACTGACAACGACCCTCATATTTTCAGCCTTCCAGTTGCTTTTAAGGGTTGTCTTTATAGGCGCTGAGAGCTGAGTATCAACACCCACGGCAAGCGTTGCTCCATTATTAAAGCGGCTACCATAGATATTATCTGACAACACTGCGCGAACAACATTATTATGGGTGTAGTCGCCAGTAACGCCATACTGCTCAGCCTTAATCCCATCCTCAACAAGCATAACAAGATAGCGATATGAAGAGGCTGTATTTGACTTAATGCGCGGAGTGATTGTAAGCTCACGACTCTGAGCGTCATACGACGTAGCGATTGCCACACCACAGGTTGGAGGGTAGTTCTCTACTCGTTTTTTCATCTCAGACTCAATAACCGAGCGATTAGAGGTCATCTCCTCTCCGTTATAGAGGTCTAGATTGAACATCGGCAGACCAATGCCCTTCAGAGTCTTGTAATAGGTATCACCCATATCAATTCTCATTGGGTCGGGAATAGTATAATCCAAATGGAACGACACTGGAACAAGGCGCTCCGGCTGAGAACTCTGTATAGACTTTATAACCGAACTAAGTGTTGGGCAGTTAGGACATCCAATAGATGTAAACTGCATGCCAAGCAATTTATGGCGGAAGTTCTGCGCTCCATCCGATACGGCAGAGAGAGCCTCAACAGTAACCTCATTCTCAGAGATATACTCACCACCCTTATAATAACGAGCCTTGAAAGTATATGTTCCCGCCACGGTCGTTGTGAAACTATTTGCTCCCGCGCCCAGTTCCATCTGCTCACCATTGAATGTGCGGATGATATTTACCGACTTATCTTTACTTACATCTGTAGCGCCATACTTAACTGTGAAGGTTACAGCATCTGCGCCATCAGCACTAATGGTACTCTTGTCGGCACTAATGGTTAGTTTCTGCTCAGGTATGCCGTCAAAATACTCAACCGCCATATAATCAGCGCTTTCACCCACATTGCAGACATTGGCGTTATCAACAACCACCTCTCCATTAAGCTTTGAGAGGGCAAAAACAACAACTCGCATATTCTGCGCATCAGTGTACTTCAAATCGGTTACTGTAAAGCTCTTTGTGCGCTCAATGTTTGCTACAGTATTGATTTTAGCTGATGTCATCTCAAGGAAGTTATTTGAGAAGGCAACAACAATATCACTATACATTCCATCTATTGCGGTACCGCCACCATAGTACTGATTATCAAGTAGGACAGCATATCCAAGTTCATACTCTCCACCTGTAGCCGAGGTCATTGCCGCCTCAATATTAAGGGTTGTACCCTTAAGCTCTGTGCTAATAATCTTCACTCCGCAAGTTGCAGGATAAGCGGCAAGATGGTCCTCAATAATAGTTCCAATCTGTTTTGGTGAACGTGCTGTTCCATTCTGATACTGAAGATCATAGACACAAGTCGGATAGCCACCACCGCCAAAAATTGAGAGCATAATTGTAGCAAGGTCGTTACCCTTGTATTTTAGTTCCCACTGGTCCCCATTATGGACTGCCAGAACAACCATATTATCGTGCCACATCTTATCCACATTAGCAAGGCCGGCTGTCATTGTCGGGCAGTTTGGACACCAGGCACCTGTAAGATCGTAGACCATAACCTTCTGACCATAAGGCTCTATCTTCTCGCGATTTACTGCCTTAACCTGCACTGAGTTATCAGACTGCTGACCCTTATATGTTGCCACAAAGGAGTAATCTCCATTTATGACCGCCGAGAATGTTGTTGCATAACGCTCAAGGCGGCTACCACTCTTCTCATGCACAATATAGACATTGGCAAGGGTGTTATCATCATCCATAAGCTCCTGACCATCAAGCTTAAGCGAGAAGGTACAGAAATCCTCCCCATCTGCCTCAATGGTCTGCTTATCGACACTTATCACAAGGCCAGTTTGAGTCTCTGGAGTATCATCAGGCGTTGGTTTCTGCTGATTATCAACAACAAGGTCGTTCACATCGCCGTGGCAACCAATGGCAAGCATCGCCAAACAGAGGGTTAAATATTTCACTAAGCCTTTCATACTTTAGAAAGAGGTTGTAATCATCAAATTAGCACCTGTATACGCTGGAATATTTCGGCACACACCACCTGAGCAGACAACACCTGCACGGTTTCTACCATAGCTGAGTTGTATACGAGTGCGTGACTTGGTATAGCTAACGCCGGCATTGTAGTAGTGCAACTTTGTCTTGCCGTGGTTGTACATATCGCTCACAAACAGACTCCAGTGTGGAGCAAAATTGACCTCTGCAAGTGCTGCCATCCAATCCTTATCATCGCTCTTTGATTGCAAGTACTGCAACTCAAGGCGTGTCGAAATGGTCGGGGTCCACTTGTAGAGCATATCTGCAACAAAGATGTTGGTCTTCCATGTGTATGGGTTCACTCCATGTGACTCGTTGTACTCCTGGAACGAGTAGAGGAAGTTCAGCTTAAACTTACGGGTAATCTGCTTCTCCAGTGTAAAGTTGATGCTCTGCCAAAGCAGATTATCAGCCTTGGCACTTCTATCCTCTACAAGTGACCAGTAGGTCGAGTAATTTAGACCCAGCTTCATGCCGCGCTTACCACCCAACCAGGTTTTACGAGCAACGTTATAGTAGACATCTACCTGACCGCCAATCTCTCCTGGCGCAATGTATGAGCCGAGCATTGTGCTTGGCTGCACAATGTAAGGGTTAAGATTCATCAAAAGGTATGAGTACTGGGCTGTAAGAGCAGGGATATAATTGAGCGCATTGGCTGTAGAGGTATTGCGATATACTGTCGGCATATCCATATACTCAAGGCGACGAGCCGTTACATTAACACCCAAACCATGACCGCTATAACCAAGCTCAAGCAACTGCGCATTACCATTCTTAATGAGGTCAATGCGAGGGTCGTTCACACCATCATACGCTCCATTTGGATAGTGGCGCTCGCCAGCATCTATATACTCACCACGAACGGTAAAGCCCTTATACTCAAAGTTTACACGACCAGAGAAACCTGTAGAAGATGGTTTTCCACCCTCCTCTTTAAGGTCTGCCGAGATAGTCTCGTAGCGATTAATTACCGAACCCTCAACCGCAAGTACAGTACTCTTCCATCCTACAAGGTTTGAGATTGCAAAAGATATATCTCCACCACGCACCTGAGTATCGGTAAACTTCATACCCAAACGTGGCATGCCCCAGATAGCCTTCAGTGCAACAATATCCTTGTAATTGTATGTAAATCGGGCACCAGTAAGGGCATTATTCATACCCAGCGTACGGTCCTCATAAGCACGAAAGAGCAATCCGCTACCGAACTGCTCGTAGAATGTACCTGCCGTAACAGAGAAACTATCATCTACCCACTGGGCATAATAGTTTGTCAGTGCCACCTTGGTCAAATCTGTTGGATAGCCCTGAAGCACAGGCATATATGCCTCGCCCTGAATACCAGCCGAGAACTTACCCTGATAGTAATCCAACTTAAGGTAGTTGTTCGAGCCAAAGTTATCCTGAGGCATTATTGCGCCAGTCTTGCTATCCTCAACATAGAAGATTGAGTTGGTTTCAAAACTGCCAACAAGTCTACCCTTCGCCTTTTCACCCTCTCTTTGCTCTGCAAAGGCTGATATTGAGAGAAGTGATAAGACGAATAAAATTGAGAGTTTCTTCATATTTTTTTAGAGAGTATTTTATTTGAGTGACTTGATTTTATCAATCAACTCCTGCTCACTACCCGCTGTATAACCGGTGTGCGAATAGACAATCTTGCCATTCTTATCAACCACAAAGACCTGCGGAGTGTACGAAACATTCATCGCACGCATAAACTCTTTGTTCTTGTCAAAGAGAACTGTAAAGTCACTCCATCCATGGCCCTCAACCCACGCTCTTGCCTGCGCAGAGAAACGACTATCATCTGTAGAGATAGCTACAACGCGGAAAGATGCCTCATCAAGCCAATCTGGCATAGCGTCATTAATAGCATCAAGCTCCTGAATACAAGGCTTGCAAGTAACAGCCCAGAAAGAGATAATCATTGGTGTTTTACCATCTACAAGTGAAGAGGTATTAACAACCTCGCCCTTGCGATTCTCAAGCTTTACTGACGGAAGCTGCGCTGCCGCAGTGTAAGACAATGTAAGAGCCACAACAGTGACAAAAAGATTTTTAATTAAGCGCATAATTATCGTTATTTATGAATACTTCACCGAACAATACTTCACAAATGGCATAAAACACAATCTAAATTGCAAATATACACGCCACAAAGTTATATATAATTTTTCGGTTTTTACACCTTTTCTTAAAAAAATTTAATTTTACATATTCACTTTTTTATGCAAAACATCTACTCTAAGGTCGGATATTTAATTTCAAGTCTAAAAAGTGGGTTTTCAACGTCTGTATGCGACTGCTTTATTGCCCTCCACATAGCCGCAACAATCTGCGGATTCTCTACCGCCACATCTCTCTCCTCTCTCACATCTGTTACTATATCATAGAGCTGCATGCGTGTATTTCCGTCTGCCACATCCTCTACAAGACCTTTCCAACGCCCCATTCTCACACAAAGCCAGCCATTGCCACCCCTAAACTTTGGAAACTCCCAATAGAGGAACTCGCGCTTCGGCTGTCGGCGAGCTTTGAGAGTTGGCAAAAATGATATTCCATCTGTTTTAGGCGAATCTACCCCTGCGATATCACACAGCGTAGGCATTACATCTGGGAAATAACCGATATAGTCGCTAACTGCAGGGCGCAACTTATCACCCCATGCAACAATAAACGGCATGCGAATACCGCCCTCATGAAGTGAACGCTTTGTCCACCCATTATCGCTACGGAATGGATGGGCGCAATCAAACCACATGGTATTTGTATAGGCGTTATGGCTCGGACCATTATCACTTGTTATCATGATTATGGTATTGTCATACAACCCATTAGCCTTAAGATTTTCAACAAGCTTTCCAATCTGGAAATCGAGATATGAAATCATCGCTGCATATGTCGCCTTAGGATACCTTGTCGGGAAATAGCCCTTAGCACGATACACGGGCTCCTCATCACCAAACTTTGCCACATATTTTGCGACCCACTCCTCTGGTGCAGTAAGGGCGCTATGTGGAATAGTTGTTGTCCACATAAGGAAGAACTCGTCGTTACGATTTGCATCGATATACTCTTCAATTTTATTGTAGATAGCATCAGGGCTATAAGTATTACCCTTAAACTTATCGTAACTCCTAATATCGTATGGGTCAGCACCGACATCGAGTTTATCACCTAACTCCATCTTAGGATTTGCGGTATATTCGCGCACATCGTTATTGTACAAGTAAGGTGGAAAATAGCACTGCGCCATGCGCTGACAGAGATAGCCATAGAAGTAGTCAAAACCCATATCTGTAGGCTTGCTCTGCGACGTCGGACCACCAAGTCCCCACTTACCAATCATCGCTGTGCGATAACCTGCACTCTTCATCACCGTTGCCAAAGTAGTTGTTCCTGGTGCCATCGGAGCCTGACCCTCAAGTTCAGGATTCTCCTGCATAGCATTGATACTCCACACATTACCACGACCGAGCATCTCGTCATTTGAGCGAATCTGCGCATGGCCAGAGTGCAATCCTGTCATCAAGCAGCATCGTGACGGAGCCGATACAGGCGCACCGGCATACATATCTGTAAATCGCACACCTCGCTCAGCAAGGGCGTCGATATTCGGAGTCTCAATCTTAGTCTGACCATAGCATCCAAAGTCGCCATAACCTGCATCATCCAAGAGGATAAATATCACATTGGGGCGCTGACGATCCCTCTTTTTTGTGCTATTTGATGCAACAGCTGTATTAGAATCTGTCACTACTGCAGCTATCGTTAACGTAGCTACAGATATTATCACTCTACTATGTTTCATGATTTTAGACCGTTTCTTGTCGCAAAATTACTCTTTTTTGAAAAAAGATTTGCAGAGTTTATACATTTTTTTATATCTTTGCACCGCAAAAAGATTAACAAACAAATCTTTGGACCCATAGCTCAGTCGGTTAGAGCAGCGGACTCATAATCCGAAGGTCGTGGGATCATGCCCCTCTGGGTCCACAAAAGGCTTCGTCATTTGGCGAGGCCTTTTTGTTTTATCAAATATATTGCTTAATTTTGTAGAGATAAAACTATACAACTATGAAAATCAAACCATTGCTTATCATTGTAGCTACCGCATTTATGGTTATATCATGCGGTGGCAATAGGTCAAAAAATGCAAATGTAGAGGCTGTAGCAACGCTTGAGGTAGATGCTCTGCTATCTGGTGCAACAGAATTTACAGAGAAGGTTATTGAGGTAGAGGGTATCTGCACCCACATCTGTCAGCATGGTGGTCGCAAGATGTTCCTTATGGGTAGCAACGACAGCAAAACCATCCGTATTGAGGCGGGTGAACTTGGTGCTTTTCCGCAGCATTGTACAAACAGCATAGTCAAGGTCAAGGGTACCCTATGTGAGGAGCGTATTGACGAGGCCTATCTACAGAATTGGGAGGCTGAGGTGGCAGCAAAGACTGCCGAGGAGCATGGTGACGGAGAGTCTGGTTGCGACACCGAGAAAAAAGCGCGTGGTGAGACTGCAAACACAACTGCTGAGCGAATTGCAGACTTCCGCGCAAAGATTGCCGCTCGTAAGGCTGCTGAGGGCAAGGAGTATCTATCGTTTTACTACGTTTTAGCGCTATCATATGAAGTTCTCAAGTAGCGATTTACGTCGTTGGTGTCGAGTGTTACACCGTGACATATCATACCTCTTTGCCGGCATGGTATTTATCTATGCCATATCGGGCATATACATGAATCATCGTGATATAATCAATCCACACTACTCTGTAAAATGCACCGAGTTGGTCATCTCCGACCTTCCCACTCAGGCTGAGATGGATAAGGCTGCTGTTGAAAGGCTAATGGAGAGGGTTGGTGTTACGGAGAGATATACGAAGCACTACTTTCCTAAAGAGAATCAACTCAAGGTCTTTCTCAAAGGTAGCTCAACCCTTGAGGCTAACCTACAGAGTGGCGAGGTAGTCTATGAGTCACTTCGTCGTAGGCCGTTGGTGAGTCAGATGACCACTTTGCACTACAACCCCGGCAAGTGGTGGACCTGGTTTTCGGACATCTTTGCCGTTGCACTTATAGTGATTACCATCACCGGACTTGTAATGCTCAAAGGCAACAAAGGGCTTTGGGGTCGGGGTGGTATAGAGCTAATAATAGGTATAGTGATTCCAATATTATTACTTGTATTAAACTAAGCCGATGTACGATTTTGACAGATATATAGAGCGCAGAGGTAGTGGAGCCATAAAGTACGATGGGCTAAAGCAGTGGTATGGCGACAGCGAGCTACTACCTATGTGGGTGGCAGATATGGACTTTGCAACACCCGACTTTATTATTGATGCGCTCAAGCAACGCCTTGACCACCCAATTTTTGGCTACACCATTGAGCCAGAGCGATACCGACCCTCTATAGTCGAGTGGCTATACAACCGACATGACTGGAAGATAGAGAGCGGTTGGATTAGTTTCATCCCTGGCATTGTCAAAGGTATTGGCATGGCAATCTCGGCGCTACTACAGCCAGGTGATAAAATCATCATACAACCACCAGTATATCACCCATTTCGCATGGTGGCTGAACATAATGGATGCGTGGTTGTTGAAAATCCCCTAAAGCAAGAAGCTGATGGCAGCTACACAATGGACCTGGAGCACCTGGACTCTATAGCGGCAGGGTGTAAGATGTTAATCCTTGCCAATCCGCATAACCCCGTGGGTATACTTTGGAGCAAGGAGACTCTTATTCGCCTTGCGGAGATTTGCAGCAAGCACAACATCATCGTTATCTCGGACGAGATACACTCAGACATGGCACTTTGGGGCGGTAAACACACTCCATTTGCATCGGTAAGCGACAAGGCTGCTCAGTGTAGCATCACCTTTGGAGCTCCGTCTAAGACATTCAACATAGCAGGTATAGTAGCGTCGTACGCTGTTGTTCCAAATAGCGAGTTACGAGAGAGATTTTACGGCTGGATGGAGGGCAATGAGCTCAACCAACCAAATATCTTCGCCACCATAGCCACCATAGCAGCCTTTGATAATGGCGAGCAGTGGCGACAGGAGATGATTGAATACATCGAGGGAAACATAGAGTTTGTAGAGCAGTTCTGCAGCCAATATATTCCGCAGATAAAACCTATTCGTCCGCAAGCCTCATACCTTGTGTGGCTTGATTGTCGAGGATTAAACCTCAATCATGAGCAGATTGTGGAGCTTTTCACCAAACGTGCAAAGCTTGCCCTAAATGATGGCGCCATGTTCGGCAGTGAGGGGAGCTGTTTTATGCGCCTCAACGTAGGCACCACACGCGCAGTTCTTACGACAGCTTTAGAACAACTCAAAAGTGCCGTAGAGCAATTGTAAAAAAACAGCAACGCAAAGTAATGCGTTGCTGTTTTCTCAATAAGTTATACCACCCTACCACTTGGTATATCTATCATACTTATCTTGATAGATATCCTTGATAGTTATCAATATACCCGTTTCAAACACATCTCCGAGCTCCTTATTTGGAACAGTATCAAAGACCTTCATTGAACTTGACAAGTTCATATAGGCATTGACAAGTGGTGGAATCATCTCATTATATTCACGGATACTATGGCGTAAGATGCCATAATTCTCTGCGTAACTTTCCCCCACAAAAAGTTTATCGTACTTCTCAGTATCAATATCCATATGCATAGGATGTAAACCCTCAACAAGATGCTGTTTATCAGGGAAATATCTATTCAAGAAGTAGAAGAGCATATTTCTTGCCTCCTCATTATAAGATGAGTACATTGTCACCTTGCCGAGTAGATATTTAGCCTCTGGATGCAGTGCTATCAATGCACCAATTCCATCCCATAGGTTGTCCAGAGCATAGATAAATCTCGCTTCAGCCGTAGGTTGATATTTAAGTCGTACAAAGGCACGACCAAGTTCAATAGTGTGTGGTAGGTATCCCTCGCGAAACTGCTCAGAGAACTTAAAGTAGTGCTCTGTTGAGAGGTGCTGCGGATGCTGCTGATGGCTGATAATGTAGCGATAGCCACCAACAATCTCCTGAGCCTTAGGATTCCACGCAATCAGCTGATTATAACCATCCTCGGCAGTATCATCCTCATCAATATCTAGCTCCATGCCTGTACCGCCGCCACCGTCACGAAACGCCTCCTCGCGCAGACGACCAACCTCACGCATAAGGTTTGGAGAACTTTGGGCGCTAAATACATAAATCTCGTTACCTCCATGGTGAGTGTCACGAATCTTTTCCAACTGAGACAACTCGCTAAGAAGCAGCTCTTTATCAACGGGTGGAATTATTGGTTTCATCATTTAGGTATTTTTGTAATTCATAGGTTCTTCGTCTTAACTCAAGCGTCTTCTCCGCCACCGTACCATCAAGGCTCTCAACATCTACCGGAGCGCCAAAGACTACGCGAATACGCTTACCCTGCTGACGGAACATCTCGTCCACAAGTAGCCCCTGCTCAATATTTACGCCCACGCCAAAGAACTTCCTCAGTCGATAGAGGGTGTAGAATCGCCATGAGAGCTGACCCTCAACATATACAGGAACAATGCGACGATTGTACTTCACTGCATCTTTAATAAAACGACTCTTCCACTCAGTATCTACCACCTTGCCATCAATAGGACGGGAGCATGCACCTGCGGGGAAGGTAAGTATCTGCTTTGTCGGCGAACTCATAGCAGCATCATAAGCCTGGGAAGCAGCAGCATTCTGGCGACCAAATTTGTTAATTGGCACCCAATATGGAGAGAGTGGAGCCACTGCCATCAGTAGATTGTTCACTATCGCCCCCACATCATCCCACTTGCGTTGTAACAGTTGTATAAGCAACATTCCATCCAAGCCACCAAAAGGGTGGTTAGATGCAAAGATATATCGCTCATTGGGCTCAAGCGGTGTGGTGAATATCGGTTCACTCTCCATTCTCCAACATTGCAGCACCTTGTCAAGTGTCTGCTTATGGTCCAAACCATCAACCTGCTCAAGCATCTGATTTAGCTCACGCTGATGGATAATTCGCTCAAGAAGAGCAATAATCCATCGTGGTATTTTTTTACCCGAACGATCTCTAATTATCTTACCTATATCTACTCTAATTCCCATATAGATAGTTCTTTTCAAGCAAAAGTATTCAAAATTTTGCAAATTTCATTAGGTAAAATTACCTATTTACAACATTTTTGAGTCTGAATACGATATCCGCCTATGATTATAAAAAAGAGACTACCATCATTTCGATAGCCCCTATAATCCCAATTTTACACTCTAACCCCTTCCGGTACTACCGAAACCACCAGCACCACGCTCTGAAGATGAGAGTTCATCCACCTCACACCACTCTACGCGCTCATGCTTGGCAACCACAGCTTGCGCAATTCGCTCACCTGGGTTGATTTCAAATGGAGTGTTAGATAGGTTAACAAGTATAACCTTTATCTCTCCACGGTAATCGGCATCTATAGTTCCAGGGCTATTGAGGACAGTAACTCCATGCTTTGCAGCTAGGCCACTACGAGGGCGCACCTGCATCTCATAACCAGCAGGAAGCTCTACATACAACCCCGTTGGCACCATAGCACGCTCAAGGGGTGCAAGGGTAATACTCTGCTCAATTGCGGCCCTTAAGTCCATACCTGCCGATAGTGGCGTAGCATACTCAGGCAGGGCCATACCTGAACGGTTGATAATATTAACTTTCATTATATTCTACGGTTTTTCTCAACTAAAATCTCTGCAGTCTTCTCAAGATTATGTCCACCCTCACTCTCAAAAATAGCCTTCACCTGACGGAGTCCTTCACCATATATCGGATCCGGACTGGCAAGCAACCACTCAGCAAGTCTTTGCGATAACTCGTTGTCTATGTAGTTGTAAAAGAGCAAAGAGCCGAGGTTACAGAATCCCTCGCAGTGCTGGGGTGGCAACGCAATATGATGTTCATTTTGCCAAACATGGAGAAGCTCATGTGCCAGCACACCACCAAAGAGCACCTTATGCTGATTATCAAGCATATAAACCTTATGATGTAACTTCGCCCCAAAAATTCCAGCACCTCCGGAAGTGGTCAAGCCCGACGGCACAACACCCGAATTAGGATTTCTATAGTATGTAAGCATCTGCTCGGTGGTAACCACCTCAACAGGAATCTTTCCAGGCAACGAAAGAATATTCTGCTCAAAAATCTCAAGCACGCGCTGATATACCCACTCTACATGCTCGGGTTTGCGAACAATCTTACCCTTACAAAAAGAGCAGACATGTCGTCCATCCGGCAGATGAATATCATCCGGTCGAGTCATCCTACCACAATTTGAGCATGGCAAGAAGTCATGCTCAACACACGCCTTCTGTCCCCACTTATCCATGCGACAGCTACCAACCAATGGTTTGTCACATATCGCACAGCGCTCCGGAGCACTACCACCTAAGAGTGATTGGAGTTTATTCATCATAGCCACATCTCATATTTTTCACAAAATTAGTAATTTTTATCATTATTGCAATATTTCTTGTACTCTTCACTCTATATTTGTAAATTTGCCTTATGAAACAGAGTAATAGATTTGCCAGTGAACAGCCCGAGAACATGAAGCCGAAGCTGTTAGTTATCTTTGTTATCGATAACTCTACCGCTATGACTATAGGCAGGATGGAGAGCATAAATAACTTTCTGAATAGCTTTTACAAGAGCATTCAACAGGGAGATTGCCACCCATTTGAAGAGGTGATGATTGACCGGTTGGAGTTGTGTATTATCACATACAGCGATAGCGTGCAGACGTTACGCAAGGCGTCACTAATTGGCGAGCACGAGGTACCCCCTCGCATTAAGCGTAGCACAGGCAACTCCAGCTGCATCATCTCCGCCATCAACGAGGCAATAGATATAATTGAAGGGCGTAAAGAGTGGTATAAAACGGTTGGGCAGCGCTACTATCGCCCGTATATATACCTATTCCCAGCAGATGGTCTGACAGAGAGCGAGTCTGAGGAGTATATAACCCTGCGCAATAGGGTTTTAGATGATTATAGACATAAACGCTACTACATCTTCAATGCAGACATAGACTTCACAGCGTGCAGCGATTCAGCGCTACAAAATGAAATCTGGCCACTCACCATACATTCATTGCACGAGTTAGGGTTGACAATAAATACAACTGGTATCCACCACTACGACGATATAAGCATCATCCATCCAGAGAGCAATACTGATACAATTGATCTATCTGGCGAAAGTTGGTTAGACGAGTTTGATATTTAGAAGTTATCTTTAGAGATTGACTCATTTGGAACTTTAGAAAATATTTATTACATTTGTATCCAGAATAACTTTTTTCGACAAACAACAACTAAAACAACTATAACTATGAGTACAGAACACAGATTTGCCGGTGAATCGGCTGTAAACCAGGAGATGAAATGTCTTTGCGTATTCGTGCTGGATGTATCCGGCTCTATGCGCGGTGAGAAACTCAATGCACTGAACCAGGGTATGAAGGATTTTTATTCTGAGATTCAGGGTGGCGAGGGTGTATCAGAGAAGCTTATCGACCAGCTTGAGGTTGCTGTTATCCAGTATGACGAGGAGGTGCAGATTCTGCGCAACCCTGCCCTGCTTGAGGAGGAGGAGATTGCCCCTACCCTCACAGAGCGTGGCTCAGTAACTGAGACCGTTATGGCTATGGAGGAGGCTATCCGCATGGTTGAGGAGCGCAAGGCTTGGTACAAGGAGACTGGCCAGAAGTACTATCGTCCTTGGATCGTTGTCATGACCGATGGTGAGCCTTATGGTAACCGTGCATCTTCTTCTGATATTGACGCTATCGCCTCTCGCGTAGCGAGCGATGCTGCTGCAAAGAAGTACTTTATGATGGGTATCGGCGTTGGTGAGGCTAACATGGAGCTTCTCCGCAAGATGTGTGGCAACGCACTTCCACTCCAGGGTACCAAGTTCACTGAGTTCTTCAAGTGGCTCAGCAACTCACTCTCTATGGTATCTACCAGCAAGGAGGGTGATAAGGTGAGCATCAAGGAGGGCGCAGACGCTTGGATGGACTCATTTGAGATTTAATCACTTTTTCTATAATATTTTAAGAGGTGTATCCGCCTTGCGGTTGCACCTCTTTTTGATAATTTACAACTATGGGTAAACTTTCAAATTTTGTAGATAAAATCTTTGGCACAAGTAGCACCCCAGAGGGTGAGCCAAAGAGCGAGCCGGTAGCAGATGTAGCTACAGATACCCCTAGCGCTGCTGACGACACAAAATCGACACCAGAGCCAACTGATGCAGCTACCGACACCCCTGCACCTACCCCTGCACCAAAGAAGCCTTCGCTTGATGATATATTCAGCGTAGACACCTCTTCAGATGCAGACGCTCCAAAGGATGAGCCGAAGGACGAGCCAAAGGACGACACTCCAGCAGACGAGCCGAAGGATGAACCGAAGGATGATGCTCCTGCTGATGGACCAAAGGACGAACCAAAGGACGAACCGAAGGATGATACTCCTGCTGATGAACCAAAGGACGAGCCGAAAGACGAGCCAAAGGATGACGCACCGGTAGACGCCCCGAAGGATGAGCCGAAGGATGAGCCGAAGGATGATGCTCCTGCTGACGAGCCAAAGGATGTGACAGACACTGACCCTGTGGCTGTACCTAAGGAGCCAGAGAAGGTTGTTGACCTTGACAATCCAGACCGTCGCCTTGTCACAAGCATTGCTGACGAGAGGGGTTATGTTGTAGGATTCTCTATTCAGGGACGCAGTCACATCTCAAATGGCACACCATGTGAGGATTACCACGCCTACAAGGAGCTTGCCCCAGGTTGGCGACTATTTATAACATCTGACGGAGCGGGCTCAGCACGTGAGAGTGCACGAGGCTCTAAGGCAAACTGCGAGATGGCAGAGAAGTTTATCACTCAGCTACTTGCAGCAAAGGGTTGGATTGAGAAGAACTACATGCCAACAGAGCTTGAGTGGTATATTGAGTGTCGCAACATCTTCCTCTCAATGAAGAGCATCATCTTCCGACAGGCAGAGAAGCAGGCAGAGCAATACAAGGCAGATAAAGAGGCAGCTCTTGCAGAGATAACCGCAAAGATAGAGGCTACTGAAGATCTTGTTGCACGTGGCAAATTAGAGAGCAAAAAGCATGAGATTATTGCCGACATAAATAAGCCACTGAGTGCAAGAGATTTTAACGCCACAATTATCCTTATGCTCCTCACTCCACAAGGTATGCTTACAGCGCATATCGGCGATGGTCGTATGGGCTACAAGACAAAGGATGGCGTTTGGAAGGCGCTGATGACTCCACACAAGGGTGACGAGGCATCATCTACAGTCTTTATCCCTAACGATTGGAATCAGACCAAGGTACCAGCCTTTACAATGTCAGATGCCTACCTGCCAGATGTTCGTGTAGTACATGAACTCCCAGCGGCGGTGGTGCTTATGAGTGACGGTTGCGAGAATATCACCTGGAGCTGCTACACCAGAGATGATGCGGGTCACTACTACGACCCTAATACCCCATTTGTAGGCTTCTTTGAGCCGCTATTGGACGAGATGAATTGCGACCTTACTCCAGAGGCTCGCGTGGATAGACTTATTGAGATTATCAACGTTGGTACACGCGCCGGAAAGTCTGAGCATGATGATAGAACAATGCTCTTAGGCGTATTTAAGTAGTTATAAGCGAGCATGGAGAGATTATATTACCTACACAACGCCGAATACAAACACTTCATTGTGGATGAAAAGCCTCTTGGTAAGGGAGGTCAGGCTACTGTGTACAATGTTATCTATCCTGCTCGCCTAGATGACTGCTGCATCAAAATCTACCACAACGGTTGCAAAGAGCAGACTATTGAGCGTCTAAAATATATGATTGCCCATCCACCGGCAATAACACGCAGTGCAGCCTTTCGCATCTGCTGGCCCGAGGGATTTGTATATAATGAACAACGTGAAATAGTAGGCTTCTACATGCCTAAGGCTTTTGAACAGAGTCGCGACCTATACATCCTCTGCTACTACTGCAAAGGTAAGACTATAGCCTCACGCTTTAAGAGTAGCCCCGCATGGTTTGATAAGTTTGAGCGTACAACAGGCGAGGGTGTTCGCAACCGCCTGAAGATGATGGCTAACATTTCGCAGGCGTTCTATCAAATTCATAAGGCAAACGACTACGTGGTGCTTGATGTAAAGCCTGAGAATATTCTAGCTACGGCAACGGGCAAGGTGTCGATTGTAGATACCGACTCGTTTCAGATTGCGGACAACCAGAGAATTATCTTCCCAGGCGCTGCCGCAACACCGGAGTATTGCGCTCCTGAGTTCGAGTCGCAATATAGCCAGCATCGACCCTTTACAAAGACCAACGACTGCTTTTCGCTCGCCGTGGTCTTTTACCAGATACTGATGGGGCTACACCCCTACTCCGGCATGCAACTTTTGGAGCCATACGACACTGACGAGTATAACAACCTTGCTGCTTGCATAAACCGGCACCTATTTGTCTATGGCAGCAACAAGCGTTATATCAGGCAGTTATCACCAAACCCACATATGTTTTTTGAGCGACTACCACGTCAGTTGCAGTTAATGTTTATTAAGGCTTTTGATGCTCCAAACTACCGCCCCACAATGGAGGATTGGTGCAAAGAGCTATATAATGTTTTGAAGGGATGAAACTATACATCAAAAAGGATACTTTAGACTGTTACGAAGAGATTCTTGTCAAGGAGCTAGACCCCCAGCAGATGCTCTACAACGTAGAGACAGCTGCATATAGTCATTGTCTTGTACAGATGATTACAAGCCGTGATTGCGACAAATTCCCAGAAAACAACACTCTCTTTATGACGGCAAATCAGCCTAAAGATATGGACAAGCATCCAAATGTACGCCTATCCATACCTGTTGCAGCTGTGTATGATAGCCGCCTAACATACTGTGGATACATGTACCCACAGCCCTTTGACGACACCATATCTTTAACCTATCTGACCACCTACCAGCGTCGCCCGATGTCAAAGAGCAAGCGTTTTGCAGGAAAAACAGAGTGGCACGATAAGTTTGAGAGGGATGAAGTGGGCATAAAAAATCGTTTCAAACTACTATACAACATCTCTAAAGCGCTCCATTTGATTCCTAGCGTATATACCCCTGCGTATCTGACTCCAGAGGATATCCGCATTACAGCAAAGGGCAAAATATCTATCGCAAATCTACATCATTCACAGATACTTGCTACTAATAAGTATTTTGTTCCATCGCAAAGCATCACCCCTGATTATGCAACTAAAAGTAGTAAAATAGCCTTTGCAAACCATAAACCGATTGAAAAGGAGGATATTCTGTTTACCTATGCGGTGATGTTCTATCAAGTCCTTACGGGTGTTCATCCATACGGAGGCACTATTCTCAGCGCTCCGTACGACAAGTGCGTGGAGATTGGTCAGTGCATAGATAACGACCTATTTGCATTTGGCGAGCGCTCTGAGTATATTACACTCCCTGAGAACTTCAATCTTCATCAGACATTTAACACCCTGCCCGTAGAGATTCAAGGACTCTTTAAGCGAGCATTTAGCAGCAACCCAACCGCCCGACCAGCATTAGATGAGTGGGGCAAGATATTGTATGATTGTATTACCTCAATGAAATAATAAGACAAATACACTATAAAACAGATGAAATTATACATCCAAACAACCCCAAACGGCAATTTAGAGGCCATTGACGTAAAGGACGATCCACTAGGTAAAGGTGGTCAAGGCGCGGTGTACAACATTATCACTGCGCAGTATAGAGATGAATATTGTATTAAAATCTATCTCAAGGATGCACAGAAGTCCTATGAGAAGATTAAGTATATGGTAACCCATCCTCCAAAGAATATCAAGGACAACCCAAGCTTTCGCATCTGCTGGCCTACAGCACTTGTCTACAATAGCAGTAAGAAGTTTGTCGGCTACATGATGCCGCTCGCCTTCCCAAAGGGTCATGACCTTACTATTCTATCTGTATATCAGCGAAAGCCTCTTGCACAGATGAAGAAGTACAAGAAGCTGACCGAGTGGCACAATAAGTATGAGCTTGATACTCAGGATGGTATTCTAAACCGTATCAAAATGCTCTGCAATGTAGCCATTGCATTGCATAAGATTCACGATACTGGTCGCTATGTGCTTGTAGACCTCAAGCCAGAGAATATTGACGCCACAGGTACTGGTAAGGTGTCAATCATGGATACCGACTCAATCCAAATCTCTGAAGGTGGACGTATTCTTCACCCCGCTACAGCCTTTACGCCTGACTACTTTGCACCAGAGGGTAAGGAGCTGAAGAGGTGCCAGCGCCCATTCTCATTGCAGTGCGACTACTTTGCTGCGGCGGTATGTTTCTACCAGATTCTTACAGGTACACACCCTTATGCCGGCACTGTACTCAGACACCCATATGACAAGTGCGAGAGTATTGAGGAGTGTATTGCTCAGGGATTGTTTGCGTATGGTGAAAAATCAAGTTATATCTCTTTCCCTCAGGGATTTAACCTTCAGCAGAATTTCCACAATCTACCAGTAGAGGTGCAGGCGCTCTTTAAGCGTGCCTTTGGCAGCAGATCTTCCGACCGACCATCTATGGAGGAGTGGGGAAAAGTCTTCTACACCATCATCACCAAGGGTGTTAATGTAAAGAGTTCATCTGTAAAGCGTAGCTCAGCACCATCAATACCATTCAAAGTTACCGGCATCAGATTTAGTGACCAGGCTCATGATGGAAGTGTCATCCGTGCTGCGGGCAACAAACTCTATACAGATGTGTCATACCTCTGCCCTATAGTTACATACGATGTTCTGAGCATTGCCGGAAATGTCGATGTACGATACAAAATTGTGGCACCAGATGGCAACGAGGTTACAAATAACACCACCGGCAGATTGCCACTTACTACCAAAGGTACATACACAAGAGAGCTTGGCGGCTGGGGTAACGACAAAAAGACAGCCTACAAAATTCCGGGAGAGTACTATATTGAGCTATACTATAACAACAAGTGTATCTTCAAAGATACCTTTACCATCCACTCACTCTCAGGTAGTACTCCAAAGCCAAAGGTTACCGCTCCTACCACAACCCCTACACCTTCAACAAGGAGCTCTGCGCCAGTAAAGATTACAAAGGTAACATTCCTGGATACAGACGCTAATGGTAACATTATCCACGATGAGGGCAGTAAGTTATATACAGACACAACCTATTTGTGTCCAAAGATATACTTTGACGTACTCTCGCCATGTAGTGCAAGTGACCTATTTATCAAGATTACAGCACCAAATGGCGTTGTGATGACACAAAATATGTCATCTGCTATGTCAGGCTGTTACCGCAGTGGTATTGATGCAACACAGACAGGTAGCTACTATAGAAAATGTATTGGTTACGGAGGTGATGACAAGAAGGTATACTCACTTGCCGGAACGTACCGCTTCGATTTCTACTACCAAAATAGCTGCATATATACCGAGAGAGTAGAGATTCACAAGAAGGGATATATCTCCTCAACACCATCTTCTACCAGATCATACAGCAGCTCTTCAATCAGCCTTAACGACCGCATCGCAAGCATTGGCGACTGGATTGAGGATCGTATCGATGCTATCTCTGACGGCAGTACATGGATGATTGTCTTTGCCGTAATTGGAGGCCTTTCTCTAATTGCAGGCGCTATAAGCACCGGAAGCTGGTTCTGGGGTATTGTTGTCTGCGTCATTGGCTATGTTATTGGTATCTACGTAGTAGGTATCGGTGGCGTTGTCTTCGGCTGGATTGTGGGTATACTTGCATGGATATTACGCTATGTATTCTATAACCTCTACACCCTTTTGGCGACTATCCTCGTAGTAGCCGGAACGATAGCATTCCCAACTATTGCAGACTATTTTGACGGATTTAAGGGCTACACTCCAAAATCTTTTAAAACGACTACTACCGTTTCACAGACAACAACCTATATTTGCACCTCGCATGATGTACTTAATATCCGCAAGGAGCCAAATGCAAAGGCTGAGATTGTCGGAACCATCATCCCAAATCAAGCCATTGAGGTCTACAACATTAACAACGGTTGGGCAAAGGTAAGCTATAAGGGTAAAATAGCCTACGCAAGTGCTAAATACCTTGAGCCACTAAAGTATTAAATAACTATTAGAAGAGGAATATCGTAAATTTCAGTTTTTGAGATTTACGATATTCTTCTTATATTTGTGGTATGGTAGAGCGTATATTCTCAATAAGTTCGCCTGAGCAATTTAATGCTATGGCTTTGGAGGTGTTCCGATTTCAAGCGGAGCATTGTGCCGTCTATGCTGAGTACTTAAGGCTCATCGGCGCAGACCCTGCATCAATTAGGCGCATTGAGGATATTCCTATGCTACCTATCGGTCTCTTCAAGAGCCACGACATCTACTCTGCTGCAACTCCTCCGCAGATTGTCTTTACATCGAGTGCTACTACTGGCATGAGCTTTTCACGCCACTTAGTCGCAGACACAAGCATCTATGAGCGCGACTTCACTGAGGGTTTTAGACTCTTTTATGGAGATATTAAGCAGTGGAGTGTTTACGGACTTCTACCAAACTACCTGGAGCGCACCGGCTCCTCGCTTGTCTATATGGTTGATAGCCTTATTCGCCAAGCCGGTAGCGGTGGCTTCTATCTGCACAACTACGAGAAACTACTCTCAGATATGGCAGCTGATAGCCGTCCGAAGATTCTTATCGGCGTGACATACGCGCTGCTAGAGTTGGCAGAGAAGTATGCGCCGAAGTTAGACAACACAGTAGTTATGGAGACGGGAGGCATGAAAGGTCGCCGCAAGGAGATGTCAAAAGAGGAGCTCCATGGTCTGCTCTGTAGTGCTTTTGGCGTTGAGCGTATACACTCCGAGTATGGTATGGCAGAGCTCCTGTCGCAGGGCTACTCCACGGGAGAGGGTCTGTTTGCCTCGCCACCATGGATGAGGGTGATAGTCCGAGATATTAACGACCCATTTACCCATCTTGAGGCGGGACGAAGGGGTGCGATAGATATTATTGACTTGGGGAACATCTACTCCTGCTCATTTATTGCTACTGAAGATGTGGGAATTGCCTATGCAGATAACACCTTCCGCATTGAGGGGCGTATTACAGATGCCGATATAAGAGGTTGTAATTTATTAGTACAATGAGATACGACGACAAGGATTTAGCAACGCTACATGCAATGCTCTACCAGATTTTGGCAGAGATAGACCGTGTATGCAAAAAACACAACATCCCATACTTTATCCAGGGTGGTAGTGCTATTGGAGCCTTCTACAATAAGGGTATTGTTCCATGGGATGATGATGTAGATGTGGGTATGACTCGCGAAAACTACAACCGCTTTCTGGAGGTTGCACCTACGGAGTTGGGTTCAGAGTACTTCCTTGAGTGGTTTGGCACTGAGAGCAATACACCATTCTACTTTGCCAAGGTTAAGCGAAATAACACTCTCTTTGTGGAGCATATCTGGAAGGATATGGATATCCACCATGGCGTGTTTGTAGACATCTTTCCTTATGACCGTATTCCAAACAATAAAACCCTTGAAAAGTGGCATCGCCTGCGCGCCAAGTTCTGGATTAACTGCTTTATGGGCAAGCAAATCTGGCTTTGGAAGCACTGTGGGGAGTGTCAAATAGAAAATCCTCTTCCGAAGTCGTGGATTAGCTGTGCAGCTATTAAAGTTGTATGCTCACTACTCTCACGCAAGGCTATCTATAACAAGATGTGTCGCGTACTGGGGGCATACAACAATTGCGATACAGAATATATAAACATTGTCCGCATGCCGAAGGACCAGATTCGCCGTCGCTATGCCGAGAATCCGGTACTTATGGAGTTTGGTGGAATGATGATTCCGGTACCGGATAATGTTGAGGAGTATCTTCGCCACCACTACCCTAACCTGCGCCCTGTATTACCTGTAGAAGAGCAAGTAAATCATGCGCCATACAGACTAAACTTTGACACCACAAAATGAAACGACTATCTATAATCATACCAACCTACAACATGGAGCAACTTCTGCCTGCATGCCTTGACTCATTAGTCAGCAGCAGGGCGGCAGCAGAGCTTGATGTTGTTGTGGTCAATGATGGTAGCAAAGATAGTTCTCTTGCCATTGCTCAAGAGTATGCCACAAAGTATTCAGACGTTGTGCGTGTGATAGACAAGCCAAATGGCAACTATGGCTCGACCATAAACGCTGCACTGCCAACACTGAAGGGCGAGTATGTCAAGATATTAGATGCTGATGACAGTTTTGACAGCAGCGCCATAGAACCTTTTGTGGAGTATCTTACCCAAGTTAGTGGCACAGATATGATTGTCGCCCCATATATCGAGATTTCACAGAGTGGCACTCGTAAGGTTGAGTACGACCTATACAATGGCAAGAATTTTGGCTATGGACTACCGTACGACGCCGAGCAGGTCTTTGAGCGTAAGGTAATACCATTCTTTACCATGCACTCTATCGCCTATCGCACCGCACTACTGCAACAGATTGGCTACCACCAGCGTGAAGGAATATCATACACCGACCAACTGTGGTGTTTCTACCCAATTTTCAAGATTCAAAGTATAGCCTTTACAGATATTGCCCTCTACAGATACAACCTTATGCGCGAGGGGCAGACAATGAGCGCCAATGTACAACTTCGCAAGATTCAAGAGATTGCAACGGTTGTAACCGACATGGCTCAATTCCTTGACAACTACGGCAAAGAGTTGACATTTGCTCGCCATGATTTCCTATCTGGTGTTGTCATGCGCCGTATGCAAGGTGTGTTGCGCAAATATCTGTTAGAGATGGATGATAATAGCTTTATCACCTCCGACTTTAGCTCTACACTCGAGACATTTACTCGCTATGCGCCTATGCCACTTACTGTACCTATAAATGGAGTTCTAAAATTTGACATACTCCCAAGGTGGCGCAACAAAGGCAGGCGATACCATACAATCGTCCGTAAAGCTATGCTGGCAACAGATAGCGCTATGCAGTGGATATACAAACTAATTTTTGGCTAAGAGATTATGAAGATGTTAGATATATACAACAAACCAGAATTCACTATCACCTACTTAGCATGCGAAAGAGGTTTTGCAGCCTCAACCGATAGTGACATTGAGCAACCTGAGTTTGGTGGCGAGGATAATCTTTAGTCGCTATTCTGCCTGAGGTGCTGATTTACACCACTTTGCAATGCCACACTCTGCGCACTTCGGTTTGCGAGCCGTACAGGTATATCGTCCATGTAGTATCAACCAATGGTGAGCAATTGGCAGCAGATGCTTGGGGATATTTTTCTCAAGCTGAAGCTCTGTTTGCAAAGGTGTCTTAGCATTGCGCGTAAGGCCAATGCGAGCCGAGACACGAAAGACATGAGTATCCACAGGCATAACCTCCTTGCCCCATATCACTGCACCCACAACATTTGCCGTCTTACGACCTACACCAGGCAGTCGCATCATACTCTCAATATCTGACGGCACTTCACCCCCAAATTCACTGCAGAGCATGCGCGCCATAGCGACAAGGTTTTTAGCCTTGTTATTTGGATAGGAGATTGAACGGATATACGGAAAGAGCTCCTCTGCACTCACTGCCGCAAGAGCCTGAGGGGTCGGGAAAGCCTCAAAAAGTGCAGGTGTAGTCATGTTTACACGCTTATCTGTACATTGTGCCGAGAGTATCACCGCCACAAGCAATTCAAAGGTATTACGATAGTTCAGCTCACTCTCAGCTACGGGCATATTCTCTGAAAACCAAGCAATTATACCCTCATATCTCTCTTTTGTTGTCATTCTATTTATTGTAGTGTTCTAAAATTTTCACTGCACGAGCTCTACCAACCACCTCAGCAAGTTCATCGACCGTGGCACCCTTAATCTTTGAAAGCGTCTTGAAGTGCTTAAACAGAGCCTCAATACTCTTACTTCCGACACCATCAATACCCTCCAAAGAGCTATGTATCATTGCATTACTGCGCTTATTACGATGGAATGTAATACCAAAACGGTGCGCTTCATCGCGGATATGACAGATAACTTTCAGGGGTTCTCCAGTACGCGAAAGATAGTACGGCATTGGGTCGTTAGGATAGTAGACCTCCTCCAGTCGCTTGGCCAGTCCAACAATCGGAATCTTACTCTCCAGCCCCAACTCACAGAGTACTGCGTAGGCACTTGACAGTTGTCCCTTACCGCCATCGACAACAATAAGGTCAGGAAGTTCAGCACCCTCCTCTACAAGGCGTGTATAACGGCGTGAAATAATCTCTCGCATAGATGCAAAGTCATCTGCTCCAACAACCGTCTTGATGTTAAAATGGCGATATTCACGTTTAGAAGGTTTACCATTACGAAAGACCACGCACGAAGCGACCGGATTAGTGCCCTGCGTATTTGAGTTATCAAAGCACTCAATATGGCGAGGTTCTCGCTCAAGGCGTAGCTCTCGCTGCATAGCCTGCATAAGTCTATCAGTATGTCGCTCCGGGTTCTTAATCTCAAGATTTTTCATCAACTCGGCGCGGTACAGTCTAGCTGTACGAAGAGAAAAGTCAAGCAACTCGTGCTTTTCACCCCTCTGTGGCACAGTAAAATGGGTCTGAGGGAAGAGCTCCTCCTCTGGCAGAAATGGCACTATAACCTCACGCTGAAGTTCGCCAGCAATATTTTCAACAATATGCTGAATTCCGAAAGTAAGCATCTGCTTTTCCGTTGCCTCAATACCCTGCTGCACCGCAAGTGTCTGCACCGCAATAATCGCCCCACCCTTGACTCTCAGAAAGTTACAATATGCCTCCTCTCCCTCTGTGTAGAGCGAGAATATATCTGCATCTGTAATGTTTGCACTGACAATTACCGACTTTGAGCGATACTTTTCAAGCGCTTCAAGTCGCATCTTAAATCTGTGCGCAGCCTCAAAACGAAGCTCCGATGCAGCTCGATTCATCTCACCCTCAAGGTAACTCTTCACCGGACGAAGGTCACCCTTAAGCACCGAGACGGTCATATCCACCAACTCTGCGTACTCCGACAGCGACTGACGCCCACAACAAGGGGCCTTACAATTTCCAATGTGATACTGAAGGCACGGAGCGTACTTCCCCCTATCAATCAACTCCTGCGAGAGGTTATGTCTGCATGTACGAAGTGGTATTACCTCGCTAATAAACTCAAGCACAGCCCTCTGTGCCGAAATTGAGGCATATGGTCCAAAGTATCGTGAGCCATCCTTAACAACGCGGCGAGTAGAGATTACACGCTCAAAGGGTGGTGGCGTGAGAGCAATCCACGGATAGGACTTATCATCCTTAAGAAGGATATTATAGCGAGGTTTATGGCTCTTGATTAGGGAGTTTTCGAGTAGCAGCGCATCTGTTTCGCTATCCACAACAATATACTGCAGTGAGGCAATCTGTCGCACCATAGCACGCACCTTGGCAGAGTGGTCACGACTATTGACGAAGTAACTACTGACTCTCTTTTTCAGACTCTTAGCCTTGCCGACATAGATAATCTGCCCGCTCTTGTCCGAGAATAGATAACACCCCGGCAAGAGAGGTAACAGAGACACCTGCTCCTTAAGTTCACTTCTGCTATTGTCCTCCATAACTGCACCAAAATTAACAAAAATCGTAGAAATTACAAAATCTAACCACTAATAGTGGCGCTAACTCTATTATGTCTGATATTTTTTATTATCTTTGTGCTGATATGAGAAGATTTTTCGCCATACTAACCCTTATCGCCGTATGCTTTACCGCGTCGGCGCAAGTTGAGCACTCTATAGTTCTTGATAGCAACTCATTCCGTGCAGTGCAGACTGATGCGCTTACGGGCGTGAATATCGACCCAATCGACATGGACTCTTCTCGTCAGCCATGCGCTCGAGTTAAGATATTTTTCCATCGAATGACGCGCGAGCAGATGGAGCAGTTAGAGCCTGTATTCCCCTCTGGCACAATAGACTGTATAAAGCGTAAGGTGGCGGATGATAATACCGTGCTCATCCTTGAATTTACCGCCAAACCGAGGACAAAATTCTATCTCAACCACCCAACTTTTGGAGTCTCAAACGAGGTGGAGTTTGACTTTGAGGGGGGTAGAGAGTATCAGCTTGAGGCGAGCTTAAATCAGACCTTTAGTATCGTTGTAAATAGCAGCGAGCCGAATGTAGACATCTACCTTGACAACAGATATAGAGGTCAAACTGACGCATCTAACAGCCTTACAATCAAGGATGTAATAATTGGTGGGCATAAACTCAAGGTTGTCTACGGCAGCATTAGCTATGAGCAGGAGATAGATGTCAATAGTGGCAGCATATCATTCCGCCAGGATGTAAATAAGGCAGCGGGTGAGCCTCAATTTGTGGTCTTTACCGTTGAGCCGCAGAGTGCAGTTGTGACGATTGGCGGCAAGCACTACACGCTCACTGACGGCGCTATGCGTACGGTACTTAATAGCGGAACTTATAACTATACCGTTTCCGCAGTCGGCTACCACAGCAAGAGTGACTCCTTTACAGTCGCAGGTGAAAAAGTTACAAGAAATATTACCCTCACTGCCGATGTCGCAACGGTAACCCTTACTGTGGCAGATAATGCCGAAATTTGGGTCAATGGCGAGAAGAAGGGAAGTGGTCACTGGAGCGGAATGCTCAACTCCGGACCATATATCTTTGAGGCAAAAAAGGTTGGTTATAAGACCTCAACCACCTCAAAACAAATTAGCTCTGCGCAACCAACCCAGAGCTTTACGCTGCCTGCACCAACACCAATCGTCGGCTCAATAATGGTTGACGGCAACCCAATCAACGCCGACGTTACCCTTGACGGCAAATCGGTAGGTCAGGTGCCACTAAAACTGAACAATATACTTATCGGCAAGCATACAATAACCATCTCAAAAGATGGATATAAAACTAATACTCAAACTGTTACCGTTGCCGAGGGTATGACTGCTACGTTAGATGTCAATCTTACAAAATCTACTACTCAAGACCCTATTCTCGCCATTATCGATAAAATTACGCCTAAAGAGCCAATAATTATAGACACAAGTAACATCGGTTATGTAGTCAATAGTCAAAACCGTATCGATATGAGCAAGGACTTATGTAGGCGACCATGCGCTCGCATAAAGTTTATCTGCGACCAAATGACACAAGACCAAATTGGTAAACTTAGCGTTGTGAGTTCTTCTGCCGACACACTGATAGCAAAAATGGTAGTTGAGCCTAATTCGAATATACTTGTAGTCGAACTAACAGCCAAACCAAACACAACGTTCCAGCTTCATCATCCAAGTTGGGGAAAGAGTAATCGTGTCACCATTGACCTAGAACCATATGGAGAATACACGCTTAAGGTAGTGCGCAACATTTCTACCACAGCCCCAAGCCAGAACATCAGCAGCACACCCGCGCCAACGCCAATTTTCGGTTCGCTAATTATATCTGGTACGCCAATTAATGCCGATGTTACTATTGACGGTGAGGCAGTGGGGCAGTTGCCGCTGAAGCTTGGCGACATCCTTGTGGGCGTGCATACGGTCGTGGTCTCTAAATCGGGCTATGAGACTTATACACAAAGTGTTACTATTGCCGAGGGTAAGACTACAACTGTGAATGTTGCCCTTAAAAAGCAAATTACCTCCCCGCTAAAGGGCGTTACGCCAATAGAGATTGACAGCTCGCTTACAGCAGAGCAGTTATTGACAGAGGGTAATAAGTACTACAACAAAAAGGACTACAACTCTGCAGTGCAGTATTACCACAAGGCTGCAGAGCAGGGAAATGCAAAAGCGCAAAATAATTTAGGTTTCTGCTACGAAAGCGGTCGTGGTGTCACACAAGATTACACCGAGACTGTAAAGTGGTATCGCAAAGCAGCAGGGCTGGGATATGCAAAAGCGCAAAATAATTTAGGAAACTGCTACTACAAAGGCAATGGTGTAACACAAAATTACACCGAGGCAGTAAAGTGGTATCGCAAGGCGGCCGAGCAGGGAAATGCAGCTGCGCAAAGAAATTTAGGTTTATGCTACGAAGACGGTCTTGGTGTAACAAAGAGCATTACCGAGGCTGTAAAGTGGTATAAAAAGGCGGCAGAGAAGGGCAATGAAAATGCGAAAACAAGTCTTCGCAGGCTTGGGTATTAATAGTTTGATTATGAGCAAGATAGATATTGAACAGCGCGCTGCAAAGGCGAAAGAACTATTTTTGAGCGGGTACAACTGTTGTCAGTCTGTGGTGTTGGCTTTTGAGGATATAACGAAGCTTGAGCCGGAGTTAGCAGCGACCATCTCTGCGCCATTTGGGGGTGGCATGGGCAGGTTGCGTGAGGTATGCGGAGCGGTGAGTGGCATGACGATGGTTGCGGGATTTATCTCGCCATGTCTGACAAATAGCGACGCGGTGGCAAAAAAGGAGAACTACTCCCTTGTGCAGCAATTTGCCGAGGCATTCAGAGAGCAGAATGGAGCGATAGTATGTCGCACGCTATTGGGTCTTGACCGCGAGAAGGACAACCCTACCCCATCGCCTCGCACAGCGGAGTATTACAAAAAGCGTCCGTGCGCAGAGCTTGTAGCAGATGCGGCGAGGATAGTAGCACAGTATTTAGTAGCTATTGGCTATTAGCCATTGGCATATTTGAATTAAAACATATTCAATAACATATAAAAACGAGAAACAATGAACAAAGTAATCGCAAGCCCACACGCACCTAAAGCAGTAGGTCCGTATTCACAGGCAATTCAGGCAGAGGGTACCCTCTATCTTTCAGGTCAGCTTCCAATTGATGGAGCTACAGGCACTATGCCAGACACAATCGAGGAGCAGACAGAGCAGAGTCTAAAGAATGTAGGACATATTCTTCATGAGGCTGGCTATGACTACAGTGATGTAGTAAAGACAACTGTTCTACTTGCCGACATCAAGGATTTTGCAGCCATGAACGCTGTATATGCAAAGTTCTTCAGTGGAGCCTTCCCTGCACGTGTATGCTATCAGGTAGCAGCACTGCCTATGGGCGCAAAGGTAGAGATTGACGCTGTGGCAGTGAAACTTTAGCCGTTAGCCGTTAGCCATTGGCTATTGGCTATTGGCTTTATAGAGGTATCCGCTTCGCGGATTTATATTAGTCGGCTTGCCGACACCACAGAAAAGCCAATGGCTAATGGCTAATAGCCAACGCTAATAGCTAAAAAATACAAAACAATTTTGAATTTTAGATGTGGATTTACAACGCTCGCCGAAAGATATGCGATGGGACATACTAAATTGTATTTCCCATTGCATAGATTGAGGTAGCGGCAGTAAATACCATATAAAATACAAAAGTATGGATATTCAGCAGAACGAAAAAGGTAAGGACTACTCGCAGTTGATGAGTCTTAGGATTCGTCGCATATTGCTCGTGTGCAACAGTTACGACAGCTACACGCTTGAAGAGGATGGAAGGTTGGAGGTGCAGATTACACAAGAGTATTCTGAACTCAACCTAAGCAATCCGCCGTCAATTACGCGTGTGGAGTCTACGATTGAGGCGTTAGAACTTATTACGAGCGGAGAGCAGTTTGACCTTGTAATTACGATGTACAATGTGGGAGAGATGGACGTCTACACATTCTCACATCGCATGAAGCAGGTCTGTCCTAAGACGCCGGTGGTTCTGCTGACGAACTTCTCAAAAGAGATTTATCGCCAAATTGATCAGTCAGACACATCATCGCTTGACTACGTATTCTGCTGGAATAACTCTACAGACCTCATTATCGCCATTATCAAGCTGATTGAGGATAGCATGAACGCCGACCACGACATCCTTGAGTTTGGTGTTCAGACAATTCTGCTGGTTGAGGACTCTGTGCGATACTACTCAACCTACCTACCAGCTATCTACAAACTTGTTCTGCAACAAAATGGAGCCTCTGTGCGTGATGCACTCAACGAGCAGCAACAGATTGCCCGAAAGCGAGCACGTCCAAAGATTTTGATGGCGACAAACTATGAGGATGCGGTAGCTCTATATGAGCGTTACAAGCACAACATGCTGGGTGTAATCTCTGACGTAGGCTTTGTGATTCACAAGAATGACGACCCTGCAACTGAGAAGCTCGACGCGGGTATCGATTTGTGTAATCTGATTCGCAAAGATAATCCCACAATGCCATTCCTGATGCAATCCTCGCAGGAGAGTATGCGCGAGGTGGCAGATAAATTGGGCGTGGGATTTGTGGTCAAGCACTCCAAGACTCTGATTCACGAGATTGGCGAGTATATCGGTCGCGAGTTTGCCTTTGGAGATTTTGTACTTACAGACTCCAACACAGGTGAACAAATTGCCCGTGCAGAGGATTTGTACGGTCTTGAGCGACTGCTGCACAATATCTCCGACAGCACGCTGCACAGCGTTGTTACAACGACCTATCTATCAAAGTGGCTACTCTCTCGCGGTATCTTCTCACTTGGTAACTCTTTCCGCGAGCTGACACTCAAAGAGTTTCACAATGACATTGCCGCCGTGCGACAATTTCTCACCGACTCTATTCGAGATTATCGCATCAAGCAGGGTATTGGCGTAGTTGCACGATTCTCAGTAGATACATACAACGATGCCATTTGGTTTGCTCGACTGGGCAACGGTTCCATTGGCGGAAAGGCGCGCGGATTGGCATTTATGAACCACATTCTCCAGCAGTACAACCTCTACAACGAGTGGGAGAATGTTCGCGTAATGGTACCAAGAACCCTTGTAATTACAACCGAGTTCTTTGACCGATTTATTATTGAGAATGGTCTGCAGTATGTGATTAATGCCGACCTTACAGATGCTGAAATTCTATCCGAATTTGTAGCTTCCTCTCTACCACAAGAGCTTACTGAAGCGCTAAGAGTCTTTATCCGTTGCGTAAAGAAACCTCTCGCCGTGCGTTCATCTTCAAAGCTGGAAGACTCATATTATCAACCATTTGCGGGCATATACTCCACATATATGATTCCGCACACCGAGAACGAGGACCAGGAGCTTCGCCTACTTTCAAAGGCCATCAAGAGCGTCTATGCCTCTGTCTACTTCGCCTCGTCACGTGCATATATCACCGCTACGGCAAATGTTATCTCAGAGGAGAAGATGGCCATTGTTCTGCAGGAGATTTGTGGCTCGGAGGATGGCGGTTACTTCTTCCCAACACTATCCGGTGTGGCTCGCTCACTTAACTTCTACCCTATTGGCTACGAAAGGGCCGAGGAGGGTATTGCAAAGGTAGCCTTTGGACTCGGCAAGGCTGTTGTCGATGGAGAGCAGGTACTCCGCTTTAGCCCTAAGTACCCTCAGCACATTCTGCAGACATCGACCGTAGAGCTGACCATGCGAGAGACACAGCAGACAATGTATGCCCTCAATCTTCAACCCGATAAGTTCAAGACATCTATTGACGATGCGGTAAACCTTGAAAAGATAAACATTGCCGACTGTACTGCATTCCGCAACCTTAAACATGTGGCATCAACATGGGATATGCAGAGCATGCGTCTGACCGACTCGCCACTGGCAGAGGGTATTAAGGTTATAACCTTTGCCCGAATTCTCAAATACAACTCATTCCCTCTTGCTGATATTCTCTGTCGCCTACTCGAAATTGGCCAACAGGAGATGAAGACCTGTGTAGAGATTGAGTTTGCAGCAAACCTTGACCGCGGCAAGAGGTTCAGTATCTTCAACGTTCTGCAAATTCGTCCTATAGCCGCCTCAGTTGCCGAGACAAATAAGGATTGGGACAGCGTTGATAGTAGTAAGGCTCTAATCTACTCTCAAAGCGCTCTTGGCACAGGATATGTTGAGGGCATTACAGATGTCATCTACCTGCGCCGTGACAACTTTAACCCGTCAAAAACTCAGATTATGGCAGAGGAGGTGACTCGTCTTAATAGCCAAATGCGCACAGAGGAGCGTGGATACCTACTTGCCGGCTTCGGTCGCTGGGGTTCAAGCAATCCATGGCTCGGCGTACCGGTAAAGTGGAGCGATATATCAGAGGTAAAGGTTATCGTCGAGTGCGGACTTGATAATTTCCGTATTGAGCCAAGTCAGGGCACACACTTCTTCCAAAATATGACCAGCTTTGGTGTGGGTTATATGACCGTTAACCCTTATGCCGGCGATGGAGTCCTCGATTTCGATCGCTTAGATGCTATGCCGGCTATCTATGAGAGCGAATATATCCGCCATGTCAGATTTGACATCCCTCTGGAGATATGTATCGATGGAGTTAAAAACCGAGGTATAGTGGAGTAAACACTCAACAAAAGAGATAATTGCAACTTTTTTTTGCAAAACTATTGCAAAATTAAAATATATCGTCTACCTTTGTATCGGTAACCGATATATTGACAACCGATATAACTATGAATACATCAAACAATGCCCTAACTGAGGCGACCTACTACATTCTACTGGCACTTGTAACGCCACTGCATGGCTACGGCATTATGCAACGTACAGCTGAGCTGAGCTCTGGACGACTGATGATTTCGGCGGGTACACTCTATGGTGCGCTCTCTACGCTTATGGAGCGCGGTTGGATAGAGCAGTTAGATACTGCAGCTGACTCACGCCGAAAGGAGTACTGCATAACTGCGACAGGACGAGCTGTATTAGAGGGCGAGGTTACTCGTCTTGAGGAGCTGGTAACAAATGGAAAACGAATCTTAAAACTATAAAACTATGGGAACTACTGAGTACAAGAGAGTATGGAACTTCTTTACCATTGCACAGTGGGAAGAGGAGGAGCTGTGGTTAAACGAGATGGCTCGTAACGGCTGGAATTTGGTGCGCATAGATTACCTTGTGCGTTATGTCTTTGAGCGAGGTAGTGCGGGCGAGTATATCTACAAGCTCGATTTGCCAGATAAGACTACTCACGGCATTGGCGATGCAGAGTATTGCAACTTCCTTGCTGAGTGCGGCATTACTATGGTATGCAAGCAGAAGCAGTGGCTCTTTTTGCGCAAGAGGGCGGCAGATGGTCCATTTAACAGCAGCGGAGACATGTTCACAAAGCTTAAGATGACAAATAAAGCCAACGACTATGCGCTGCGAACTCTCTCAATGCTGCTCCGCATATTTGTAGCAATCATCCTTATTGCCAGCGTAGGACAGATAGCTGCAAGCAATAATTTTGCGATATCGGAGATGCTCTCAGGTATTATTTACGGCATTAGTATAGGTGCGCTTATAGCTATAACTATTATCTGGCTACCTATTATCAATAGGTTACGCAAGAAGATGAATGCTCTAATTGACGAGATTGGAATTAAGAACTAATAAAAAAAATATGGCGGATTTTTATCCGCCATACTTTTTATATCACATCCTAGTGATGACTTAGCTTGTAACGAATAGCATCAAGCATATCTGTCACAGTTAGCTCAAGATCCCACTTTGGCTTCCAGCCCCACTCCTCGCGAGCACAGCTATCATCAAGGTAGTTTGGCCAGCTGCGAGAGATTTTATCCTTCACCGGATCAATGTCGTAGTCCATAGTAAACTCCGGAATATGCTTGCGAATCTCATTCGCAATAATCTCTGGAGTAAAGCTCATAGATGCAACATTAAAACTATTTCGGTGAACAAGCTTTGCAGGGTCAGCCTCCATAAGCTCAACGATAGCGCGGAGAGCATCAGGCATATAGATCATATCCATGTACACATCGCTTGGCACAGCACAAGTGTACTTACCAGTGCGAATAGCCTCGTAGAAAATCTCTACTGCATAGTCTGTAGTACCACCACCTGGCAGAGTTTTGTTTGAGATAATACCAGGGAAACGCAGTGAACGAGTATCAATGCCATACTTCTGAGTGTAATAGTTACTCAACAACTCTCCAGTCACCTTGCATATTCCGTATATTGTTGTCGGCTGCATAATTGTATCCTGAGGAGTTCCATCCTTAGGCGATGTAGGACCGAAAGCACCAATAGAAGAAGGGGTAAATACAGCACAATTGTGCTGACGAGCCACCTCAAGCGCATTGAGCAACGCACCCATATTAAGTCCCCAAGCCATCTGCGGATTCTTCTCACCTACAGCAGATAACAAAGCCACAAGGTTAAAGATGGTGTCAATGTTGTAACGCGCCACCACAGAGGCCATGTTTGTAGGATTCAGAGCATCAAGCACCTCAAAAGGACCATCCTCAGAGAGATTTCTACACTCACGAACATCCGTTGCAACAACATTGTGCGCTCCATATACCGAGCGTAGGTAAGGTACTAACTCTGAGCCAATCTGACCACCAGCACCCACAACAAGAATCTTTTTCATAAAAAATAGTTTAGGATATGCATAATTTTTGCGAAAGGTAATAATTTTTTTTGAAGAAAAGATACCCACCCACTAATTTATAGTGATTTTTTGCAGAAAAAGTTTGCAAAGTTGATTTTTATACCTATCTTTGCACCGCTTTAGAAGCCAATTGCTGTTGTAGCTCAGTGGTAGAGCACTTCCTTGGTAAGGAAGAGGTCACGAGTTCAAGCCTCGTCAACAGCTCAGCGCAGAAAGTGCAGACAGATGCCACCCAAAGGGTGGCGTTTGTTGTTTATGAGGTAGCTCAAACTTGTTTGAAGGCTACCTCATAAACAATAAAAACAATACTTCGTATTATCTGTCTGCATTTTCTGCCTTAGCGCCACGAGGCTCGGCAGAGCGAAGCGGCAGCCAAGTCTCGTCGGCAAACAAATCACCACAACAAAAACAAGCCATCCGTTTGGGTGGCTTGTAATACAGATATACTGGCTGGCACTACCTCAAACGGACCTTTTGGTCGGCAGCGAGTGTTGCAGATGGGCGAAGGCGGTTGAGTCGGGCGAGGCGGCGGAGTCGGATGCCATAGCTCTGGCTAACGGCGTGAAGGCTCTCATTTGCGCGCGCAGTATGAAATAGTAGCTCCCCATGCCAACTCTCTTTTTTACGCTCTATAAAAACAATCTCCCCTGTGCGGAGAATCTGTTGTTTATTAACATCGTTAAACTTGCGCAGATTTTGTTCTGAAATAGCGAAAATTTTACTCAGTGAGGTGTAGCTATCACCCTCTTTTGCAAGCACATAGCACGTCTGATTTACACGGCAGATGTTATATCCCTGATGAGCATTTATTGTGACATTAAACGGGTCTTGGATAGTAATATCTTCGGCGCTATTAATAGTATGGCGGGCGAACCACTCAGCATTCTCCCTAGCATTTTTACCAGATGAGTATATCGCTGCACCATCCTGTTGATCAAGCAGGTAGAGTTTATATCTCTCGATTATCGCTACCAAACGCTGCGCATAATCTGGCGCTGTAGCATATCCCGCAGCCTTAAGGCCTCGAGCCCAACTACGGTAATCATTAGACGGATAGGAAAAGAGGGAGTCATAACGTGGCGAGGAGTCTAAAAACTCGGCATGATCTTGGTATGAATCCTCTACAGAGTCATATGCACGGAAACACTCACCCTTGGCGTCATCATCATGGTAGACCTTTTTACCTGTCCAATGTCTCTTACACTTTATACCGAAGTGGTTGTTTGACGATAGCGAGAGGGGGCTATTTCCAGCATCTGATTCAAGGATTCCCTGCGCCATTGTAATACTTGCAGGGATGCCATAGCGCTCCATGTGGGCAACTGCTATAGCTTTATATCGTTCAATATACTCCTCACGCGTCTGCCTTGTTTGGGCATTGGCGCAAAGCGTAGCGAGGGCTAAAATGGTACAAAGTATTGTAAATCTAATTTTTTTCATATATCTTTGCGTGAATTGTAATCATACAAAGGTACACTATTTTTCACAAACAATCAACAGGTCGATGAAAAACCTGCATATAATTACGCCAGTAAAGGACTCTATCGCCTCTACACTCCAGACTGTGAAGGCTATAATGTCATCTACTACAGATGTTCAATTTCGCTACACAATATACAACGACTTCAGCAGTGAACATAGCACCACCCTACTCGAAAATTACTCAAAAGAGTACGGCTTTGAGCTTGTAAATCTAAGCGATATTACCGACCATCCATCGCCAAACTACCTGCTTGTGCTACAGATGGCACAACAGCGAGCTATTGCCGAAGGGGCAGATTTGCTAATTATTGAGAGCGACGTTGTTGTGGCTAGTGACACTATTCAATCCATTGTTACCGGGGCTGCAGAGCGCCCAGATTGCGGAATTGCCGCATCTGTTACTGTGGATGACAATGGAGATATAAACTACCCATACGGATATGCGAAGGGTCATGAGGGAGAGGTGTATGTGGCAGATAAACATTGTAGTTTCTGCTGTTCACTGCTCACAAATGCACTGCTATGCAAGTATGACTTCAACCTACTAAACCCTGAGAAGCACTGGTTTGATGTACACATCTCACATATCTCACGAGATTTGGGATTTAAGAACTACCTCTTCTGCAACTTACCCGTTATTCACCGTCCTCACAGCTCTCGCCCGTGGAAACAACTAAAGTATACAAACCCATTGAAATACTACTGGCGCAAGTTTGTAAAGAGATTTGATAAAATTTAATCTAATCGTCTGATTACCAAAATTATTACCATTATTCCGCGTAATTTCACTATGGAATAATGGTAATTTTTTTTATATTTTGAGAACAACGACAGCCATTTGGTATTAATTTTGCGCGGTTTTTAGGTTAAATAAGATATGCAGGAAGTATCAGTTTGGTTATTGATTCCATTCGTTATTATGTTGCTCTCTATTGCCATTGCGCCACTTATTGCCGGCCATTGGTGGGAGAGGAATATCAATAAGTTATTTTACGTCTTAGTTATCTCTGTCCCCACAGCTATAATCCTTATGGCAAGCCATCTGGGTGGGCAGTTATGGCACCAGGTAATCTATGACTATCTACCATTTATAATCCTTTTAGCGTCACTATTTGTCGTTACGGGAGGTATTCGCATACACTGCAGTTCGGTTGCCACCCCTGCTGTAAATACAACAATGCTCTTCTTGGGTTATGCGCTGGCATCTTTTGTAGGAACAACAGGTGCGGCGATGCTACTCATCCGCCCGCTGCTTGAGATGAATAAGGATAGAGCACACAAGATGCACACAGTCTTTATCTTTATCGCTCTTGTTGCCAATTGTGGTGGTATCTTGACTCCACTTGGTGACCCACCGCTCTTTCTGCTATATCTTCGTGGTGCACCATTTAGCTGGTTTATGGAGATGTATCCTCAGTGGGTTGCCGTGGGTGTAGTGCTGCTTACTGGATACTACCTTTACGATAGCTGGCGATACCACTATTGTGAGGCTATCGGTATACGTCCACACCACCACTATAATGACGAAGAGGGCTTTACAATCAATATTCGCGGTGCAAAAAACTTTATCTTCCTTGCCGGCATTGTACTATGTGTTGCTCTTATAAATCCATCAACTATACCTGCAATGGGTGAGCATGATGCGCCAATATACCTCAAGTTTCTACGCGAGATTGCCCTTGTTGCCATTATTCTATTCTCGCTACGCTTTACCAAGAAAAAGATTCGCGAAGATAACCACTTTAGTTGGGAGCCAATTACCGAGGTGGCTATAATCTTTATCGGAATATTTGTCACCATGACCCCTGCGCTGATATACCTCAACCAAAATGCGCAGATGTTTGGCCTTACTAATCCCACAGAGTTCTACTACTGCGCCGGATTGCTCTCGTCCTTCCTTGATAATGCCCCTACAGCCGTAGCTTTCCACACCGTAGCTACGGGACTACCTACAAGTGGTGCCCTGGTGGCAGGTGTAGACCCTACGATTCTTAAGGCAATATCTATGGGAGCTGTATACTTCGGCTCTATGACCTATATTGGTAATGGACCAAACTTTATGGTCAAAGCTATTGCCGAGCAGGAGCAGGTGCGTATGCCATCATTCTTCGGCTATATCGCCCTATCAATCTCAGTGCTGCTACCTGTTTACGCGCTGGTGGAGTACTTCGTCAAATAACAATATCGGCTGACACAGAACGCGTCAGCCGATATTTTTTATAACTGAATCTTAAATCCAACACCCTTACAGGTCACAATCACATCATCGCCAAGTTTGCGTCTAAGGCGACGGATGTGTACATCAAGAGTTCTATCTCCCACAACCACCTCGCAACCCCATATAGTGCGAAAAATCTCCTCGCGAGTAAAGACTCTATTAGGCTCTGAATAGAGGAGTTGCAGAATCTCAAACTCTTTTCGTGGCAGTGAAAACTCCCCCTGTGGTGTTATAACTACACGGCGTGCTTCATCAAGTTGTAGGCTGCTAATTGACTCTGTAGCAGTTAAGCGCTTCATTATCGCAGCCACACGACTACAGAGCACTCGCATACTGACGGGCTTGGTGATATAATCATCCGCCCCCGCCTCATAGCTCTCAATTTGACACTGCTCCTCCTGCACAGCCGAGAGAAATACAATCATCGTATCCCTCAACTCCGGCACCCTTCTTACCGCCTCGCAAGCCTGACGTCCATCCATTTTGGGCATCATCATATCCATGAGGATAAGGTGTGGACGTAGCTCAATAGCAGCAGCTACTGCCTGCTCTCCGTCGCTTGCAGTATAGACATCATAACCTTCACGGCGAAGGTTATAACTTATAAATTCGCGAATATCCGCCTCGTCGTCTACAATAAGGATTCGTTGTGCCATAAGCTACGATTTAGAACTCTACCACTGGAGCAACATCAGCACCCTGCTGAGAGGCAAAGAAATCTCTCTTTGAGAAGCCGAACAGAGATGCAAAGATGTTATTTGGGAATGTCACAACCCTCTTATTAAACGCCTTTACCACCTCATTATAACGCTGACGCTCAACTGCAATACGATTCTCTGTACCCTCAAGTTGAGATTGTAGCTCAATAAAGTTCTGATTTGCCTTAAGCTCAGGATAGTTCTCTGCCACAGCAATCAGACGACCCAAAGCCGATGTAACCTCGCCCTGAGCCTCTGTAAACTGAGCAAACTGCTCAGCTGTCATATTTGCGCCATCAATAGTTACTGATGTTGCCTTTGCGCGGGCAGCAACGACGCCCTCAAGGGTCTGTGACTCATGAGCGGCATAACCTTTGACGGTATTTACAAGGTTAGGAATCAGGTCACTACGACGCTGATACTGAGTCTCAACATTTGCCCATGCGCTCTCTACCTCCTGCGAGGCTGTTGCAAGGGTGTTGTAGATTGTCACTCCATAGATTGCCAAAACAATGGCAACCACCAAAATAATAACTGTTGACTTTTTCATATCTAATAGTATTTAATTAAAATCTGCTACCTGCACCACCGCCGCCAAAGCTTCCGCCACCAAAGCCTCCGCCGAAACTTCCGCCGCCAAAGCCACGACCTGAGCCACCTCCAACGTATGTTGCACCTGTGCTTTTATACACCTTCTCCTGCTGCTCTTTTGTATATCCACAGCTTTTACAACGATATCTATGTAACATTAGGTCGTACTGACGCGTAGAGTGCAAATTCTCAGAGCTGACCCTCACAAGGTCGTGCTTACCGCACTTTGGACACTTTCTACCCATCCAGGCTGCCACCAAAATTATTGCAATAAAGAGCAGCATAAATCCAAAAAATGCCGCCATGAAGAGTGCAAACTCCTCATCTGTTTCATCTTCAAAGAGCAACTCCTCACTACCAGAGATAACCCTTGCCACAGCAGCCACACCCTCTACCATACCCGTGCTATAGTCACCAGCTGATAGGTGCGACACCATATACTGCTGCTGTATTCGCTTACAAAGCGCATCTGTCAGTACCCCCTCAAGACCATAACCTGTAACGAAGCGAATCTCGCGTCTTGCAGTCACAAGGAGTATTCCCAGGCCATTGTCACTCTTCTGTCCACCTACACCCCAAGCCGAGAAGAGGTCGAATGCAAAAGTAAAAACATCATCACCCTCAATATCCTCAATAGCCACAACAGCTATCTGCGCACGGTTAGCAGTATGGAGCGAGTCGCATGCCCTATCTATCGCCGCAACAGCCTGCTCGGACAATATTCCGTCAGGGTTAGAGGTATAACGCGCAGCATCTACTTTTTGTACATTTGGCACCTGCTCCACACTATAGGTGCGGGCATATGATGCTATGCAAATAGAGAGCAGAGCAATAAAAAGTGACAATTTAACTCTCATAACAAACCTTTTACCCTACAAAGATAGAAAAAAAATGGCGAATTGTTAAAAATTATAGAATAATTTTGAATTTACCACTTTGAATTTTGATTTGCTTTGACTACCTTTGTGCGATACTATTTTTTGAGAAAATAGAATCAACCAACAACCGCTATTTTGAACACTAATTTTATAGAATATACCTAAAATTACTACTATGTCTACTATCAAATCTACAGAGACTCCAGAGTTGGAGCAGGTCAGCATTGCTGAGGATGCGTCTATTGAGAGCGTTGAACAAATTTCAGAAAATATCGTCACTGAGGAGCCTGAGCTGCTGGGCGACGCTCCAGAGCAGGATGACCAGAGCGAGGTTGTGGTAGAGTACCAGATTGCCGGCAAGAGCAAGGCTGAGCTTGTTGATATGCTCGCCTTTATCCTTGAGCAGGATTTGGTAGAGGATGTTCGCCACTATGTAGATGAGATTAAGACAGCTTTCTACAAGCTTCACCGCCAGCAGATTGACAATCTCAAGGCTCAGGCTGAGAGCGAGGGTGAGCAGGCTGAGGTGACTGAGGTAGCTCCAGATGCAGACGAGGCTCGCCTTAAGGAGCTTCTCAAGCTATACCGCGAGCGCCGTGACCGTGCAGCTGCTGAGTCTGAGAAGGTTAAGGAGGAGAACTATCGCCTCAAGCTTGAAATTATTGAGGAGCTTAAGGCTCTTGTTTCAAGCGAGGAGACTATAAATGTGACATTCACCCGTTTCCGCGAGCTTCAGGCTCGTTGGAAGGAGATTGGTCAGGTACCACAGGCTGTAGTGAACGATCTGTGGGAGAGATACAACCTCCATGTAGAGCACTTCTACGACTTTGTCAAGATTAACAAGGAGCTTCGCGACCTCGACCTTAAGAAGAATCTTGAGGCTAAGGTTGCCCTATGCGAGGCTGCCGAGGCACTTGCTGAGCAGAGTAATATCGTCGAGGCATTCCGCAAGCTTCAGAAGCTCCATGACCAGTGGCGCGAGGTGGGTCCTGTAGCTGCAGAGCAGAAGGAGCCAATCTGGGAGCGCTTTAAGGCTGCATCATCTGTTATCAATCGTCGCCATCAGGAGCACTTTGAGTCACTCAAGCAGGAGCAGCTGAAGAATCTAGAGGCAAAGACAGCACTTTGCGAGGCTGCCGAGGCACTTGTTGCAGCAACCCTTACTTCACACAAGGAGTGGAACAAGGCAAATGAGCGTCTTATGGAGCTTCAGGCTCAGTGGCGCACTATCGGCTTTGCTCCAAAGCGTGATAATACTAAGATTTACGACCGTTTCCGTGCCGCTTGCGATAGCTTCTTTGAGCGCAAGCACGCCTTCTATGCAGAGGTTAAGGATGGCATGGAGCAGAATATTGCCCTCAAGATTGCGCTATGTGAAGCAGCAGAGGCTATTCAGGATAGCGAGGATTGGAAGGAGGCTACAGAGCGTCTGCTTGAGCTTCAGGCTCAGTGGAAGAAGATTGGCGCTGTATCTCGCCGCCACTCTGAGAGTGTATGGTTGCGCTTCCGCGCCGCTTGCGACCACTTCTTTGAGCGTAAGAGCGCACACTTTGCAGGTGTAGAGGATCAGTATAGCCAGAATCTGGCCAAGAAGCAGGCTCTTCTTGAGCAGATGAATAATACCGATATTACAACCGGTGGCTATGAGGCTATAAAAGAGTTCCAGCGCCGTTGGTCTGAGATTGGATTTGTGCCTATCAAGCACAAGGAGGAGATTGCAAAGCTCTATAAGCAGGCTATCGACCGCATGTTTGCAGCTGTACGTGGTGCAGACCGTGAGCAGAACATGAACCGCTTTAAGGAGCGTGTAAACAGCCTTAAGCAGAGCGGCGACCGTCGTCTACGCACTGAGCGCGAGAAGCTCTACAACCGCGTGCGCCAGCTTGAGCAGCAAGTGGCAACCCTTGAGAACAATATCGGCTTCTTCTCCAAGTCAAAGGGTGTCGAGTCGCTGATTGCCGAGGTTGAGGATAAGATTGCCAAGACAAAGCGCGAGATTGCTGACACAATAGCAAAGATTAAACTAATAGACGGCGAATAATAGCCGGCAGATGACGGTTGCCCCGTCATCTGTTTGGTTTAGGTTAATTGAGATATGAACATTTTTTAATTTATAAAAGGTATGAAACTGTCAAAACCAAAGTACATCTTCGTTACAGGAGGTGTCGCATCATCACTCGGAAAGGGTATTATCTCTTCTTCGCTTGCACGACTTCTGCAGGCTCGTGGATATGTTACAACAATCCAGAAGTTTGACCCTTACATCAACGTAGATCCGGGAACGCTCAATCCGTATGAGCATGGTGAGTGCTATGTTACAGATGACGGTACAGAGGCAGACCTTGACCTTGGCCACTATGAGCGATTTACATCTATCGCCACATCTAACAAGAATACTGTTACCACCGGTAAGATTTACAAAACTGTAATCGAGAAGGAGCGCCGTGGCGACTATCTTGGTAAGACTGTGCAGGTTATCCCTCACATTACCGACGAGATTAAGCGCCGCATTCAGCTCAATGGTCAGACTAAGCAGTTTGATATTATCATCACCGAAATTGGTGGTACCGTTGGCGATATTGAGTCTCTGCCATTTATCGAGTCAGTACGCCAGTTGCGTAACTCGCTGGGCTACCAGAATACAGCATTGGTTCACCTTGCATGGGTACCATATCTTGCCGCTTCAGGTGAGGTAAAGACTAAGCCTACACAGCACTCTGTAAAGGCTCTACTTGAGAATGGTCTACAGCCAGATGTTCTGGTACTTCGTGCCGAGAATCCACTTGAGACCTCTATCAAGCGTAAGATTGCTCTCTTCTGTAATGTTATGCCGGAGGCTGTTGTCGAGTCTGTAGATATGCCAACAATCTACGAGGTACCTCTTCGACTCTATGAGCAGAAGATGGACCTTGTTGTAATGCAGCGTCTTGGTCTTCCAACCGAGGAGTCTGAGTCAGACCTTACAGCTTGGCGCGCATTTGTTGACAAGGTTAAGAACCCAACTAAGAGTGTTGAGATTGCACTTGTAGGTAAGTACACCGAGCTTCCAGATGCATACAAGTCTATCAATGAGTCATTTATCCACGCAGGTGCTATGAATGACTGTAAGGTTAAACTTCGTTATGTAAAGGCGGAGAAGGTTACAGATCAGAGCGCTGCCGAGCTATTTGAGGGCGTTTCAGGTATCTTCGTAGCTCCAGGTTTGGGTAGCCGTGGCGTAGATGGTAAGATTGCTGCTGTAAAGTATGCTCGTGAGAATGGCATCCCATTCTTCGGTGTAAACCTGGGTATGCACTGCGCTATTGTGGAGTTTGCACGCAATGTCCTTGGATATGCAGACGCAGCATCCGCTGAGCTTGATGCGGCAACTAAGCACCCGGTTGTAGACCTTATGGAGGATCATAAGAGCGACAAGGGCGACACACGTCGCATTGGTGGTTATGTCTGCACTCTCAATCCTGAGTCTAAGGCTGCCAAGGCTTATGGTATCACCTCTGTTATGGAGCGCCACTCAAACCGCTATGAGTTCAACAGCGACTATCGCGAGGCTTTTGAGGCTGCGGGATTTAAGTGCGTGGGTATCAACCCTGAGACCCAACTTGTTGAGGTGCTTGAGCTTGAGTCGCACCCTTGGTTTATTGCTACTCAGTATCACCCTGAGTATAAGAGTACTGTAGAGCACCCAGCTCCACTATTTGTGGACTTTGTAGGTGCTGCGTTAAATTACAAAAAATAGGAGATGGAAAACAACAACACAAACAAACAATCAATCATCGGTTTTATTCTTATTGGACTTCTCTTCTTCGCCTACATGTTGTACAACAACTACCAGATGGAGAAGTACAACGAGCAGCTTGCCCTTGAGCAGGCAGTTGAGGCAGTAGCCACTCAGGCATCTGAAATGGTTGCCGAGCATAGCGCAGCTCAGAACGCAGTAGCACAAGAGCAGACAGAGCAGGTTGCTGCAGAGGAGGATCCATTTATTATCAACGCTGCTCAGACAGAGCAGGTTGTACTTGAGAACGACTATCTAAGCCTTACTATATCGAGCATCGGTGCTCAAATCACCGATGCTACACTTAAGGAGTACACAAAGTATGCACCTAAGGATGAGCGCAATGAGCTTGTTAAACTCTTTGACCCACAGAGTGCAGCCTTTGATATGAGTTTCTACCTTAAGGATGGTCTGAAGAATGTGAAGGTTCAGACCCTTGCTCATAACTTTACACTGCTACCAGTTGTAAAAGAGCAGGACAAGCAAATAGCAACTCTCCGCTTGCCATTTAAGGGCGGCGCCTCTATCGACTTTATCTACACACTCTACAACCAGAAGGTTGAGGAGCGTGACTATATGGTAGAGTTTGACGTTCGCCTTAACGACATTGCTCCGATAATGGCAAATCAGACATCTATCGGTGTTGCATGGAGCAACCGTAGCTATCAAAATGAGCGTAGCTACAAGAATGAGAATATGTACACCAACCTCTACTATCGTCACCCAGGTGAGGTGGGCATTGAGGATTTGGGCGTCTCTGAGGGCAACAAGTCAGAGAATATCTCAACCTCTGTAGACTGGGTAGCCTTCAAGCAGCAGTACTTCACCTCTGCAATTATTCCTCAGAATGTCAACTTCACCTATGCTGATCTGGCATATCAGACAACACCTGAGAAGAGCGGATATATCAAGGAGTACTCAATGGTTGCGGCTGTGCCATACACACCTCAGACCGAAGGTTACAAGTTCGACTTCTACCTCGGCCCTAATAAGTTCCCAGTACTCAAGAAACTCACCGACGCAGATGGTGAGTCTCTATCATTGGAGCGCGTAATTCCACTGGGATGGATTTTCTCAACATATGTAAGCCGTTGGGTTGTAATTCCACTCTTTAACTTCCTAAGCAAGTATATTGAGAGCTTCGGACTTATCATCCTTATCCTTACACTTGTTATCAAGCTAATCATCTCGCCTCTTACATACAAGAGCTATCTCTCAACAGCAAAGATGCGAGCTGTACGCCCAGAGCTTGAGGCAATCAATGCCAAGTATCCTCGCCAGGAGGACGCCATGAAGAAGCAGCAGGCTACAATGGAGTTATACAACAAGGCCGGCATCAGCCCAATGAGCGGTTGTCTACCGATGCTCATACAGATGCCTATCCTCATCGCCATGTTCCGATTCTTCCCTGCATCAATCGAGCTTCGTGGCAAATCATTCCTCTGGAGCGACGACCTATCATCTTATGATAGCATCTTAGACTTGCCGTTCAACATTCCATTCTACGGCGACCATATCTCTCTCTTCTGCCTTCTGATGGCTATAGTTCTGTTCGGCTACTCTTATATGAACTATAAGCAGACAGCGGCTACACAGCCAGCTATGCCGGGTATGAAGTTTATGACCGTCTACATGATGCCAATCATGATGCTCTTCTGGTTCAACGACTACTCAAGTGGTTTGTGCTACTACTACCTGCTCTCAAATATCATCACCATGCTGATGATGTTCGCTATCCGATATATGGTAGACGACGAGAAGGTAAGAGCCAAGATAAACTCTAAGATGTCTAACACTAAGGGCAAGAAATCACGTTTTCAGCAGCGCTATGAGGAGCTGATGCGTCAGCAGAAGGAGCTGCAGAAAAGACAAGCTAAGAGATAAATGACATTTGCTGAGTCAATATCAAACGATGCAGTTACTGCACTACCTGCAGTGCAGTTCGATGGTGAGATTGTGGTCGTAGAGAGCCCACAAGCCCTTACTGAGGCCTGTGCACATCTATCAAAACAGGCAATACTCGGATTTGACACCGAGACCAGACCATCGTTTACCGCCGGCGTGACAAATAAGGTGGCACTACTCCAGCTATATGGCGGGGGTAAGTGCTTCCTTATTCGTCTAAATCGCGTGCAAATGTCTAAACAACTTCTTGATATTCTCCACAATCCCAAGATTCTTAAGATTGGTGCCGCAGTAAAGAATGACATCGTCGGTCTTAACGCCCTTAAACACTTTACCGCAGGGGGATTTATTGACCTTCAAGAGATAGTTGGCAACTACGGCATTAACGATAAATCACTACGCAAAATCTCTGGCATAGTGCTCGGTAAAAAGGTCTCTAAAGCCCAACGCCTGAGCAACTGGGAGGCTAAAACCCTAACTCCTCAACAGCAACTCTACGCCGCAACAGACGCCTGGGTCTGCGTGGAAATCTACCAACACCTGCTGGATAAATAGCTGACGCAGTACTGCCCGCTTTTTGAAAAAAGCAGGGCATGCAAAAACTTTCTGAAAAACTTCGTTTTTCTTCCATGCTGATGCGGATTTAGGATAACTCTACGAGTTATTGAAATAGTAAATATCCACCTTTGGTTTCAAGCAAGCTTGACCTTTGGTGGATATTTTCTCTTTCACCGCCTTGCGGCAGCAACCTAAATCCGAATAAACACTACAGACGCAGTCTGTACCGCTGAAAAGCCAACGCCGCGATTTAGCCGAGAGCAATCAAACTTGTTTGAATTGCCGAGGCAGAGCGGTGAAGGGTCACCGAAGGTGAGCCAACGGCTAACGGCCAATAGCTAATAGCCAATTTTGTCATCAAAAGGTAGTAGTTGCTATGCATCGTGAAAAAGAGCAGTCGTGGATAGTACAAAACGTACAGCCACGACTGCTATTTAATAAGGGATGTGCAACAAATGCTGCCTTTTTACGACAAAATTAAAGGTAGCCAAGAGCTATCAATAATTTCCTCACCTCAACCCAATCTACGAAAGGACGTGTAGAGGTCGGGGAGGTCTTGAGTGGAATGCCGAGGGCCGCATCGTCAATATACAGGTCAGCAAAGACCTTTGGTGACGATGTCCACGACTTCTGGTCGGGATTGCAGTTTACGCCATAGAGGGGTATATTATTCTCTTTGAACCACTTTACTGCATCCTTCTCAAGGCGACCGCTACGCATAGTATTAAGCACCAAGTTATAGCCGGCATCGACCAGCTCCCTAAGTACGGGAACTGCGCCGATGTCGCTACCGATATATGGATAGTCATGCGTTACACATGTACCATCGAAATCTACTGCAATAACCACCTGTGGCATAACTACCTAGAGAGTTTGCGCTTATTGACCCACTTTCTAAAGCCGAGGTGGCAGAGGAACTTCTCCCACTTGCTATATACAAACTCATCATCGTCAGCGCTTGCATATGTATAGGTATATCCATAACCATATCGGTGGCTACGCTCTGAGGCTCCATTGAGCACGATAGACATATTGCGCAACTTATTGTGACGATAGAGGTTATCAATATCCGGGAGCTGACGGCGATCCAGCAGACCCTCACGAACTACATAAAGACTCAAATCAGCGATACGGCTTGTAATAAGTGCATCGGCAATAACAAGAGCCGGTACGCTATCAATGATAATGTAGTCATACATCTTGCGGCACTCAGCAATGAGGTCATCAAGGCGAGAAGAGAGCAGCTGCTCCGCAGGGTTTGGAGGTTGCAGACCTGCATAGATACAGTCAAAGTTCTCATGAAGTTCGCTCTTGCTGATAATATCCTTAACGGTCACGCTCTGGTCACTCATATAACGAGAGATACCATTTGGATTATTACGCTGACCCATGTGCTTACTGAGTGTACGACGACGAAGGTCAAGGTCCATAAGCAACACCTTATTACCAGAGAAGGCGTAGGTCATAGCCAGATTGGTAGAGACGAAGGTCTTACCGGCATGCTCGTTTGACGATGTGATAAGGAATACCTGCTGCTTACCAGTGGTATTCATAAAGCCCATATTGGTACGGATAATACGGAACGCCTCCGAGATATTATCACGACCATTCTCACGCACTGCAACACCTCGAGCATTCTTCTTACCAGTAAATATAGGTATATCTCCAAGATATGGAACCTTAGTATACTTCTCAATATCCTGACGGCTACGCACGGTAGTATCCATAATCTCTCGCAAGTAGAGTATTGCAAAAGGAACGGCGCAACCCAAAACAATCATCACAAGTAGGATAAAGCTCTTGCGTGGGGCTACTGGGCGGAGTGGGCCAAAGGCAGAGTCGATAATTCGAGCAGTATTCTCTGTAATAGCAAGAGAGATAGCATTCTCCTCGCGCTTGTTTAGCAGGTAAAGGTAGAGTTCCTCCTTGATACGCTGCTGACGAGCGATTGTAAGGTACTCCTGCTCCTGAAGAGGCACACTGCTAATGCGGGCGTTGGTCTTACCCTGCTCACGACGCAGATTCTTGAGCTGAATGTCAAGAGTTGCGATATTTGAATCCAGTGATGCAAGGATTGCATTCTTCATCGCTGCACGGTTTGCATTGAGCTGCTGGATTACAGGGTTATTCGCAGAGCTATTCTGAAGAAGCTTCTCGCGACGCAATACTAGGTCGTTATATGCAGCAATCTGAGTTGCCAAAGATGCCGCTGCACCACTATTTCCAAGTCCTGTAGCCGGAATAAGGCTATTCTCCTTCTGAGGGTCGTTGAGGTAATCCTTGATAAACTTAGACATCTCAAGCTGACTCTCAACGCTCAGCGCATCTGCCTGGAGCTTAGTCGATACAGTAAGGTTCTTCTCAGTCTCAGCCTGAATATCGACCATAGAGTTACGAGTCTTGAAGGTCTTAATATCACTATCAACGGCACCGAGCTCCTTGCTGATAATTGCAAGACGTACATCGATAAAGTCTGCTGTTGCCTCGGCAATCTGCTGCTTGTCGTTTACAGCATCCTCGTTGTATACATCAATAAGGGTGTTGATAATATCCTCAGCACGCTTAGCTACAATATCGTTTAGCGAGATATTGATAATGGACGACATCTTATTTGCCACAGATGACTTCATTGCTGTGCGATAGCGAGTAGCCACAGCCTCTTTGGTATTCTTAGATACAGCTATTGTCTTACCAATATAACCATCCTCCATATAGAGTGATTTGTTGATAATAATCTCACCGGAAGGGGTCATGATGGTCGTGCCATAAGGGGCAGTAACCTCAAACTCATCATCCTTATCTGTATCCACGCCAGGAATCTCTGGACGGATAAAGTCGTAAATACGAACTTGATTATCACCAAGGTCAACCTTAAACGAGCAACGCTCAGTATCGTTATCATTAACAAAGAGCACATCAATTGGGCTACGACGATAGAGATCTACAGTGCGCAAGCCGGAACGTGTAGTGTAGTTTACTGTGAGGCCTAAGCGCTCCACCACCTCAACCATCAAGCGGCGTGCTTGAAGCACAAAGAGCTCATTATCAACATTTCGACGAGTAGACAGACCTGCCAACTCACCAAAAATAGCCATCTCATTAGCACCACTACCCTTACGGCTATCCTTTACCATAATTGTAGCGTTGCGCTGATATACCGGTGAACTCTTCATCACATAAAGCACACCAATGCCCACGAAGAGAACTACTGAGATAACAAACCAATACCAATTCTTCAGCACCATTGACACCATATCCTGAATGGTGAAGGTCTGAATTTCATTTACATTATCCGAGGTTGAAACAAACCCCTGCTCAAGCTGATTGTTCTGATCCATAATCTCTATTTCTGGGCAAAGTTAATGATTGTCATTACAAGTGAAGCCGCTGAGAGTAGTGTGCTGGCAATTGAGATCCAGAAGCTACGGTTCTGGTTAATCTCTCCAGTTGCTGCACGCTGCTTCTTAGGCTGAACATATACTACATCGCCCTGCTGAAGGTAGTATGCAGGCGATGCAAAACACTGTGCATCAAGAAGATTCATGCGATACGTCTTAGTCTGACCATCCTCCTTACGAACAACAGTAACATTCTCACGATTTCCATAGATAGTCATATCGCCAGCCATAGCAAGTGCCTCAAGAATGGTAATTTGGTCGCGTGTAACCTCAAACTGACCCGGACGAGCAACCTCACCCATTACATAGACCTTCATATCGGCAAACTGAATGTTGACCGCGGCATCTGCAATATAACCGCCATCAATAATCTGCTTTGCAATCTGATTTGCAAGTTCTGAACGTGTCATACCCTCGCAACGAATTGTACCAATAATTGGCATGTACAGATTACCCTGAGCATCCACAGTACGTACCTGCAGACCCTGTGAACTTGTCACACTTGACTGACCAAGCGGATTGTTTGAGAGTGAGTTGTACGATGTCATAACATTAAACGGAGCAGCAAGCTCAGGGTCCTTACTTGAAACCACAATAGTAAGGCGGTCATGAGGCTTGATGCGAATCTGTTGCTCTCCTGCAACAGTGACAGCAGTGTTGTCCTGCACATCCTGAATGTAGGCAGTACGCTTGATAGCCGAACAACTGCTAAGAAGCAACACCCACATAATCAAATAGATAGCTTTAGAAAACTTCATTGTATTTTAATTTTTAATTATTCTCTCACAAAAACTCACGCGCGTACATATACGCAAAGTCGTACAAAGATAATAATAATCTCTGTAAATAAAAAGATTAGGGGTAAAAGTTTTATATATTTGCATAAATTACTACCTTTGCAAAGTCAAAAAAATTGATAAAAAGATGAAACATCCACAATGGAGCTATAGCGCGGTGCTGTATGAGATGAATGTTCGCCAGCTTACAGCAGAGGGCACACTTGCCGCCGCAACAGAGCAACTCCCCCGACTTAAGGAGCTGGGAATTGATTGTATTTGGCTCATGCCTATCTACCCTATTGGAACTGAAGCAAGGAAGGGCAGTGAGGGCTCTTATTACTCTATTTCGGACTACTGCGCTATAAACCCTCAATTTGGAGATTTTGCTGATTTTGACACCTTTGTCACTGCAGCTCATAAACTCGGCATGAAGGTGATTCTTGACTGGGTAGCAAACCACACCTCTCGTGATGCTAAATGGCTTAAGGACAAACCATTAGATTGGTACAAAAGAGATGACAACGGAGAGGCTCAAGTACCGTGGGATTGGAGCGACACAGCGCAGCTAAACTATGACAACAGAGAGGTTTGGCAAGGAGAGATTGAGGCGATGAAATTCTGGATTACTGAGCACAATATAGATGGATTTCGTTGCGATATGGCGATGCTTATGCCAATAGAATTTTGGCAGGTGGTTCGCTTCTCACTTAGTCAGATTAAGCCAGACATTTTTCTACTCGCCGAGGCAGAGGAGGAGAACCTTTTTCAGAACGCCTTTGATGCCTGCTACTCGTGGAAATTACACCATGTAATGTGTGATGTTGCTCAGGGCAAAACTCGCGTTTGGACTCTGCGCGACACAATCCATAGCGACCGCCGTCGATTCCCTAAGTGGAGCATGCGCATGACTTTTACCTCCAACCACGACGAAAATTCGTGGTCCGGCAGTGAGTTTACGCGCTTTGGTGATGCTCTTGAACCGATGACAGCGCTCACATTTCTACTCCCAAATGCTCTACCGCTCATATACACAGGCCAGGAGTATGGTTACGACCACTCCTTTGATTTCTTTGAGCGTGACCCTATGCCGGCCTTTGAGAGCAACAGATTCACTGAGCTATATAGCAAGCTATGCAACCTATACCACTCCCATAAGGCACTACAGTCGGCAAATGAAGGAGGGTCGTTTATCGAGATTGACAACAATGCTCCAGACTGCCTCATGACCTTTGTCCGCGAGAAGGAGGATGACCGAGTTGTCGTAATTGCCAACCTCTCTCCATACACCGTCTTTGGAGATTTTCACACAGGCATATACGCTGGTGAGTACACAGACGCAATGACCGGCAAGCCAACAACACTCTACGAACACATGTGGGGTGATATTGCACCGTGGAGCTATAAAGTCCTTGTAAAGTCGGGTAGTTTTTAACAAACTACCCACTTTTTTTGCCATACAGTTGAAAAGTTTAAGTTTATTTGCTAACTTTGCGCATTGATTAAAATAAAAATAGGTATAAGAGATGAAAATAGCTCTTGCGCAATTAAACTACACTATTGGAGACATTGACGGCAACACTGCAAAAATCATTGATGCTGTAGAGCGTGCCAAGGCAGAGGGTGCAGATGTTGTACTGTTTGCCGAGCAGGCTGTAAGTGGCACTCCAGCCTTTGATCTTCTTCGCAAAACCACATTCTTAGAGCTTTGCGAGGATGCCCTTGAGAGCATTGCTCGCCACTGCGACTCTATTGTGGCCATCGTAGGCTCTCCGCTGCTCTCAATTGACGGTACAATGAGTGCAGCAGTAGTTATGCAGGATGGCAGAATCAAGCACTGCGTAACAAAGAAATACATATCAGCTCGCCGAGAGATGGGATTCCTTAGCCCTGGCACAGGTATTGAGACCCTCTTTATTGCAGGTGAGAAAGTTGCCCTTGTGGTTGGCGATGACTTCCGCCGTGTTCGCAACTTCCCTCGTACGGCCCAGATAATTATCAACATCAACGCTCGTCGTTATGGCAAGGGTGTACTTTCACGTCGCTACTCTACAATTCACAACGTCTCTTTCGTGCAATCTAAGACCATTGTCTTTATAAACCAAGTTGGTGGCTCTGGCGAGATTGTCTACGACGGAACATCAGGCGTGATGGATAGCAAGGGTAATCTAACCCTAATGATGAAGGACTTTGCCGAGGACTTTGCTATCTACGACACCAACATTGAGCATGAGCCATGCGTACTTCCAGAGGCACTCTACAGCCACGACCGCACACCGTTTAACTATCGTGCGGCAGTGATGGGTCTGCGTGACTACTTCCACAAGAATGGATATACTAAGGCGTGTGTAGGTCTTTCGGGCGGTATTGACTCAGCTATCGTGGCTTGTATAGCTGCCGAGGCACTGGGCAAGCAGAATGTTCGTGGACTACTAATGCCATCACCATTCTCTCCAGACCAGTCTGTCGATGATGCAGCAGCCCTTGCTGAGCGTCTTGGCATTAAGTATAGCGTACTACCTATCACTGAGGTATACACCTCAATGCTCAATACCCTAAAGCCTGTGATTGGTGGTCGCGACTTTGACCTTACCGAGGAGAATATCCAGGCCCGTATCCGCACCGTCATGCTTATGGCGCTGCAGAACAAGACCGGTTATATCCTTCTCAACTCATCAAACAAGAGTGAGAATGCGCTTGGCCTATGTACCCTCTATGGCGACACCGCAGGTGCATTTAGCGTTACGGGCGACCTCTACAAGAGCGAGATGTACGACCTGGCACGTTATATCAATCGCACACAGAACGATGTTATCCCAACCTCGATTATTGAGAAGGAGCCATCTTCAGAGCTTCGTCCTGACCAGAAGGATAGCGACATCCTGCCACCATATGAGGTTGTAGATGCAATCCTTATGCGAATGATTGAGCAGGGTCAGCACCGCGAGGAGATTATCAACGCCGGCTTTGACTCAGAGGTTGTGGAGAAGATTCACGCCATGATTATGAAGAATGAGAAGAAGCGCTACCAGTTCCCACCAGTACTGCGTCTTTCGGCTTGTGCCTTCGGCCATGAGCGTCTGATGCCACTGATTAACAAATATGGCGACTAACAGCGTAACACACCCCGGAACGGTTATCAATGTCTTCAAGGAGACTGTAACAGTATCTGTAGAGAGTAGTGAGGCCTGTGGCAGTTGTTCTTCGCGTAGTGCTTGTTCGCTCGGTGTGCAGAGCAATACCCGCAACATTCTTGTGAACACCACTGACGCAGCATCCTACAGCGTAGGCAACAGGGTTGTGGTATCAACTCGCACACAGATGGGACTTATGGCAGTAGCGCTATGCTACTTAATTCCGGCCATAGTACTTGTAGGCTCACTTGCCACCGCTGTGCAACTTTGTGAGTCGGAGGGGATATCGGCAGTAATTTCACTGCTATGCGTAGCACTTTACTACGGTGTGCTGTGTCTATGCAGAGGCAAAATTGCCAAGAAAGTAAGTTTTACGATAGAAAAACTATAGAAAACTATAAGCATAATGAACACTTTGATTTACACAATCCTTACACTCTGCATTATCGGCGTAGTGGCGGCAGTAGTCCTCTACTTCGTTGCGCAGAAGTTTAAGGTCTATGAGGACCCGCGCATCGACGAGACTGAGAAGATGCTTCCGGGTGCAAACTGCGGTGGCTGCGGATTCCCTGGCTGTCGTGGTCTTGCTACTGCACTTGTAGAGAGTGACGACATTTCGGCACTCTACTGCTCTGTTGGTGGCGACGAATGTATGTGCAAGATTGCCGAGTATCTTGGCAAGGTAGCACCAAAGAAGGAGCCTCAAGTGGCTACAGTACGCTGTGGTGGTAGCTGCGAGAAGCGAGCTCGCACGAATAGCTACGACGGTAGTGCTTCGTGCGCTATTGCTTCGGCTCTCTACGCAGGTGAGACCGGTTGCGCCTATGGCTGCTTAGGCTATGGCGACTGCGTTGTAGCTTGCGCCTTTGACGCTATCCATATCAACCCTCAGACTGGTCTTGCAGAGGTTGATGCCGATAAGTGTACCGCTTGTGGTGCTTGCGTTGCTGCTTGTCCAAAGGGCATAATCGAGCTTCGTAAGCGCTGGCCAAAGAATCGTGCTATCTATGTAAGCTGCGTATCGAAGGATAAGGGCCCTGTTACAATGAAGGCTTGTAAGGCTGGCTGTATCGGTTGCCGCAAGTGTGAAAAGGTGTGCGAATTTGGTGCTATCACCGTAGAGAACAATCTCGCCTTTATTGACAGCACAAAGTGTCGTCTTTGCCGCAAGTGCGTGGGCGAGTGTCCTACTGGTGCAATTACTATGATTGGTCTACAGCCATTGGTAAAAAAAGAAGAAGTAAAGGAGGAGAAGTAGTATGAAGACATTTCCTATGGGCGGAGTTCATCCGTCAGATAACAAACAGTGGAGCAAAGGTAGCGCTATTGAAGTTATGGAGCTACCAGATGTTGTAAACATCCCTCTTTCACAACATATCGGCGCACCTGCTACAGCAATTGTCAAGAAGGGCGATAAAGTTGTTGTTGGCCAGCGTATTGCCGAGGCTACAGGCTTTATGTCGGCAAATATCCATGCGCCAATCTCAGGTACAGTGACCGCTGTAGACCTACAGCCAAATGGTCAGGGTATTCGCCAGATGATGATTACCATCAAGCGTGAGGATGATATTTGGGACGAGGCTATTGACCGCTCTGAAACTCTTATTACAGAGTGCAACCTTGATCCAAAAGCTATTATTGAGAAGATTAAGGATGCCGGTATCGTAGGTATGGGTGGTGCTACATTCCCAACCCACGTAAAGCTCTCTATTCCAGATGGCAAAAAGGCGGAGATACTGATTATCAATGGTGTAGAGTGTGAGCCTTACCTGACATCGGACTACCGCACAATGCTTGAGCGCGGCGAGCAGCTTATTGCCGGAACACGAATCCTTATGCGTGCTATCGGCGTAACAAATGCCGTTATTGGCGTAGAGGCTAATAAGCCGGATGCAGTAGCTCACCTTCAGACAATTATCGGTTCAGCTACAGACATTAAAGTTCAGATGCTCAAAACCCAATACCCTCAGGGTGGTGAGAAGCAGCTCATTGCAGCCGTAACGGGTCGTGAAGTTCCTGCGCCACCAGCTCTTCCAATAGATGTTGGTGCTGTGGTTTGCAACGCATCTACCGCCGTAGCTGTCTATGAGGCAGTACAGAAGAATAAGCCACTCATTGAGCGCGTAGTAACTGTAACCGGCGCTGCAGTACCTGCTCCAAAGAACCTTCTTACCCGCTTTGGCACCCCGGTAGAGGCACTGATTGCGAAGTGTGGCGGACTTGCTGAGGGCGATGTAAAGGTTATCAACGGTGGACCAATGATGGGTCGTGCGCTATCTAACATCGCTATGCCAGTGATGAAGGGCTGTTCAGGTATTACCATCATGGTTGGCAGCGCTGCAATTCGTGGAACTGAGAGCGCTTGTATCAAGTGTGCAAAGTGTGTAGAGGCTTGTCCTATGGGTCTAGAGCCATATCTACTCTCTAAGCAGGCTCGCAAGAAGGCTTGGGATGCAATGGA
>JAEIGA010000420.1_pt1 | contig 61973 bp, 82 predicted proteins | sample 9270691 | NCBI WGS metagenome assembly JAEIGA01 (sample SAMN17057246, study PRJNA624740) | gut metagenome | biome: biome; isolation source: fecal sample | host: Bos grunniens | place: China: Xizang | collected 2019 | reverse complement strand
TTTCGGAGTGTTGCAAATAAATTTTACGGCGCTTTATAACTTTCGGCCAATGTGTTATAATAAATTGTAAGGGGAATGACATTGTGCGTTGACTGAAATATTTCTGAGCAGTACGAAAATGGTTTAGTCGCCGAAAGGGGTTGTACAGATTGATTGGCTCCCGGGGTGCGGGGGTGGGCTCCCGCATAACCCCCTCTTGGGAGTGAAGAGGGGGTTGGGGGTGTTGTGGTGGGGACCGGGCGGTAACAAATAACTGTACAGATTCATAGCATATCACATCGTATAACAAAAGTGTGCATAAATCGTAGTTAACGCAAAATAGTGTGATCCGGGGTTCTCAGGGGCTGGCCACTGAGTCTGAGCAGTAGCGATAAGTAGAAGTTTCAGAAAATTCATTCAACGATCGATACAGAAACAAAGGGTTCCCAGGGCGAAGCCTTGGGCGGCCGCGAGCGAAGCGAGGGGAGGTGGGCCGCAGGGTGGGTATTCGCCAACGGCGCATATGCGAGCAACGCGAGCTCATCTTATGGGGTCCAGGGGCAACGCCCCGGCGGGTTGCCAGGGTAGCACCTTGGCCGGGTTCGGGCAGCGCCCGACGGACAGCCAGCGGATCGAGGGTTACGGGCAGCCTAACAGGCTGACTGGAACCCAAGAGCCGGTGGCTGGCTGCGGCGGCTAAAAGGCCTCCACTTTCCCCAGACCGTCAAAGCTGCACCGCGGCGGCTAAAAGGGCCTCAGTCTGCCCGGGCCACACTTCACCACGCGGAAAGAAAATAAATTTTTCAGAACTGATTTAATCCACGTCTTTTTAGTGTATAATAAATATAAAGAGTGAAGCAAAAACAGCGCAAAGCATGTGCTGCGTAGCTCAGCTCTAATAATAAACAAGCCACCGCAAGAGTGGCAAAATTGAAAGGAGACTATTTTATGTCTATCAACGAACTGTTTGGAGCAAAGAACGAAATGAGCACTGCCAATGCACGGAGCCTGCCTGGTACCGCGGAGCTGACAAGCGTAGCGCATGCTACCGCAATCCGCATCATGAAGGCAATGGAAGAGGATATCGAGGCCTTCAAGCCTCGCATCCAGAAGTCCGCAACCGACTCCAAGGAGCTGGACGCCATCATTGATGAGCTCGCTGACTACAAGATCGATGAGGAAAGCATCCTGTACAACCTCAGCGATGAGCAGGTTGAGAGCATGCTGAAGAGCCAGCAGTCCAAGCGCTCCCGCTCTAAGAGCAAGTCCATGACCGTCGACAATTATGTCACCCTGTTGACCGCCGCAATTGCTGAAGATATCCTGCGCACAATCTACAACAAGCCTAAGTCCGCTGGTGGTTTCCACCGCACGGCCGGCAGTGTAGATTACACGATCGAGCAGCTCGAAGCCCTTGGCAATGACCAGGAAGCGCTCAAGCGTGAGATTCGCAACATTCAGTCCAAGAAGTCCATCATGAAGTCCAAGGCCGACTTCGACGAGAGTGATCCTCGCTGGCAGGCGCTCCTCAAGGCTGAGCAGCAGCTGAAGGATATGCGCATCGGTGGTCGCTCCGGTGTTGTTGAGGTTGACAAGACCAAGAACGCCCTGGATGAACTGCTGGCTGGCAAGGACATCAGCAAAATGAAGTCTGCTGAAGCTCACGAGCTGCTGGAACGCATCGCCGCTCTGACTGCGAATAACTCTGAGCCCGTGGACGTTGACACGGCCGAGGAAATCCAGTAAGAGAGGAGCTGAGGGCCTACGCAATGTAGGCCCTCAACTATACGCTGATGAAAGCAATCAAATCAACCGTCACCTACAAAGTCCCTAACTGGAATTATTGCAATGTAGATCGCTTCGACATCGATGCTACGCCGTCTAAACAAGTCTGCCAGTTCTGTATCAAGACAAAAGATGGCCATCGCTGCGCGTTATATAATCAGCCATTGATGTCCAACGGCTCTGAGATCCGGAAGTTAGATAAATGTTGCAAAGCAACCGCTGGTTATGCATCCGTGATCGAGCCTGATGAGGCACCTACAATCCAGCCTAAGGACCTGATGAAAGCTGCAATCGATTTGTATAACAAGACCGTCAATGACCTGATATCTCAAGGTTACCCGCGACAAATCGCCGAGACGGTCGCAAAGAAGCATGTGTTAGGAGGATAACATGGCCGAATATGAAGTGCTGGTAACATGCACACAAGTGTACCGCGTATATGTAGATGCTGACGATGATGAGACAGCCGAGACGTTAGCTTGCAAGAAGTTCTGGGACGGTGATCGTGATCCAGTAAGAGACGCCATAGATTTCAAGATCGACAACGTGTATGAATAATGATAACCGCAGCGCCAACGCGCTGCGGTTTCTTTTTGTCCTGGGGCTGCGGACTCAGTCGGGCTGAGCCATCTACCAGTTAGTGGAAACAGCCAGTCCAAGCAACGCCGCGTCGATGGGTCCAGGAAGTCGCACCGCTACCGCGTTGATGGGTTCAGGAAACCATTCGTCGCTGCGTCACGGTGCCGGTATAAAAGCTTTTACATTTCTACAGACGATACTGGATATCCTCGAGGACTTGCAGCTGAGCGGACCCAGCGCGGCGTCGTGACTGGCAGCGGATGAACTACAACAATCATCAGCTCGGACTTTTAATAGGGTCCTTCTTTCATAAAAGAACTGAACATATTCTTTCTATCCAATAATATGTAAAAATAATATATATATATATAGATATAAAATATACTATTAAAAAATGCCAAATTCAAATATTCTAATTGGTTATATTCATTCCTACTAAGATCAGTGTAGTTACAGTGGCGCTGCGGCGCTGTATCTAGTCAGTCCTGTACTGTAGTCACTCATCCATCATTCATCAAATCATCTAACTATCTCAATTATCTAAATATCTCAACAATCTCAACAATCTCAACTTTTTGACGCCCTCCACATTTTTATTTCGTCGCCGGTTTAATTTTTGTTAATTTGTTATTATATTATATAACCTAAATATGGGTCGTCAAAAAGTTGAGATTGTTGAGATTGTTGAGATAATAAGGTGTAAATTACGTTAGAGGACAGGGCCATATTTTGCCCGTGAATACTAAAGGCTCCAGTCAATTGACTGGAGCCTTGCTTTATGCGTATTCGAGACCTTTGAACACTATGTTACCGTTGGAATCTACATACACATGATACTTCCAGCCAGTCCGCGGACTCTCGACTGTGAAGCTGTCTGTAGATGCGTGGTACACACAGATCCTGTAGTCGTGCTTTGCGATCGCGTTGCGGAGGCACCAGCGATGATACCAGCGCTTTAGTTTGCTAAACAACATAATACTTACCTCCCGTAACTGATGATCTGTTGCAGCGCGGCGGCGATGAGTAGCAGACACCACATGATCCATAGCAGTCGCACAAACCGTCTAGGCATTGTCGAACGCCTCCTTGTATTTGGCGTATTGCTGAGCAAGGAACTGCTTAAAGTCGTCGAAGAACTCCGGATGCAGCTGCGCATGCATGCTAGCGTACTGTACGTCGTAGTGGTCAACGTTGATCGTCACCTCAACGCCTTTAGTGTCGATATTCTCCAGTATTTCTTGTAGGCAGTTCTTGCAGCCGTTAATCTGTTGTAGCTCTCTTAGCCTCGCCTCAGTCATCAGCGTGGTCCTCCTGATATACATTTGCGACGCAGTCAGCGTCAAGCAGCTCCCTGAAGTCCTTGCTGGAGCACGGCGGAAACAGAGGACCGTTTGGACCCATCGTTATACCCTTGCACCAATCGCCACATACGCAGCATTCACACTCTTTGCCAGCGTCCAGCACGTACTCCAGCATCTCATCATAAGTCGGCATCTGTAGATCCTCCTTATTCGTCGGTGTGGGGCGCCGCGGCGCGGACAGCCAGGGTCTCATCACACAAGATCATAGCGCTGGCAGGTACAACTGCGTAGCCGTCGAGCTCCTCATTGCTGAATGTCCCGTACAGCCTTTCGGTTGCAAGAGCGTACAGCGCATGGCGGTTGAACACGATCTCGATGTTTTGCGCGCCATAGTCTTTCTTTTCGATAGTAAACAAGCTGTCCATCAGCTTAACGTTATTCTGCGCAGACTCCGCGATGCGACGCTGGGCGAGCTGTTCGGCCTCATAGGCCTTCATATTCGCTGCGGCGATTTGGTCGCGGAGACTATCGTACTCATCGATCGACAGTACAACGTATCCCTTCTTGACAGCCTTCATTTCTTCTTCAAAATCCAACATAGTGTAGTTCCTCCTTATAGGGTCTGGCCCTTCATAAAATTATCGATTGTGCGATTCCACTCTTCGCTGCACTTAGGGCATAAGTTGTTAAAGTTCGGCGACATGCCCCAGCCTTCAAGTGGTTCAAACTTGTTCCACCGTGTAAAGCCGCCGTCAGCTTCACCCTCGCCAGTTGCCTTGACAAAGGCTTGAGTGCCGCAGCGATCACACGTATATATTCTGCCGTTCACAAATGCCATTGCTTACTCCTCACTAAATGCTTTGTCGAAGCATCTACCACAGATGCCAGACATCAATAGCTCACGCTCGTCGGCGCTGAGGCCCGGCATCGCGTCTTGGATCTTGGCCTGACCTTTAGCCCACTTTGTGTAGCCAGCTGTGGGCACCAAGATTGTGTGCTTAGTCTTGCATATGATGCATTTAACCTCAACCACTCCTGTAGTTACTGACATGTTAGTTCACCTCCTGTTCAATCGCCTACTTTTCCTTGCCATCTTGCGATGTGCCTTTTTCTTTTGGTCGCCTATCTTATGCGCGGAGAACGGTCTGCCCTTGCATCTACCTTCGCCAGTGATGAGGTTCGGCTTTACTATGAGCGGCCTCTCAAATGGCTCAGTCCAATAGTAGGTATCAATCATATCACCGCGCCTCCACATTATCCATAAAGCACTGGAGTGCTGCGTTGCAGTCGCTACATAACAATGGCAACCTATCGCCTTCTGGCCGCCAGCCATACGGTACCGCTTGTGCCTTTAAGCATGTCTGAAATCCTCGTTGTGCATCGTCATCAAATGGCAGCAACGTTTGTGCGCCGCAGCGTCCACACGTAAATCTAGTCATTAGTTCACGGTTATCGCTAACTACGCTCGCCATGCTTGTGCCTCCTCGTAGCGCTCGGCTTAATGTGTGTGACCAAGCAGTTAGGGCAACACAGACTGCCAGGCGGTATTTCGGCGCCGCAGCAAACACACGCTGTGTCACGCTCGTTGACCTTGGGCTCGTGATATGTGCAGTACGCATTTGGGTATCCCCTGGGTGGCTCGAACCCGCTTGTCAAGCGCTCGCAAAGCCCGCACTCATGCGCAGCGCAATCCGACTTGCTGCATGTCTTACACATACAGTCATTGCATTGTGGATAAAACATACTACCTCCTGTTTGCTGGACTAGTTAGGTACTTGCGTACACGCTCTGATACATCAAGCGTACGCGGCGTGGCGTACCTGATGTGCTCAAATAAATTGTCTAGTGCGTTGTTGATAACTCTGGACACAGTAGACTTATTGACGTTGCACATCTTAGCTATCTCGCGACTAGTGTGTCCAAGCATGTGTAGCTCTAAGTACTCGCGTTGCTTTTCTGTCAGGTCTACACGCATGCTCTCACGTATACAGTTCTTTAAGTGCTCCAGGCTATGCTCCTCTGGTTCGTCGAGCGTCTCAAGGTACGCCTTATAGACTGCTCGCTCAGCTTGAGCTGTCGTATAACTCATATTACCTCCTGTCGTTAATTGCTTCAATTATTACTAGCTGTAATGCATCGATCACCTGACACTTGTTGTGGCTCATGATGTCTCTGTAGATTAACATCGCGGCTTCACTATCCAGAGTTTTCAGGCAATCAAGTGCATCATACAGCTCATACAATACCCAGTCAGGCATCTCTTGTAGTTGCATTCTGTTGTGGAAGTGTTCCATCATTGTCAACACCTCCCTCGGCGCGTCGGCGCTGTAGTGAGAACGCAAGTCGTTGATACCATGGCGGACGTAATGTACGCGTGACCAATTTATGCTTCTTTTGCTTTTGCTTTTGCTTTTTCTTGGACTCAGCTACAAGTGCATCTAGTTCAGTCTGTAGGACTTGCTCGATGCACATTATAGCCATCTCGCGGTTTTCCATAAGATAGCGATCAAGGTCGACATGCGCCTTGCGGCGGCGCCAGTCATCATCGCTATCTTTGTAGATTGTGTAGAGTTCAAGCAGACGCTTTGCTTCATCCAGCTTTCTAGTCATTAGAGACATCATTCGTCTCACCGCCTAGCAGCATGCCTTTAAGCACGCTTAAGATTGTGTATCTGTGATCGATCAACATTGTCTTAAGATGCTCTTCGCCATGATGGATATCCAACAATTCAGGCCCCTGTAGCTTATCAAGGACCACCTTTAGCTCTGCTTTCAACTCTTCCATTAACTATTCATCTCCTTCGTAATAGGAGTCCTCGTAGTCATTGAAGCGATCCAGGATGCGCTCGAGAACGTCTTTATAAGTATTGTCGTACTCAGGCATCATAGTGTCCCTATTGATGCCCGTGCAAGGACGATATGCATCTTTCAGGCTCTCGTACACCTCGTCCAAATAATAATCTGGATCCTTATCAAGGGGCTCAGTCAACCAGCGAGCCAGCTCGTACGGTGCGCTGGCTATAGCGGCTGTGATATGCGGTGTCTCATTTGCAATCTTCGGCGCCATGTCGCTGTACTTCTGAATCATGCTGCTGAGGTCGGCTGCCAAAGGCTTACGGCCTCCATGCTTAACGGGCGGCTGCAGACCAATAGCCCGCTGGCACTCATACAGCTTGTTAATCTGCGTCAGCTCGATCTCTTCTTCTGCCGTACGCATCTCCTTGCTTGACAGATACTTTTCGCGTGAGTTAATCCGCTCGCAGTCCAAGCACACCTTGTAGGTGCCGCGGCGCCCGCCATAGTATTTACGGTAGCGGCTGATCGGCTTCAACTCGCCACATTGCTTACATGTCTTAACGTCCATCAGTTATCACCACCCATCAGCCTCTGATAATCAGCCAGCAGGCTAGCCATTTCAGGGTCTTCCTTGGCCAGCATCTGGAACAGCGCGATGTCCTGGAGCTTCTTTGCACGCGCGGTCATCAGATCCCTCAGCTCCATCATGCGCTTACGATCTTCGACTCGCTTATTGTAATCGCTGAAGTCGCACTTGCAAACGATCTCACGGGTCAGCTCCTCAGTTGTTGTGATGAATCCCGCAACTCTTGCGATGCCTAGGCCATGATGTGCAGACTTAACTACACAAATGTCGCCCTCGACGATGGTGAGGTCATAGCAAGCATACGTGTACTTGCTCTCGGTGTTATTGCCTTCGATAAACTGCACTTCAGCAGCGCGATAATTTCCAGTCATGATGATACTCCCTTCGTTGTTCGACTCAGTGTTGATTCTTTTTAAGTGCTTATGGTCAAAGTAGTAGTCGCCATACTTACTTGTGATGTTTGTGTATCCGTCTAAGCGCACTCGAATGCTGCTAATACTATACACGTTTGTTACGACGCCTGTAGCTCCTACAGGTATCCTCTTGTACTTAGACGATGTGTGCACAAGTTCAACACGATCGCCTTCTACAAACTCGTTGTAGCTCATGGTGCCCTCCCTATACTAAGATGCATACGTCCTCTCCACGACTACGGATGGCCGTGATGCAAGTTTCGCAGAGCATACCCAGGTCTGTAGGAATCAGATCTGACGTATCGTACTCGCCGTTACACCAGGAGCATCTACGCACATCGTCGTCCGCGTCACCGTTCTGTACACTCTCAAAATATACTACAGGCTCAGCTGGAGCCTTATAGTTGTGTAGGTAGGTCGCGTAGCGACTAGCCATCTCCTTGTACACAGCTTTGGACAAGGTAGGCAGGTAAATGTGCCGGTAGCGACCCTCACCAACACACAGCTCACCGTCGTCAACCATCCTGTTGACTTTACGACAGAAGTCGTGGGCATAACTCGTGTTCGGAATCTTTCCAGATTCGAGCTCATTGTAAATATTCAGCAGCTCCTTATCATCTGTGTACCTCAGAAGCTTTTCAAGTGTTGTAGCTCTCATAGCAGTTGTCCTTTCTGGATGTTAATAATATCTATGCAAGCTGTTGTCTTTATTAACTAGCTCACATTCAAAACGTATCTCATCGCAGTCGTCGGGTTCAGCAGTGACAGTACCATCATTCCACATCTTCTCGACGACTTCCAGTGCCTTTTCTTTTGTTAAGCACTTCGGAACCTTCGCAGTCTTGAAGTACGTAACAGCGATCTGTACCTCCTGTAGATCTTCAGCAAGCAACTCTTCCGTCAAGATGGTTTCAGAGCAATCTTCGAAGTACTCTTTTGCAATCTCAACAGCTTCGTGGTATCGCTTTGCCGTTGTGTCATCCTGCAAAAATCTGTCTGCCAGGTCTAACACTGCGCAATGTCTGCTGCAATATATTTTCCCGTCTACAACTTGTGCAGTTTCGTGTGCCACTAAAATTGATCGGCACCTTGGGCACTTGTTCATTTCCTGCATTGCTTCTTCTCCTTCATTTTGGATTCGATAATACGCTGCTGCTTGTAGCATTCCTTGCAGTCCCTGCGATAACGCACGTTACCGCGACTGTCTTTGCCGTCCTTGTAGAACTCTTCAACGGGTTTTAACTCACCGCAAGCACTACAGACTCGGTGCGTATCGGTGTCTCTGTTGCCGATAAATTCCGTACCGAACACCTCGTCAAAACTCATTCTATCCTCCTATCAGTTTATTCACTAAGCTACAGATTTCGTCGTACGTTTGCTGACCTGCTTGACTCATTCTATCATAGTCAAAGCCAAGATCACCGATAAGCTCGGCTAGCTTTTGGATTACTTTGTCCTCATCCATAACATGCACCTCCAATTCTTTTGGTCTCACGGATCCAGCTTTTAAGCTAACCTGCGGGCGTGCAACCCGCAGGTGCCTATTCTTTCCCCTACTATAATTATACTACATTTAGAGGCGGATGTATTCAGTTTTAGAAAAAATATTTTCCTGCTGCGCAGATCAGGATTAGCTAAGCACAGCTTCTTCCTCTTCGGAGTTGCCCAGATCATTCATGACATAAGCAACATAGCTCGGATCGAGCTGCTGGCAGTTGTTCAGTGTGTAGATGCGCTCAGTCCACTTGGACCCCTCAGGCACCTTGCGTGCTGCGGCGCGGATTTGCTCCACACAGGCGTCCACACCGTCCGCATAGTTAACGATGAAGGCCTCGATGCACTGAGGTGTTACAGGAGATCCGAACTCCAGCTTACCATGATGAGACAGGATAATGTGGCGCAGCAGCTGAATCTTCAGCATGACGATGGGATTATCCGTGTCTACAACGGTGTCCGCGAAGTTACCTACAAACTCTGCACCCATGAAGATGTGCTCGTACAGGTTACCGTCGTCTGTGCGGTCAATAGCAATGCCATTGATCTTGTAGGTGTACAGCTTGCCGACGTCATGCAGAAAGCCGCCGACAACGCACAGGTCAATATTGGCTTCAGGAATCTGCGTAGCGATCGCCTTTGCGATTTTAGCTACGCTGTAGGAGTGCACCAGGGTACCACCGATGTATGCATGATGTACGCCCTTTGCGCCGGGTACTTTGAGCCAGCTGTCCTGCAGTGCCTCCAGGATACCGAGGGCGACGCTGCGAAGTGCATCATCCTTTACGCTGCACATGAGCTCATAGGCCTGGTTGTAGATTTTGCTGATATCATGGCCATTGGAAGGCATAAACTCTGCAAGGTGCTTTGTGGTGTTATTGCGCAGCGCAGTGATTGTGAGCTGCTTGTTACCCTGCCACTCAGTTACATTGGCGGTTACATCCAGGATAGCGTTTACTGCGGGGACATTTTTGGACGACCAATCCCAGTAGTTGCCGTTGATAGTATCTACACCATCATACAGTTCCAGGGCAAGGTAAGGCTTCTTTGCGCGGGTTTCACGGGGTGTGGCGGACTTGACTACCAGCGTGATAGTGCAAGACTTGCCAACTTCAAGTTCATTGATTTTCATCGTTGCTTATCTCCTTTGCTTTAACTGCAGTTCCTCTTGTATAATTAGACAAGATGTATATTGTATTTTCATCATCTGCAAGCGGCATAGTTTGCGCCACTTGCATTGCTTTTATGAAGCTCTCCAAAAATGCATTGCATACATCTTTGATTACCGGCACATCGCTTCCTTCAACTTTGAACGGTGCGAACATCGGTATATACATACCATCTCTGCCAGGCTTCCAGGTGTCTTCGCCATTGTGATAATAGAATTCTCTAAGAGTCACAATGCGCTGTCCGTCGAGCGTTCCAGCGGCAATTCTGATACGGTACCTGTCACCCTTTGGTATGTCAGCAATAACTTCATAATTGTCGAAAATCTTTCTGACGCCGTATGTGCGATTAAGCACTACAGATGTCACAGGTTTATCAGGCGCGCGTTCCTTTGCGGCTGCTACAGCTTTATCGTAATCTACTAGCTTTGCACGTGCCACTTTCACACGGCATCCCTCCTGATATCAAATACGTCACCATTGAACACGTCGTACGCGAGGAAGTCCATGTTGTCAGGCTCCTTGAAGCCACACTCCTGCTCTACCTTCTGTCCCCAGCTAGGATTACCATTCTCGGAGCCGGCAGTGATCGGGCAACGGAATGTCTCGAAGTCAGACATCAGCCAACGTAACACAGGCGCCAGGTGTGCCTCATCATTATGAATGTCAAACACAACTTCATCATGAACTACATTGGTCATGTGCGTCTTGTAACCATTCCACATAAGGAACTTGTAGATACGCACAATCTTATGCTTGATGTAGTCTGCCGCACAGCCCTGGATCAATGCGTTTGGTGCCTTGTAACAATCATCAGGGTCGAGGCGGCGACGACGTCCAAAGAAATTCTTGATGTAACCGCGCATCTTGATAACCTGCTGAACCGTGTTGATAAACACGCGGGCCTCAGGCATAGTGCTGAAGTATCTTGCTTTGATTTCAGTTGCCTCAGTCAGAGGAACCTTCAGATCATTTGCAAGGGCCTGGTTACCCATACCGTAGATGAGCGCGAAGTTAAGTGTCTTAGCCCTACTTCTATGCGCAGTTGCCTCATCATCTCCCTCATGCACCTTTGCGACAAGCGTGTCGAGGTCGAGTCCGAAAAGGGTCGCAGCTGTGGCAGCATGGACGTCATATCCGTTTTTAATTTGTTCAAGCAGAGCCGGTAACTTTGCATAGTGTGCGAACAGTCTGTACTCGACCTGGTCAAGGTCAAAAAACCACATTTGATAACCATCGTCAGGCACGAAAGCCTTTCTGATTCGCTTGTCACGTTTGGGCAGTGTCTGTAGAGCAGGCTTTGTAATAGACATTCTGCCAGTAGTAGCCTCTGTCTGGTTGATAGAACCATGTACCCTGTTCTCAGCGTCTCGCTGACTATAAATTCCTTCAGCGTATGTTGTGAGTAACTTTTCATACTTACGGTACTCCAAAATTTTCTTGACGATAGAGACGTTATGAGTCTCTGCCAGGTCATTCAGCGCATTTTTATCCAGCTTAGGATTGCCCTTATCCGTTCGTCCAATCAGCTGATCGTTGACGCCCAGGGCGATCAGCACATCATAAAGCTGCTTGGCAGAGTTGATGTTAAACATACGACCGGCTTCTTCATAAATTGCGCGCTCTGCATCGTCTGTAAGCTTCTGTAGATCCTGCTTGAGCGTCTGCTCATAGGACGTATCTACAGGCATGCCATAACGCTCCATGGCGTACAGAGCAATCATCAGCTCCATCTCATTGTTATAGAGATCTAGCAGACCCTGCTCAGTAAGCTTCGGGTAGTCATCCATGAACTCCAGATAACAGTTCCAAACGTCGGCATTGGCGTATTCAGACAGTAGCTTACGAGGTATCTGACGGTAATCAGACACTTTATTCATCTGCTTGTAGGCATCTACCATGTACTCGAATTTGGTAATGCCGCGAGGCAGCCGAGCGGCGATGTCACGCAACTGGTAAGAGTGACGGTTCTCATCGATGATCTTAGCAAGCACAACAGTGTCGTGTAGTTTTCCTTTGAGCTTCACGCCAGCATTCGCGCACATGTGCATATCAAATTTAGTGTTGTGTGCGATCTTCTCAAGGGTCTCATCTTCGAGCAGCGGTGCCAAAGCTTTGAGTTGCTTAAAGCCATCAGCCACGCTGTCATACAGCGTGAAACTGTTTGTGCCATCACAAATGGATATGCAGAATGGGAAGTCCTGGGGATTTGCGTGTTTGCCAGAACCGACCCAGCGTCGTACAACGTGTGCCGGTACCTGCTGGCTACTTGCAAAATGAGGATGCGTTTCTGTATCGAACGTAACAAAGCGACGCCCGAATAGCTCAAAGGGTTTTACTCGCTGCAGCAACTCCTCTGCAGAGTCGACTACAAAGAAGTTTGATACTTTGTGCTCTTTGTCAAACGTATCCGCATTGTAGGTGTAGCCAGTGCCTTTTTGGATAACAGGTTTGCGTTTAGATTGTATTGCCATATGCAGTCCTCCTTCTACTTTAATATTATATCATATAAGTACGTGGAAGTATTCAGTTTCTTAAAAAATATTTTTATACCACGCATAACAGAATTCAGCTCTGCTACTTTAACGCGAGTAGTAGCGCCAGCATTAACATAAGGCACAGCAAAAATCCGATCATACGAGTACATGCCCCTTTCCAATTATCGTTTTAACCTTGCCCGACGTTACAAGCGCTTTTATGGTATAGCGCGCTGTTGAGTATGGCACATCAAGCATTCGGCTTAATTCTGCAGTTGTTACAGGACTCTTTAGCTGCTCTAGAGTGTTTAGTACTAGTTCTATCGTATCTTCGTTGCAGCACTTGTTTACCTTTGGCTTCCTGTCCTCGTACTTGCCGCGCTCCCACGCATCTAATGTACCCTTCGCGTATGGAACCCATTCGACGTTAGACAGCGAGGTGTTTAGATTATCACCATCTTTTGCACGCGCCATAGATGGTACACTAGGTTTACCGAGGTATGCGAGTGCCAACAGTCTAAGTATGTTGCACGCGTATATATTACCGTCATCACCGGCAAGACGTACTCTGATGTACCGATAGTACACCTTATAAGTAACTGTATGCGTCTTCATCACGTTGCCAGAGGCAACGTGGGTAACTACACCATCTTCCGTTATATCATACGCGCTAAAACCAGGAATTATCATGACTTCAGCCTCCTGTAAATATAGTTTTATATAAATGTTGATGATGCTTTATATTATTTATATCGATATAAAAGCATATTTACGGGTTGATTATTTATAGCACTTTATAGCAGTATCTAACATAATGCTTATTGAATGCCTTTGTAGGTACCTTTTCGATACGTTTTGCATCTATAAGATCCTGTATTGCGTACCTGACTCTTGACTGCTTGAGTCCCGTTATACGCGCAATTGCAGATACAGGTGTAGTTGCTCCACTAAGTTCTACAAGCGCCTGCAGTACTTTGTCTTGTTCTTCAACGGTAGTACTAACTGTAAACTGTGCCATTTAATCACCTCCTGCTAGTCCGTAAATATTAACGTGGTATTACGCGCCCAAGCATACACGGGCGCGTTACGTTTATTGTGAGCCTCACACAAGTTAGCTTAAGTGTATACAGCGTATGCCGGCCTTTTTTAATAACTCAATGCCGGTTGTGTCTTTCCACTGCTCAATGTAATAAACCGTAGAAAATCCGCCAGGCGCGTTGATAATTGCAGCAGCGCATTGTTTACAAGGCGACAGCGTTACAAACATCACTTTGCCTGGTGCGTCGCTGCGGCACTTTATAAGTGCGTTGATCTCTGCATGAACGCAACCATACTTGCCGTCAATTCTACACATGCAATCTACAAGACCCTTAGGGCCACCATTAAGACCAATGCTGTAGATCTGAGTTAACTCTCTATCAGTTATGATAGCAGCGACCTTGCGCTCCTCACACTTAGATAGCGCTGATAGATCTTTGACGAAATTAGCAAATACGGTTATTCTATCTTTCGCCATTTAGATACGCCTCCAGTCTAGTAGCATTATGCTGGAATGACTCTAGAGCGTTAGCTAGGCTATCAAGTGCCACAGTCCACTTATGCGTGTACCGTTCATTTTTATCATACGAGTACTCTGCACCATTGTATAAACCAAGTATGTTTGATAACGCCTGATTTGCCGCGATGCTGCTTAACATGATACCGTTTAGGTCACTTTGCAGTGCCATTAGTATCGTTTGAAATTCCGATGGCATTGTTTAACTTTACCTCCAGATACGACACAAGCTTTTCTAAGCTGTCTCGAAATTCATGTGTGTCACTGCTGGCACCTAGCTGCTTGTAACGTTTGTCGCCCTTAACAGAGTCTTTATGGTATGCATACACAAACATGCTTTTATCTAGGCGCCACATCTTTGCACACTTTGCACATAAGGGTATTACATTCCAGTCACAGTATCTACCACCAAGCTCTCTACCTACAAAGAAGCCTCTTGTGTCAATTTCTTCACTGTAGCACCTTGCGCAGCCATTAAAGAAGCTACACGCTTCAAGCCACTGTGCTTCAGTAAGCGTAGGATAGTCAGCGGGTACCTGCCTGACCTTTTCCAGCCATAAGTCGAAACGATCATGCATCCTTGCCTTCCGCATTTTTAAGCGCTCATAAGATGCCCTTTGGTAACACTGCGGACAAACCGTTTTGCTATACTTAACGGCATTAAACGTTTTGCCACATTTACTACAGACAACCACTTCAAAGTATTCACCACATATAAGACACTTAGAGCCAGGCTGGGTGATTGGATACACCCAGCCACAGCGTTTACACGTCTTCGTATTCATACGTAAGAACAGGGATAAAGTGCGGTACACCATGCATCAATGCATGGAACTCACGACAAATTTGGCTGAACTTATCCCTGCTTGTTACGTAATCTTCGCCTCGTCTCAAGCAGCGCTTCCACAGTGTCATTTCAGGTGCAGTGCAATGAATCAGAAGTGCGCCGTTCTTTGCGAGCAGGCGCTCCAGCTCATACATCTGAGGGTACGTAATGATAGATGCACCGCGCATTACGGGCCCATATACCATCTCGCTGTACCAGCCACGGTCCATAATGCAGTTCTTGCCTGCCTTTATCACCTGTGCGTACTCGTCGAACAGGTTGGTAGCGCCAGTATCAGTCTGGTGCGATCTATGAAGCAGAGTGTAGCCAGTCTGCTCTTTGATCTTGTTGGCCAGGGTAGTTTTGCCGGAACCATCAGGCCCTTCAAGTATGATAATCATTTCAGCTCCTCCTTAAGTAGCGGCCATGTCTCATTGATAATGATGCTAGGCACCGGGATGCTGTAGTCCTTAGACATTTTGTAATACTTGCGCATAGGGCTGCCACAGCACATTTTACCTTCACGGCAAGCGCCATGCATACAGTCGGGTCCAGACATGCCGAAGAACTCTTCACCATAAGGAGTCTTCAGCAGTTCTTCCCAGATGCGCATGGTAACGTACTGTGTCTCAGTTGTGTTGCGGTTACAGCCCCTCGTGCGAATCCAGTAATCCCATGCCTGGTGGTTACCTTGCATTATCAGGATATTGCGGAGGCCCTGCGGCGCCTTGTAGCCTGCTGCGTCGTTGCCAGCAACTTTGGCGAGCTCTGCGTATTCTTCCATGTCGCGCTTACAACCGTTCAGGTATAACTCTGTCGGAGTAAATACACCACGCGTACCTTCATGGTTCACGCCATGCACAGTCTTGCCCTCTTTTGTCGCCTTGAGAATGTCATACGGAACTACAAAGTCTGCATCTCCACTGTAGTCACTGTACTGCAGAGATGCAGATACAAAGTTAGTGCCGACCTGGGAAGTTCTTGCCTGGGCAAGGAAGCGACGAGACGCGCCTACAATGGCAATTGTGATAGGTGTGAAACGCTTGATAGTGCCGTGTGGCAGCTTCGCAATTGCCTCGACGAATCCAGGCGTAAAGGACTGCTGGAACAACTCTTCAAGGTCAGCCATATTCTTTACCTTATGCCCGCGTTGGGTAAGGCGTGCCAGGAATGTAGACCACTGGCCAGGGTCGCCGTGCGTCTCGAATACCTTGATCTCAATCTTGTTCATCGAACAGCACCTCCAAAGCATCCTGATCTTTGTAGCTCACATCTGCAGTGTATCCTGCATCCTGGCGGCGATGGTTCTCCTTGTTCTTGCGCATGTACATCTCATAGAACTCTTCAGGAGAGAAGCCAAGTGCAAGAATAATGTTCATGAAGAAGTGCCATGCGTCGATGCACTCCATCTTTGCCTGCAACATAGCGCGCTTTTCCTGATTGATAGTCAGGCCGCTGTAGTCCTTCCAGGGCTTGAAGTACGGCAGCTCATACAGCATCTCGTTGATTTCCTGATTGAGATGAATAGAATGTTCTTTGATGAACGCGACGCGATCACGCGTTGTCATGTTACTGAAGTCTGCACCCAGGCGCTCCTGGAAGCCCTGCTGCAGCATCAACATACCTTCAAGTTTATGCAATGTTGTCAGCTCCTTAGCATATTGTTTATTCGTTGTGCACTCACACGTACCACCGTGTATATAACACATTGTCTTACGGCAGTCCGTGTTAAGTGCAGGGTCACATAGGTACAGCTCAAACATCAGGTGCTCCCTTTATAGTCATAACTCTGAAGTTAGTGACTTTCTTACACTGCTCGTACACCTCAGGGAATGTGGTCTTAAGCAGCGTAGTATCTACACGAGTCTGAGAGCGAGGTGACCACTTAACTGTGTAGTTTCTGCAGTAGCCAATTTCCTTCTCTTTGAGTCGGTCCTTGATGCGATTCTGTGCTTCTTCCATGGTCTTCTCAAGCTCTTTGATCTTTGCCTTGCACTCAACTACAACGGCAGCGAGATTATCAGTCTCTTCATCGTCGAAGACAACTTCAGAGTTCTTCTCAACTTCGCCGTACTTGTCGTTTGCAAATACGGTGTCAACTGCCTGTAGTTCAGGCTCCTTAAGAGCTAGCACATTGTTGCGCCAGAAGTCAGTTACAGTAGGCACAATGACGTCGCGCAGCAACTCGTCATTTCTGAACACCTCATAGGTGTAGAACTTATTGCCACCTACAAGGCATGCAAACGCGCCCCACTGAATATCGAGGATGTACATATACCAGTTAAGCTGGTATACGTACGATAGCAGGATATCACCAGATTCCCACTCATCGTTGTTGTACTCGCTGGTTGTCTTACATTCAAGAATACCTACAACTTTACCTGTATTATCCAGAATAAGACGGTCAACGTTTGCACGCATCCATGTAACATCCTTATGGCACACAGTGGCGCCTAGCTCACACAGCGTCCAGCCCTCGCGGCCCTTGTCAGCGGTGAGTTCGCGTTTAGCAAACTCATCAGCGACGATAGGCTCAAGCAGATGGCCGAAGTGCATGCGCTCTTGCGCAGCGGCGCCGGGCTTCAGTGCCTCTTCAAACTGGCCAGTCTTATTGAAGTAGATCTGACGTGCAGAGCTGAATGGACTCACGCCACAGATGGCACCTACATCAGAACCCCCGATGCCCTTGGTACGTACAGCCAGCCATTCAGCTTCGTCGTCTTGCTGCGACACGGTGCTGACGACCTGGACGTTAGGGAACTGCTTGATTATGTCCTTAGTCAACATTTATACGCCTCCTAAGAAGTCTTTAAGTTTAGTGTAGCATTCACTACAGACGTCTTTCTTAATTACTGGGCGGTCATCGAAGCAATTATTAGCGTCTACATTGAACACCCGCAGTGTTCTTGTATATTCAAGTTTTACATACTTGGTCTGCTTAGGCGTTTCAACTTTGCCGCAGATGTCGCATCTCACACAGTTTGCCATATCAGACCACCATCAGCTGCTGCATGACGATCTCAGGATTGCTTTTGAGGCGCATATCCTCATCATATGCATTCAGAATGTAATCGATCTTGGCGGGGATGTTCTCGTTGTTGATAGCCAGCTCGATGGCGCCGGTAGGCAGCTTCACGGCAGTCACCAGATACGTAGGCTTGAAGGGCTCACGCCAACCTAGCTCACGTGCCTCTTCCTCCGCCATGCCATCAGGAATGGGCTGGGGCGCCATGGCGCCCTTCATGATTTCAAGATAGTATCTCAGCTCATTGATTTCCTGTGCTTCATTCATATTACCGCACCTCCGCAATGTCGTAAGGCTGAATAGCCTCCATAACGCCCATGGCAAATGCAAGACCACGCATATACTCCGTAGGCTTCTTGTGGTTCATAGCAGTTGCGTCATACTCAGCCTTGATGGCGCCATAGATGCGGTGCCAGTCGTGCTCTTTGATGCCGCGGATGGCGTTGATGATACCACCCTTAGCATGGTGCTTGAATAGATTTCTAAATTTCATTGCAGTATCTCCTTAATAGTCAGCAGAGTAATAATTCTTACGAGCAGAATCAATCTCTTCTTTGGTGATAGGTTTATTTACCATGTTTTCCAGCAGCTCGGTGCCCAAAGGAAGACGTCTATAGTCACCACGCACCTTATCTACAAGCGTGTTTGTAGTTAGGAACTTGAGCAGCATACGCAGGTCTTCTTTTGCTAGGCCTGTGTAGTCTTCCAGTGTAGCTCTGCTGAAGTACGGTAGCTGGTAAAGGATCTTCGCCATCTCGTTGAAGTCCATAATAGGTAGTGTCAAGAATGCAGCACGCAACTTACTGATGTTGTCAACAGAAGTGTCAGATGTAAGCAGATCCTGCTCACTCATCTTGTCGTAGCCAAAGCTCTTAGCATGATAGAGTTCATTCATGAAGTCAACTACAAAGTCAACATGCTCTGGCATGACAATAACCTTCTCACCAGTTTCATCAGTAGAGAACACACAACAAGCGGCTGCAACGCTGAGGCGCGCAATCTTGATACGCTGATCAGCAGCCTCAACTACCGGCACCTTCGATGAGTATACAGAGCCCATCTTTGTGGCGCACTTGAGGATATGTTCCGTTGCTTCAGGTGTGAAGACGACATCGTCCGGTTTCCTACTCCAAGCCCATAGTGCCCTTGTGTTGCAAGCGTCTGACGTATAGACGTGTGGCACTTCCGGAATATCCTTGAGTGATTTATTGACGAGGGCGGGATCGACATCTCCGCTAGCGACGGACATTGCGATATCGAGTCTTCTAACATCTTCAGCCTTTCCCATAAGCTTAAGTACTGCACTGACTCCATAAGTCTCTGAGTTAAGAGGTCGGCCGTTTCTAGGATTGCTGATGTAGATAGCCCTAGTTCTGCTTGTAGTTTCAGCAGTGATGACGCCAGTTGCTTTTGCAATTCCTGAGCTGCGGACGTCAGACATAACTCCAAGGTCATCTTCACTGAGGCCGCTGAGCTCATCAATTGTAACGAGACCTCCGTCATTAAGCGGGAAAGCTCCCCATACGAGGAACCAACGTTTATTGGTTTGCTGCATGTTATAGACAAGACCGGTTCTTTTTGATGATTCACCAGAATGAAGCTCTCCCAGTCTGTAATGGTGCATCAGCCTTTCTACAATAGTGGTCTTTGCCTGACCAGAGTCACCGATGATAAGCAGCTCACCCCAGCCACGCTTAACGTACTGCTCCTGGAAATAGAAATTCAAGACAGTGTGGTAGATAAGATCTACAGCAAAAGCAACGTTGCGGCGTTCCCAAACGTAAGTAATGTTACGCTCAAGGTCCCGATGGATCTCATCAAACTTGTCTTTTACGGACTGGCCAGGCTTCTGCCTAAATAGCTTCAAGTACTCTAATGATTCCTCATCGAGCTCAAAGTCACTTATCATATCCTTTTCAGGAATTGCCTGGTCAAATACGTACGTGGCATACTGCGAGTTAGGTTCGGAGTACATGTAGCCCACAAGTGTATACCGCTTGTTGGTCTTCATGTTATTGCCCATGTAGTATCCGGTACGAACTACATAGTCGTGCTCTTTTGAGAAACCAAAGTTTGCTTCAGCCTTAGGGATAAGGCGAAGCTCTTCAAGGTTTACAAACTCTTGGATGTCAAGATTGCACCTATCACACCGTTGGTTTATACCAAGGGCACTCTTTATTTCCGCTGCCTGCTGCTTGTCCGTGCACTTAATGAACTTCATAATGGCACTATCTTTAGATGTAAATGTTTTACACATTTCACCGGCATTTAGCGCCAGTGCACAGTTAGCGCACTTCTTATTCTCGCTGTCTGCTGCATCACCACAGGATGCCTTAACTACTCTCGGGCACAGAAACGGGGTGCTGTCTTTACCACTTACCATTACTGGTATGCGCACACGCTTGCTGTAGTACTGCGCCGATGAACTGTCAGATAGATGAACTTCCTGAGCGTCAGATTCATCTGCAAGACGTGCCTCATTAAGAGACGGGTCGATGTAGCGAGTAGCATTATCAAGCAATGCTTGAAAGTCATCTGCAGTCTGGCCACATTTAGTAAAGAAGTCCGTGATGTCTCCTTTGACAGGAAAGTTCTCAGGCCAGTTAATGACGTACACATCTACAACGCGATACAGTTTCTCGCAGAGCTTACGTGTAGCATTTCTGCCGGCTTCGTCGTTATCCTGTGCAAGATAAACACGCTTCTTGTTTCTAAACAGCTTAGTCCATTCAGGCTTCCATGTACCTGCACCACTTGTAGGACATGCAGTAGGGAAGCCGTTCTGCTCAGCTGTGAGGCGATCCATTTCGCCCTCACACCAAACAATGGAATCCAAGCTGTCGTCAAGCACCCTGTCTATGCCGAAGATACGAACCTCACCGTAAGTGTTGTTGTACTCATCTACATAGTTAAGCACTTTCCATTGGTCATCATTTGAGTTCCACTTGTAACGTCTGAAGTTGACAAGCGTATTGAACTCATCATAGATAGGAATGGTAACTCGCTCACCATCCCAGCCAAGCTGAAAATCTACAAGGGTCTTATCCAGCAGGCAGCGTCGTTCACGCAGCACATCGCGCAGTGGACCTGTAAGACTCATCAGCTTTTGGTGGTACGCTTGAACAAGCCCGATCTCGATGTCGGGGCGCGTTGGCTTTGAGCCGTCTGGTCTAGGAATCTTAAGAGCATCACCAAGGTCAAACCAAGCTTCTTCGTTTGTCTTGTTGTAGAGCTCTTTATACATTGTATGCACGTTGCCCTTAGAATGACAACTGTTGCAGTAGTAGACGCCCTTTGCCAGGTTAACAGTCAGAGACGGGTTATTATCCGTTTGTGATTCGTGAAGGCTTTTGAACGGACATTCCGCTTTGATCTCATTGCCGCGGCGCTGCACATTAGTCAGCTCATTCAAAAAGAATGCTTCTGTGTCTATCTCCGAAAGTATGCGATTTCGATAATCACTCCAGCGCACAGTTTATGCTCCCCCAATCTACGTCCTGGGAGTGGAGCACTCCCAGGACGCTTGATGCTTAGTACTCAGTTGCGTTAACGTCAACGGCAGGAGCAGCGACCTCACCAGAGGACTGCTCATCCATATCGTACGCAACATCGTTCATGTTGTTGCGGTAGGCCTTGAACAGGGCCAGTGCAAACTCGCGGTCCTCCTCGCTGGTAGGTCCTGCAGCAGTCATAACAGGAACGTACCACTCATTGCCACCCTTGGCCATCAGCTTAGCAGTCAGCGTGTAGCCGTAGTTCCACATGTTCTGCATGGTAACCTTAGCCAGGCTGTAGAGCTTCTTACCCTCGTTGTAGCAGGTCTTAGAGAAGCTCAGGATGATGGGCATTCTCTCACCAGCAAAGAAGCCGAAGAAGTTGATGTACTTAGTACAGGTAGGCAGTGCTTCCTTGCCCTGCTTAGAGTTGTCAAACTCGCAGCGGCGACACTGCTGGCACAGAATAGTGGTACCGTCGGTCATGGAACCTACACGGCCGTCTCTTGCCATGCACTTAATACCGCCACCTTCGGACCGGTCCCTCCACCAGACATTGTTGTTGAACTTGAACACCGGAATGAAGACCTTACCATTCAGCTTCTCTTTGGTCAGAGAGTTGATGATGTCGCCTTCTTCTGCGACCTTGTCCTTACGCTCAGGACTCAGGGTCTGAACGACCTTCACACGAGGAATGATAACGTCACCGGTATCTTCATCCTCAAAGCCCATAGGAGCGCCGTTCTGCAGCGCCAATTCGTCAGGATCCTTTTTCATGATTTCATTGCTCATAGTTGCTATTCCTCCTATTATATTGTAACAGTGAATCACTGCCACTTATTATATTATATCACGCTTTATATGAAAGGTGAACTTCAGGTTTCACGACGGCTATCAGCTTCGTCTACAGCCTTTGTAGCTATAGCGTCAGCAACTACATTCGCTGTTACCCACTCTTTGATGATCGGTCCATTAAGCTCAAGAGGAAATCCGTTATTCTTGATAGACAGATCAGATGCGTACTTCAGCAGGTCTACCTTTGTAGGCGCAACAGCGTCGTACTTATCACACACAAGCTTGAGTAGCGTTTCGCCCGTTGGGTCATCTACAAGGGCATTTCTAGCTGTCACAGAGCCAAAAGGAATACAGTGGCCCTTGATGTGATAGAAGATAACCTCAATGCCATCGCGCTCAAGCATGTTCGCATACTCAGCGATCTGCACCCAGATATCACGGTTCTTAACGTCACTACCATCGCGAGTAAGCCAACCTCCACTCTGCCAGCTTTTATACCACTGCTTCGTCATAGCATTGAACAGGTACTCAGAGTCAGTGACAATATGTGCTTCACACTGGCGTCTAAATACAACTCTCAGTGCCATCAGCAGAGCGAGCAACTCACCGCGCTGATTTGTGGAGCCGTACTCATGTACTGCCTTAGTTGCATAACCTATGACAATACCATCATCGTCAATGCCTTTGATGAACACACCACCGGAGGCGGTGCAGTCTGGCCTACCATTACGACGACATGCGCCGTCAATTGCCATAAATAGTCTCATTCAGCTTCCTCCTCTGTCTCTTTAATGAACTGAATCTGGTCTACACGTGCGTAACAGCAATGACCATCAGGAAGCTCTACTACAAAGTAAGCATCAATGTCCTCGTTCTCTTCTATAACCTGGAAAAGACCAAATACGCCAACAGGCGTTGGGTCTTGAGCACTCAGCTTGTACTTACAAATGTTGTGACTAGACGGTCTATACAAAGCCTTACGCGTTGTCAGATTCACGTTTACGGTAATGCTGTTTTTCATTCTACATCACCTACAAATCTCTTAAAGATCGGGCAGTTAATGCTCTTCATGCCCTGGGCGTTTGTAGATTCACCGAAGCTCTCGATCTCAGCCTTAAGGCCAATGTACTTCTCGGGATTATCCCAGATGTCGCGACGCTGATCATCCGTGAAGCCGGAGCCAACGCCAACGTAACTCTGGCTGCCGTCACTTGCGGTGTAGACACAGACGATAGCACCCATAGAATCCTCGTACTTGCCGGTACCCTCGATAAGATTAACGACTGGAAGCACGAACTCTTCTACGTGCTTAACCTTGAGCAGCTTCTTGGAGCGCTTGACTTCATACGGTGCGGAAGCGACGTTAAGCATAACACCCTCGCCGCCGCGCTTCCAGATGACATCTACAATGGGCTCCACTTCATGAATACTCTTAACCAGACCCAGAATAGGCACAGGCTTGATGTACTTCAGCTCTTTATGGAGACCAAATGCAATAATCCTGTAGTTCCAGTTCTCATCGATATGCTTGATGCTCTCATCCATAAGTGTTGAGCCTAGGATGATCTTACGGTTTATAGCAGACATTTTGCTGCAGCCAGCATAGAATTCTGCAACAGGCACCATGTCAAAAATGTTGAACGTCAGACCAGTCTTGATGCCCTTACTATTGGCGATAGAGTTTGTAGCCTGGCGCTGGGCGATGCAATCCTTAAATGTGCCCGCAGCTAGTAGTTCGCCATCATACACATAGTTGTCAGGTAATAGCTTTGCTTCTTCTTCGATCTGCACCAGGCCAGTGTCTTCGTGACCAGAGCGACTGTAGAATCTACAAACACCGTTCTCCTTTACAAGGATTCGGCGGATGCCATCCAGCTTCTCAGTAACAATGCAGGGCCATTCGACACGAGCAACCCCAACGTCTTCCAGCTTGGTGCCAAGCATGCAACCTGTTTTAGGAATGAAATCAGATCCATACACTTTGTTCAACGAGGTTGCAGTGATGCCGATCTTCAGGTTCTGGGTGACCATTGCGCATGCCAAGCGCATAGCATCTGCGCCGTACGCCTTATTTGTATAGGAGATAAATGCTCTTGCAAAAACAAGGTCGCTGTCGCTACCGGTCTGATGTGTGCTGAAGTAATAAATAGCCTCTCCCCACTCAATTTTACGAATGAAATCGGCGTTCATAAGGCCACCTGCTTTTGCTAATTTTGCATCAGAAATGCCTGTCTTACAGTACGGGTTATAGATGAACTTCAGGATCTCTTTGAGCCCCGGCACGTTGGCGTGGCGTTTAAGCAGCACTAACTTGTCATTATTGCTGCTTGTCGCGCCGATTTGCTTAATAATTGATGCGACTTCTTTCATTCTTGTTCCTCCATTCTTAGTTTTACGCGGTGCTTAAACGCGCTCACTATTTTGCTAACAGTGGCTTGTGTGAAGCCTACTGATGTAGCTATTTCTTTTTGTGTAGCTTTACCGTCATAGCCGTAGAACATACGAATAACTTTTTTATACTTTGCAGAAAGCAACTCATACTCTGCTTTGAACGCAGCTACTATGCGTCTGCTTGCTTCTTCAGACAGTAGCGTTTGCTCTACGCTTTCTGGGTGCTCAAGTGTGTCAGCTAGACAATACGCATCATTTGGCGATATGGGCGCATCATATGATACCACGTCTAACTGACGTTTCTTGTTTATTGTGCGTAAGTGCTTGCGCAGCTCATTGTTTATGCAACACACGGCATAAGTAGAGAATGCAGTGCCTGCAGTGCTATCGTATGTTAAGGCGGCTCTATACAACGCTTCATACGCGAAGCTCTCAGCATCTTGGTCATATAGCAAGTTAAATACAGTAAGCTGCTTGTAGACAAGTCCAGTGTGCTGAGCGATCTGATCATTTATGTCCAATCCGGTCGCCTCCTCTTTGCCTCTTCTACAAGATCAGCAACTTCTTTAACGGTTCTACAAACACCACCTATTGCACCACAAGCTACCATGTCTCTTATGAAGTCCTTTTGATGCTGCGACGCGACGCCTTCATCATCCTTAAGTTCTGCAATTACAAACTGACCTCTCACGTTAATGAACAAGTCACTATACCCCTTATTATACCGGTCGCATATACGGATAACCTTTATACCGTCACGGAACTGTGGTTCAAGCCAATCAGTTGCTTCCTTCAGTAGCTTCGCCTCGTCCTTGTACATCTGAGTAGAGGGGGCGCCTAATGCGAATTTCTTCTTCGTTGGCGTCATAACAAACCTCCAGTGTATTACCTACATCTAGACCCCAACGCTTCACCACCCACCCAGGAACCTGCACAAGCACGTTCTTGGTGTTAGTGACATTGACAGTCTTAACGTACTGCATTTTGTCTGCCTCCTGACAGTCTGTTTGTTCTAGTTCTGTAATCATACATGTAGCTTTTCGCTGTATATGATTCAGAGTGTCTGCAGCTAATGCACCACCGTATAATCGCAGTGCGCCTGCTATAGCATTCAAAGAGTTCATATCAGCCCAGTCTAATCTATCCATGCATGCCTCCTGGCTTTAAGTGATTAAGGATAGCATAACTTGCATCTCCCTTTTTCTGTAGCACGTCATGATACAGAATGCCGTCTATCGTCTGCTTAGCAACCATGATATAGTAGATGCACTTAAACGGCTGCTTTGAGACATCTCCGTATATTCTGTCCATGGATTGCTTGAACAGCTCGTAGCTCCAGTTGAGAGAGAAGTAGATGCACAAATGACAATTTGTGAGAGTGAGTCCTTTATCGGCCGAAGCTGGGTTAGCGACGAGATACTGTATATCTCCACTCTTAAATGCTTGAATTGCTCGGTTTTTATCAGCGAGCGAAGTAGCTCCATATATCGTTGCACATTTGCTTCCGAGCATACTACTAATGACCTCGAACTCTTTCCTGTAGTTTGCCCAGATAAGGAACTGAGAATCTGGATGCATTGCGAGTAGGTCTTGGAGTGCCTTAAACCTGTAGTCATCAAGCATGTACCATTCTTGCTGGTCTTCTCCATAGAACTTGTTCTCCTTCATTGCTAGCGTGTCAATGACAAAGCCGGAGGTTACCTGATTAAGCTTGTTTAGCTTAGCTGCAGCACTCGGAGCAGTTAACTTCTTATCCCCTTCGACCTCAATGTACAGCTCATTCTTAAGCGTGCGATAGTGCTTCTTAAGCTGCTCAGGCATTTCGAGCTCGATCTCAATGAACTCACGACCAGGTAGTGTAAGTGCATCCTCTTTGTCCACGTACATAGCATAGCTGTGTAGCAGCGCCATGAATTCTTCTTTTCTGTCAGGGCGCATTTGTAATTGCTCGTACTGCGAGAACGAGATATCTACAAAGTAGTGCTCCTTGAATTGAGTCCATGACGGAGGTACACAGTAGAAGTCAATGGCCTTCAGCTGCATGTAGTATTCCCACTCGCCATTCGGCGCCGGGGTGCCAGACAGCAGATAGAACCGTTTAACGGTATGCGCGAACTCAACGATCGCTTGGCTCTGCTTAGACTTGTGACTCTTCATGTCAGAGCTCTCATCTACAAAGCAGCCCTCAAACTTAATCTGATCGAAGTACTCTTTGTAGGTAGCAAACGACTCAGTGTTGGTTACATAAATCTGAGCGTCACTCTGTATGGCCTTGAGCCGCTTGGCCTTTGTCGTCGCGTGACAATTGACAACTTTGATGTCTGGCACAAACTTGCACGCGTCCTCAATCCAAGCGTTTTCAATTAGAATCAGCGGGCAGATGACCAGCCATTTATGCTCTGGATGCTTTCGCAAGTCATCCAGCATGATTGATAGGCTCAGTGGCGTTTTGCCAGTTCGAGTATCGAAGAAGAAACAGAAGCGATCACGTATCGCTGCAATCTCTCGGCCAAGCTGCTGGTGTTTACGTAGCGTAAGACGCTCGTTAACTACAGGGTTGTTTTTATGCCCGAACTCTTTTAGCGCCGCGACGCTGGAACGAGCCTCAATCTCACTATTGTAGTACATCTGCACAGCAAGCGGAGCACTATCGAGATTATCAGGTGTAGTGCCGCGGAGCCAATAAAGCAGTTCAGGCACATGCCGTATAGACAGCTTGTGCTCTGTTTTCTTTCTATTGCTGTGCACTGGATAGAAGTGTTGTAAAGCCTCCAGCGTAGCTTCGTCGCCGGCGTCACACTTAACCGTGATGCACTGACGTGTTAAACTAATCTTGTTAATTGTTGACACCAGCCTTCCAATTGTATGCCTAGTCTAAAAACTTTCGTGATAATTTAAGATGCGGACATCCGCATCTTAAAACTGTACAGGCTTATGAGCATTCCACTCATTAGCGGGTTTGGTGACTGCCTGGTCCGTCCACCGACTTTTTACCTCAAGACAGGTGTAGTATCTACAGAGCCTCTTGAGAACCTTACGGATTTGTTTCCACCGACTATTGATGCGTAGTCTTGACCACATGGGAATTTGAGGACTGCATAGGCTGTATACTACCTTTCGCTACATTTACTCTTGGTTGCAAAGAGCACCTATCGTCTTTATCTGGCTACACACCTCAATATTTACCTGTACTGGTCCAAGTAGCAGGCCTCGAACCCGCGACATCGTGATCCCGGATCACGCGCTCTACCAACTGAGCTATACCTGGATATTCTTTACTAAGATAACTACCAAGTTTGCTGGGCTTTCGCTTGCCTTATTAGATCGGTGATCAACCCTCTCGTTTTCGGCGTCTGTGGCACTGTGCGCCTAGTGCACTCAGCACACAATGCTTTCATCCAAGGCACTAATTCTTTGATTAGCGCGAGCTTGGTAGTTATCTTAATAAAGAATGTTAGGCTCTCTCACCATGACACCGCGGCTACACTCTGGCCGAGACACGAGTTCTGCCAGAACCTCACCAGCGTCCTGCGCCTCGCCGCGGTGTCACAGTAAGAAAGGATAGTGAAAAATGGACTATGTTGGAGTCGAACCAACCCTAGCGACTTTCGTCTTCCCATGCCAGGTAGTAGTCCATATGGTGCACATAAATGGACTTGAACCCATACGAATGAACATCGGAACCTAAATCCGACGCGTCTACCAATTCCGCCATATGTGCATCTTTAATGTCGCTGGGGCGCTTCGCCCCAGCGTTACCTACGTAGAATTACAAAGGCTTACATGCCCAAGCGAATATTATCGGCAATCAGAGAGATGAACTCACTGTTTGTCGGCTTACCCTTACGATGAGACACCGTATATCCAAAGTACTTCTGGAGGGTGTCAAGGTCGCCGCGGTCCCACGCCACTTCAATGGCATGCCGGATAGCGCGCTCAACACGGCTAGATGTCGTGTTGAACTCCTTAGCGACGCTGGGATAGAGCTCTTTGGTGACGGCATTGATGATGCCAGGGTCAACTACTGCCTTGATGATGGCAGCACGCAGGTAGGAATAACCCTTGATATGTGCGGGAACGCCGATATCATGGATGGTGTGGGTTACCGTATGAATAAGGCGCTCATGCTGAGCGTTGGAGTCAGGCTGTTCAGAGACAGCAGACTGCTCAGTGATAGTGCTATGTACATCATCGAAGATGAAGCCATACTCATCGCGGAGCTTCTTGGCACAAGAATCACCATGACAGGCATGGGAGCACATAGCTGCATACGGGCACTCAGAACGATTACCGGGGCACATTGCGAGCTTAACCAGGGCTTTGATGACATTGTTTTCGTTGGGCATAATAATTTTCTCCTTTGTAATTCTATTTAGATATTATTTGCAGCAGCAGGGCTCGAACCCACATCTCTAACGGTTAATTAGCGAATTACCATTATTCTATACTACAGTATTTGATCTACAAAGGAATATTTGTTATTGGTGGGCCTTCAGGGACTTGAACCCGGGACTATCCGGTTATGAGCCGGAGGCTCTGACCAACTGAGCTAAAGGCCCATTTTTGACTCGTCAACCTCAAAACGAGTTCACACGTCCAACATACTACGCCGTAGTGCATACACTGCACTACGTGTACGTGCTTCCAGCTGACAGAAAGGAATGTTATGAACACACAACGGTCTAACCGGGGAGCTAAACCGGCTAGTGAGAATCTACAGGCATGGTCTCACAGGATACACGCCTGGGCTGTGAACAGGTCATATTCCTGTGGAAGAACAGTAGATGCCCATAAACTACCGGACCATGTAGGAATCCTGTAGACTCTCACTAGCCGGCTCGGTTGCCCGAGCCGGCGGCGCTGTGACGATTAAACCTCAGCGGCAACGCATGCGTCGGTCTCGGCGTAAACGCTCTCGTCGGTAGACTCAGCGGGAGTCTCCACAACGGGATGACGCTTTGCCTTTTCTGCCTTGGCAGCATCCAGACGAGCCTGGTTCTTGGCGATGATCTCCTCAGAGGCACCACGCTGCTTTGCCTTGTACAGGACGGAACCGGCGTTGATGATCTCACGCTTCAGCTGATCGTCAGTCATGTCTGCCAGCTCAATGCCGTACAGCTGACCACGACGCTTCTCGGGAACGGGAACTTCGACCAGATAGGTCTCACCACAGTGGGGACAGGTAACTTCGAAAGACTTAGCCATTTTGATTTTCTCCTTTTCGACTGAAAATTATTTTGTAATATGGGCGCTGCGCTCATATTCACTATATACATTATACCATATAAGAATAAAAAAGGGAGCCCCCTACTTTCACGGGTTTTTTCAGAAAACTTTGGCTTTATTTTCTTACTTTTTACATTCTTAGCATTCTCAACTTTTTGGCGTTTTTGACGTAACTACAAAGTGATTTATGGGAGTTAACTTATAAAATGTTTTGAGGGTGCTTGAGTGTTAAAATTTTCGTCAAAAAGTTGAGAATGTTAAGATTGCTAAGATTGTTGAAAAGTAAGAAAAGGAAAGAAGTACTCATATACAGTTCAGCTTTATGGATCCAATTAAAATATTTGAATTTGGCAAAATTTAAGATATAATATTATACTCTTATATATCTCTATATAAATAGTAAGTAGCGTCCAAAGTATGATCTGTAGTTCCTTATTATATTATTATAATAATGTATATAGGGCAACAAAGTAACCCCAGATTATTAGTCTGAGGCACTTGTAGCTTGTTTACGTGGGCTCGTGGGCACTTCGACGAGTATTTATATTAGTAAAATTACGAACGTGTAGCGTGTAGATAATGGCTTATGAAATAACACGAGCTACAGTGTAGCTCGTGTTATTGCACTATTCAAGGTAGAAGTCAGTTATGATCTGCTCAGTAGTACCGATGCTACTGATGCCAACGACAAATTTACCTGTTAGGTCAGAAACATTTAGCGTAAGCGTGGTGCTTTCCTTATCAAAGATAACGTAGCGTACCATATTAGTTTCTATGTACGTGCCGATTTCACTCCATACAGCGAGCCTGCAGCGAGTTTGGTCTAAGTACTGCTTAAAAGTGCCCTTTATAATAAGTCTGTTGAAGTGCGTAAGGTCCACATCTGCAATGTATGAAACGCCATGCGCATTAACATCGCCGTATACAGCAATACAGCCGTCGCGGTAGTCAACATAGCCGTTGTACCATCCGCCAGGATAGCTGGCACTAAACGACTTACCGACTGCATCAATGTAGTAGTCTGTCTTACCGGCTTTTACTAGCCAGAATACAAAGTCGTTCCACTGACCATTGATAAAAATCTGCCCTTCTTTAACCTGCCATGTGCCATTTACAAACTGAGCTGCTGCCATAGGTGACACAGCCAGCGTGTTCTTCTTAAGCACATTAAATGAATTGTAGCCACCCGTGCCTATGGTTATCCATACCGTGCCCTCTACGGGCTCCGCAGGGGCGTCGAACGACAGCGCCCAAGTGGTAATAGGTTCGTTGGTGTTGACCCAAATTGTATTTTCTTTCGGTGCAGCAGGCGCGGCAGTGCCACCGACTATCTTGAAGTTAAGAGGCGCCGCGCCGCCACCACTCATGTTTATAATCATAGCAGCGCCCCCTTATCTAAATCCTATGACGTTAACTACAAGGTCGATGCTCGGTGCATCATCGCAGACAAAGTATAGGCCTTGTCCGTCATCCCTAATGCAGCGCACGCCGTATTCATTGTAAGTCTCATAGTTTTCTGCCTCGGGGCTAGGCGACACAATGAAGGTTGTGCAACGTTCATAGCAGCAGTCGGACAGTACAGCCTGCTGGTTATTTGCCCAGTCATTCACACGAAGCTCAATAGTCTCACTGAACATCTGCGCCGCGCCTACCTGCGCTGCAGTCGGCGTCCAGGTATCTGGCCGAGCACCCACTGCAGACGCGGGTACTTCACGGCCGTTCTTAGTCTTTACTTTACCGTCACAGTACTTAAGGTCATTGCAACCCTCAGTAATGCAATCTTCGGGGTTTATGTACGTTCCGCTGTAGTTAACAACAGAGAAGTCGCTGATACCGTCTATACTAATTACAACGTTGCCATCGGCATCATAACCATGAACGTAGTCGGTGCCTTTTACGGCATGATCTACATTGTATGACTTACTGTCAAACTTTAATGTTGCCATAAGGCGCCTCCTTAATAGTTAGGTATGTTGGTCTGTGCACCGGAGTAGATACGGCCACCAGTATTAGTGAAGCGCTGAGTGGTTCCTGCAATGCTAGTAGAGCCATAGCAAATGGTACCACCAGTATCTGCACGCATGCCAGTATTATTATCAGCGCCAGCTAAGATAGAAATGTACACTATGCTACCGCCGGATGCTTCAAGACCCACAGACGTCATATTGCTAATTGTGACAGTATTGTACTGTACAAATGTACTGCAGTTGCTCACAGTAATACCGCTGTACGCCGGACCACCGATGTACATTGTGCTCTGGCCAGTCCAAGAAGCACCACGATCAAGCGTAAGGCCTCTTGGAAAGTTTATCTGTGAGCCGTACTGATAAATGTTACAGCCTTCTACACGCATGGACTGTATATTGACGACACCAGACGCATACAGCTGCAGTACGCCATTGAAGCCGCGAATAACAACGTTCTCTGGATACGTGCCTGCACCAATGTTAATTTCAACAACTTTACCGTTTAGATTCCTTTGTATAGAATCAAGTGCCTTGGTAATGGTGGCATAAGGAGCACTTGTGGTACCGTTGCCAGTACTGTCATTACCAGTCGGGTCAACTACTATAGTGGTGTCAGCCCGCAGCACCGAATTATAAAGTTCGAGGATATTACCCTCTATCCGATTAAGGTCAGTATTGCGAACACCATCAGCGCCAGTCCAGTTTGTCTTGGGTGTTTGCCAGGCCATTTAGATCACTCCTTTAAGTGTTCAAGTGTGCGGAACCCCTGAGGGATCCATTCCAGAATAGCTCATGCCTGCGTATATTGTATCTGTTATCGGGCGCTATGCCGTCTAACAGAAGTATTGGGTCGTTTATAGTAAGAGATATATCGCCGCGGTACTGAACATCTACATCGAACTTGTCATTTTCAGATAGCGAAAGTATGCGATCTATTAGAGCTCTTGCATGCTCGCTATTCTGTATAAAGTCAGATGTAATGTCACGCTTAACCGCACCATTATTACGAATGCTGTACTCGTTACGACCGACAATGGTAGATGTGTGCGTGATGTCAATAGCAGTGCCGATACACTTTATACTACTGACTTTGCCGGTGCCTGTAAAGCTAAGTATAATGCCCCACGAGAATACCTCGTAAGTGAACGATACAGTATCATCACATATTACTGTAACGTCTATGTCAGATACGTATGGTTCATTGAAGTTAAGAATACGATTGTTTACGCTGCTAACATCAAACGTCAATGTGTCTTCTGCGAGAACGATGTCGTTAACAACTACAGGATTCTTAACCCCTACATTTATGATGTTAGGCAGAGTAGTGTATAGCGAGCTGTAATCCTTACTTATGACGTTTGTGTTGTCAGACCACGTGTCATAGTAATAATCCATGTGTAGTTTCTGCGGCGCTGCGCATATAGCACCACTTCTATCACAGTAGATGTGCATAGGATAACACATGCTAATCTTGCGTAATGCAGCTGTATGACTTGCTACATCGAACCAAGCGTATGGAATCACAACATCATAAAGGGCCGGGTCAATATTCCAAGTAAGGAAGTCTAATTGACTTTTCGCGTCAGTTAGCACGTATTCGATAAGGTACCCTAGTGACTTATTTACTTGAACGTGATGGTTCTTAAAATCAGTCATATCGAGCAGACCTATTGTATCGAAACCTACAACCTTCGCAACTAGACTCTCGACTGGCACGTCCCATCTATAGGACCAGAAGGTGCCTAGTGCGTACCATTCAATTTCGTCAGGAGCGATTTCTACACCTAACCACGGTTCTATTCTTCTATTGCGTCTTAGAGAAGACGCAATAGGCGATGCCGTGTTGTTGAAGTAGAAGTCGCCGTCACTATTGTCAAGTACAATGTTTACCTCATTAGCTGACACGCCACCGAGAGCCTCAACATTATCTTCATAAGTAAGTTCTTCAAGCAGGTCTATGCTAACTAGGTCACTTCTGTCTCTATAGCCGACATACAGGTATGTAGATAGAGTGGGTACTTCAAGAATAGCTGCTGGGTAAAATGCTTTTGTGAGCTTCTTAACAGTAATAACTACTGCAACGACATTGGCAACCTCGTCGGTAAATGTTACGTGTGCGTTAGCGTTATCAGTAATGCTACGTGACACTACGTTACCATTATTTTGGATGTATTCAACAGTAAAGTCTTTAGCAATAGAACCATGAGATTCGTCAAATATAATCTGCATGGAATTGACAGGCCGCTCAGAGAACTCGATACGCAGGTACGGTGCTGGAGCATCAAATTCACCAAACTCATTACTTAGCTTGCTGGACACCCAACCAACTTGGCTATTCTCGTCGCTTACGACATACGCACCAGACAAATCATTGTCATATAGTGTGAAGAATAGGTTACTAACGTCATTGCCGCCATCTATGACTTGTTCAGCATTACTGTTATAAGCGCTACCGGAACTAGTGATGCGTGTATCAGAAGCAAGCATAGGGTCAGTGTATGTTATATACACTTTACCGTAAATACGCCTGGTGGGCTGCTTCATAATGCTATGCACGTTCAGTAGGTCAGTGCGCGTTGTAGCAATTACATCAATAGGACAAGCATCGTTAACAGCTTCTATACTATTAAGAATACTAGACGCAACATTATCTACACCGAGTGTTAACGTGTCGTGACTTACGCCAAGTGTTTTCACTATGCTGGACTGCGCTGGCTGACGTATCCTAAGGGTGTCCTTAGGTACATCAATAATATTGTGCTGCTCAGATACTTCACTAGCTCGTACAATAAGAGCGTCAACACAGAAAGGCACTACAGTGCAGTCGTAGACAGATGCGGCAAGTATAGGTAGACTGTCAGCGGCGCTTACTGTACTAGTAAGACCAGAAGTTGACGCGGCGCCGCGCACATGTATGGTGTCTTCTCCGAGTATCTCATGCAAGCTAGAGGTATCAGATGCGCCAGATACACGAACGCCTATAGAGTCTAGTCGCTTTACGTAACCAGGGTTATAGGCGTTATACAACCGCACTGGCACGCCTGGAGCATTAACCGCTGTAACGATGACTTCGTACTTGGTAACTACAAGCGTTTTAGGCATGTAGTGAATGTACTCTACACTGTCATTGGCAGTCTCAGTAATGGTGTAGATAATAGTAGAGCCGCTGTAGAATCTTACGGTAAAGGCAGACGGGTAGCCATATTGGCTACCTACCAACCTGAAAGCATTGATAGTCAACTGCTCGGTAACAGTTACCATGAGGCGCTCTGGCAGCACGCCATTCTCGTCAGCAATGTCAGCACTCCATATACCGACGTCGCCTTCAATAGGCGCATAACTGCCATCAAGTACATTGTCGAATAGCGTAAAGTACTTCTTATCTGTTACTACAGACTGCTCGCTGGTTAGGGCAGCTACGCTGGACAGAGGTGTAGCATAATTATACTTATTTGCACTGTATGACATATACTATACCTCCAAAGTAAGTTTAGGTGCCGATAGCGAAAGTGATTGCAACCTCCATAACCCATGTCTGGTTGGATTGCTTTGTGCCGTTGCTTTCTACAACACGGTTAAGCATAACGCCACCGGAAGCGGCGTTGAATACGCCCCACTCGTTCCACGCAAAGTTCGCTTCAGACTTTGCAAAGGTAGACTTAAACGTGATGACAGGTGCTTCTACCACGGGGTAGCCCGCATCCATACCTTTGCGTAGCTTAGACGCACCCTGTAGGTCAGACTGGCCTACGGCAAAGGCAGTCGAGCCGTTACCTACACCGATACGTGCATTTGCGGAACTAAATGGCGTTCCCTGACCGATAGCGGCTTGCGCAAGGTAGTTTATTCCTGCTGTAGTGAGTGCCATAGATTACTTGCCTCCTCATTAGTAAGTTCAACATCGTGCTCTTCAATACCAATGAACACGCCGTCCTCATCATACTTCTTAATGGTAACGCGAGCGGTCGCTTTAAGATTCAATCCTTCATTCATACTCTTACCTCTCTATAAGGTTAAATGTAACGTTCTTCCATACTGTATTGCGGTCGCTCATGTAATGCAGGTCAGCTGGAATTGATCCGACATATACTGTGGCGTGCTGTGGCACGCCACGGTCATCATATTCAAGCGGGAAGAACAACTTATCGCTATCCCATATAGCACGCAGTATATTGTCAAATTCTTCAGCGGAAATAGCATTGTATGTGAAATAGAATTTCTTCTTCTTAGCTACAAGGTCACCTACCATGTCTGCATTTGATAGGCGCTCCATGGTAGTGACATTGTAACGCTCAACTTTGAAGGTTGAAGGGTTCTTTACGGTGACGCCATTTATAACGAAAGCCATGTAGCTACACCTCCTATACTAACGCCGGGGTATTGGGAGTGCCACGGCGATCGTTCTCTTGAACCTGGATAATCTCAAACTTCTTATATAGTTCTCGTAGACCACGGTCGTCAGCAATAAGTGTGCCGACATAAAGCGGAGGAAGACTGTTGCTACCACCAGAGCTAGAGCCAGCCACTAGAGGTGCAAGATAGCTGGTAAGACCACCGGCGACAGCATCTACAAACGGCTGCATCGCACCAGCGTTCTCTAGAGGAATGACGGCTTCTGCCTTGTTGCCCTCAGCGAAGCGTGCCACGTGCTCTCTGTTAAAGACGCCGCCAGTAGCATGACCGCCTAAAGGAATCTTAATACCAGTGTTGTTCTGGATGGTATCACTTATATTGCTAGCGATATTATCGATGGTAAACATCTCGCGCACGTCGTCCCACCAGCCGGATATTTTGCGCTTTATAGCATCTAACAGACTCTTGAGTCTCTTCCAAAAAACATCTATATTTAGGAAGCTAGATATGGGCTTCCAGATGCTGTTTTCCAGCCATGTAGAAGTGTCTTTGCCTAGGTTAGTCCACCAGGTGCTGAAGTTATTGCGTAAGGTGTTCCAACGGTTGGTCCAGTCGGTAATTATACCTACTAACTTTGTGGTGATATTAAGTGCCATATCTGCTAGGCCATCAGCGATGGCAAGTATGGCGGATGCGACAAAGCCGGCTAGCACTTTATAAGCATCAGTGGCAAAGCCCTCAAATGACTGCACTGTGCTAGTAACCCACTGTACCACAGACTGCTTAGTGCGAACATACCAATCGGCAATGACTGCGATAACATTGGATCCCCATGTGCGTATGGACAGCAGCACGTTTGATACCCACGCACTGAAGCCAGTTTTAGTTTCTCGCCACCATGGTGTAAAGTAGCTAAGCGTGTCGTCGTACCACTCGGACAAACCTAAGACAGAATCGGAGAACCAAAGTGCTAGATCAGTAAGCGTGTCAGACACCCAGCCGCTGAAGCCAGATACGGTATTGCTCCACCAGTCACTTAGCGTGTCGCCAGTTAAAGAGTCCCAGTCAGAGAATATAGCTACTGTTTCAGCCCACCAATCGGATATGCTCTTAATGGTGCTAGTAACCCAGCTAATGAAGCCGCCTAAGGTGTTACTCTTCCAGTCTCTGAATCTTTCGAAGGTTTCTACAAACCAGCCAGCGAATACAACAGCAGTTTTACCTGCCCAGCCAGCGAACGCCTTGGCTGCTTCACCAACCCAGCTAAATATGGCACTAATTGTGTCTGCTAGCCACGCAGTGACAGGATTGTTCTCAGGTCTAAAGAAATCAACGATCGGGTCAAAGAAGCCACCTATTATACCGCCAACAAGCGTACCAAGAACGGAGCCTATAGCAGAGCCGGCAATTGTACCGATAACTGGAAACACACTGCCAAGTATGCCACCGACAATAGTACCAATTAGGCCTCCAATAGTCTGGCCTATCTTGGCATCATCCTTAGAGAAACCAGCTATAGACTCATCCATAGCAGACCAGAGTAGATGTGCTAACCCGTCAGCAATAAGACCGACTGCGAAACCAGCAATAGAACCCTTTGATAGCGCCTTTGCGCCAGTCTTAGCGAATATACCTACAAATGCCTTAAAGAAGTCATCTATAGTGCCTGACTGCAGCATAACTTTTAGGGCTTGCACTATGCCACCACTAGAACTGAATGCCTTGGCTATAGCAGCTGCAATGCCAATAAAGGCACCTGTGCCAGCGTTATTTATAGTGCCTTCCAAAGCATCAACTATAACGCCAACAAGACCACCGGCGCCTGCACCTATTTTGGCGCCTAGCGCAGGATTCTTAAATGCAAATCCGATGATAGCACCAAGCACAGTGCCTATTAAGCTACCTATGCCGGCAGCCGCAGCCTTCTCCTTGATAGAGTCAGTAAGGCCACCAAACAGAGAATCAGTGAACCCATTAAAGAAGTCACTAAAGTCTGGTATTTCAGGAATCAGTGCGTCACCGAGGTCACCTATACCGCCAAAGTTAGCCAGGTTGTCCAGGGCATCAAGAAGACCACTACCGGCACCTGCTCCACCGCCACTAGAGCTGGCCTTATCATCAGGAAGCTTAAATACTTCATCAAAGGATAGTAGACCGCCGGTCTTCTTAGCAGCTTTATCTGCTTCCTTACCAACACCACCAATAGCATTCTTTAGGTCCTCAGCAGATTGTGCAGCGTTTTCAAGGCGGTTGCCAAACTGATCGGCGGCACTAGCGCTGTCTCCAAGACCCTGCTCTACACGCTGCAACACGTCGCCGCTGGACATACCACCAGCGCCTGTTAGTGTATCAAACAGCCCGCCTATGGACTCATTAGCCTTATTAGAAACGGTAGACACACCTACAAGTGTAATAGCAAGCGCTGCGAGTAGAGACAGAATTGGATGCTTAGTAATAATGGTGGCAAGCAGCAGAAGCGCCTTAGAAAGACCTGCAATAGCTTTCGTTACAGCAGTAACAACTAGCGCAGCGAGCGCCTGCACTCTAAGGATGACAAACGCACCAGCGGCGGTAACAAGGGCAACGCGCAGTAAAGTAGCACCCGTACGAGTGTCCAGCATAGCATTTAATAGAGTGGCCAGCGCATTGGTAAGTCCTACTACCAGCGGAGCAGCGATATTGAATGCAGTAGCGAACACAGAGGCAAAGTTGCCAAAGACCTGCCCAGCAACTACACCGATAGACACCAAGGACTTGAACAGATTTGCGACGTTTGCAATGAATTGTCTAATAGTCTGCTGCGTCTGCTTGTCAGGCACAAGGTACTCGAAGATGCCGCCAATGCCGCCTGCCTCGAATTCACCGCGCAGAACTTCAAGCCCATTAGAAATGTATGCAAGAAAAGATTTGTATGCAGCGGTAAGCGGCTTAAGCATCTGTGAACCGACTACCTTCAGGGTATCTACAATCCTGTTCTGCAGACCAGTAATGGTGTACATTGCTGCATCGCCAACGCTACCAAAGTTCTCGTTAGCGTAATCGACGATTGCGTTAATGACATCAGCAGCAGGTAGATTGAGGTCACCTACACGCTTGAGGTCATCTCCGGTGAGACCGAACTTATCCTGTAGAATCTCAGTAATAGGAATATACGCATTGGCTAACTGGCGCATTTCTTCTGCACTCAGCTTGCCCTTGGTATAAATCTGACCCAACGCAAGCGCTATGCGATCAAGCGCTGCGGAGTCGCCAGACATAGTGCCTAGGTTAGTCAATCCTTCCATTATGAACATCAAGTTTTCATACTCGATGCCGTACGCCAGCAGCTTCTTAGAGGCATCTGCCAAGCTCTGATAGTCGAAGATAGTCTCTATAGAGTGCTCCTGTAGGACAGACATGAAGTCAGAAGCAACTTTGGTGCTTCCAAAAAGAGCAGAGTAGGTTACATGCATGTAGTCAAGAGCTACATTAAAGTCCCACAAAGAACGAGTTGCGTTTGTTATAGCATTTGCAGCTGTATAGAAAGCCTGCGATATAACGATGCCCTGTACAATACGAGCAGTGTCTTTTAAGCCCAGATTATGAGACTTAAGTGCAGCGTTAGCTCGCCCGTAGTCTCTATCAAGGCTGGCAGCAAAATTGCTCATTTGTCTAGAGGCTTGATTTAGCTTTGTAGAAAAGTCCTGAATATTAAGCTTAAGAGAAGCAGACAAACTTGCAAAAGACACTTAATTCACCCCTTACCAGCCAGGTATTTGGTCTATGTACCCCATACCAGGCATGCTATTGTTACTCATGGCACCAGACGCATCGCTTACACCATTAAGCTTCTTCGTAACGTCCAAATGAACAGATATCTGCACGTCTAGCTGCCGTGGAGTTAGCCTCCACACCTGCTCATCAGAATAGCCTAGCCATTTTCGCCCGACATATAGGATATATGGCCAATCCCAGCCATCTTGACTGGGGTTGGCCTTATTTCCATCATCGGGACTTAAACGTTTGGGAGGCCTGCGCCCTCATCAGCAGCAGGCATGTCGTCGCCGAGAGCCTGCCCAAGGTCCTCCATGAGCTTGTTCATGAGATTGATGTCGATTAGGTTACCGACTTGCTGCTCTGTCAGAGTCTCATCATTGAAGAGCAGACCGGCCCAAAGCACGCATCTAGCAGCCTTAATGCTGCCGGAGTCGAGCGCCTTAAAGGCGGCATCTACAGATCCATAACGATCTTCCAGTTCAGCCATAGCATTAAGCGTGAAACGAATCTCACGCTCAACGCCGTCATTTAGAGTAATTGTCTTTACTCTTGGTTTTACGTCTCTTAGGTTAGACATTCGACTTTCCTCCTAGTAACGGAATTGTAGGTTTCTTAAGTTGCCGGTGTAGCGTTAGGCAGCAGCGGGGTCTTGAACCAGCTGGCAATGACCGCCTCGGCAGCAGACTCATGGTCACCGTCAAGCTCGTACTTCCATGCGCGAACCTTCTTGGACCCAACAGTAACGCCGTAGTTCAAACGAGTGAACTGGCCACTGATGGTATCGGACTGGAAGTTGATGCTGTCGCCCTTGGTCTCGTTGTTGTCTTCAGGTTCGGTAAACTTGCCCTTGTACAACCACACATGCCGGTACTTGCCATTGGACTTCAGAGTACGGAAGCCAATAGCAACCCAGGGTGCTACGTCGCTGTCGCCGTACACAACGGCGCCGTTGGTATCGATCTGGTGCCCCAGCAGGTCAGCCTTGTTCTGGGAAGTCAGCTCATTCTTCTGAATCTCAACCTCGATTCTACCGAGGGTGGATGCAGTGTCCATAGGGCCGTCGTCAGCAAACAGTGTTTCCTGAGCACCGTTAGGATTGATGTTCAGGGACATAACGCCAGGAGCCGGTACTACGTCGCCATAGACAGGGGCAGAAGAAGGAGTATCCTCGGTAGTCATGATAGCATACACGAGGTTATCACAACCAATTCTTGTAGCCATGCCTTATTACCTCCTATTCAAGAATATTAGTAGTTATTCCAAGATTAAAGCAATAGGTAACTCTGTTGCTTTTATCCTGGTCTAGTTTGAACGGGAGCTGTCTGATGTAGACTTGCCCCCAAAGGTCTTCAGAAAAATCTACACGAAGATCTTCTGTATTGGACTTAAAGACACTAACTATTTGTAGTGCCTTAGAACGTGCTGCTTCAGCGGTTACGCCGCGTACCTTTACCTGCACAGATCGGTGGACGTGTGTGGTAAACTGCGACACAGGGCTACCGGCGTACTCATGAAAAACTACAACGTCATCAGGAGCCTCTGGCATGAAGTCCCTAAAGGAGTCATCACCGTCGCCTACAAGAACACCGTTAGACGCGCAGTACGCAACTAGTGCTTCTAATAGGCTCATTTGGACTCTCCTTTACGAACGTACTCGCCACCACGCTGAACGTCTGTGCTATGCTGCTTGAACTTTATGTGAGCTTCAATTCTAGGAATTTTCTGCCACTTAGGCGCATGCGTTCGGCCAGTGTGGCGCCTGTAAGACTCACCTATGTGACCTAGATTAACGTACTCAATAGCCTGCTTCCAATAAGTCATGGCAGTACGAGCAAACTTACCTGCTGCCCAGTTACGTATCGGGTCTTCCAGGAATTTAGCCTTGCCACCGTTTGGATGTGGCATATCCAGATCTTCGTGAACCTTAGCTGCATAAATAGACGCTTGGAAGCCATTCTTTGGATTAACACCGTTATTTGGTTCCTTGATCCACTCTATTGGACCAAGACCAGTAACGTCACCAATGCCCTCTGAATCTCCATAGCCCATTATAGCACCATACCTATAGTTCTTTACGTCAGTACGTCTAGATACGCCAAAGTATGCGGAATCATACAATGTACCCGTGTCTACAGGTACTTGTGCAAAGCTTTCAGACATTATGCCGATGCATGCATCAGTAGCCGCAGCCTTTGTACCAACACCAACATTACGTATAGCTGCTTCACAGGCAGTTCTAAACTTACCTGCTTCAGTTTGCGAAATATTGAAGTCTATACGCATTACAGATACACCACCTTGAGATCAACTACACCGTTGCGATAGTAGTTTGTGATCCGTATGATGGAACGCTCACGTCCCTCAAAGATAACCATGTCGGTATCTTTTATAGGCTCATTACCGGGTACGTACAGTGTAGCTGTTGAGGTAACTTCCACGCCACTAGCGTCTAGTACTACTTTTACGTCACCAACCGGGTAACAAAGAGACTCTACTCGCTCATCATAGACTTTTGTACCAGCGCCATTATACTTGATAAAGGGTCGTATGGCATATGGTACATTTATCCATTCTTTAAGACTAGCGTACATATCCGCCACCTCCTGGTGCAGGCCAGCGAGGATTGCTCATCATGCCTTTACGGAAGATTTTAGGATACGCACATGCTGCAGATGATACGCCGCCTGCCGCCACAAGCTGCTTATAGTAATCTGCTTGCTCCTTAAAGAAATTAAGTCGGCTAGTAGGGTCTTCAGTCTGCGGGCCAAGAGAGCGCTTAATGTCTCGTGCGAATAGAGTAGCTGCTCTGTTGAACAGCTGGTAGCAAACGTTGTTGGTAAGCTTACCGGCTCCGTAGGTATTCATGATGTACTTTATTTCCTCGTCTTGCATGATCGGAGCTTTTTCATTAGTGTCACCGATGAGGAATCTAGCAGCATCCAACTCATTTTTGCTCGGATCACCGGAGTACGTAAAAGACATCAAAACACCTCCTTAGCGAGCCTTAACTACAACGGCTGCAGCAGGCTTCACAACTTTGGCAATCTTTTCAGGTTCCTTTTCAGGTTCCTTTTCAGGTTCCTTTTCAGGTTCCTTTTCAGTACCATCAAGGTTGACGGGCTCAGTAGGAATACCTACAGTTGCCATTTGGATTTCCACACCGATGCGTTCCTTGAAGTACTTCTGCCACTTGTCGAAGTCATGCTCGTTGACATCTACAATGTGGCCATCATTTAACCGGGACTTGAAACGCTTAATGGCAGCCGGCTCCACAACGGAGCCGGGTGCCATCATTTGTCCGTAGTTCCGGAATGCGCGTCGGACAACGTACATTAGTCGACGATGTCCTTGAAGAACACGCCCAGATCCTTGCAGATCTGTTTGGTATCAAAGGCGATCTCACCTTCGATACGTTCGGTGCCAAGGCCGAGCATATCCATAGGCAGGCGAACGATACGGTTGCCATATGCGCCGGAGCCCTCCAGGCCAGTCCATGCGAAGATGTAGCCTGCAGAAGGCTTACGCAGAGCAGGAGCAGGGTTGCTGTAGCACAGCAGAGCATGCTTGCCCATGATGAAGCCGATGTTACCAGCTGCACCCTTAGCTGCAGAGTTAACTACAGACCATGCGACCAGAACCTTCTCAACTTCGAACAGTGTGGCCAGCAGGTCGGCAGTAACGATGCCCTTCTGGGTGTACTTGATGCGGTCCAGGATGTCCTCGTGGTTCTTCAGAGCATTGAATGCATAGGGAGACAGAACCAGGGTGTTGGGCTTGTAGCCAGTAGCAGCAGCCATGTCAACACCAGCGCCGGTGATATCCTTGATGGGATCAGAAGTTGCCAGGTTCCACTTGACAGCCGTGCCCTCGCCAGCAGTCTCTGCACCGGCGATGTCAGTACCCCAAATACCAGGCTTGAAGAAGCTGGAAGCCCACTGCATCTCACGACGGATCAGCATCTTCTGGGAAACGAAGTCAGTAGCATCCTTGTCAGCATCCAGAGGCTCGTCGTAGTTGGCGCGCTCCTCAGGAGTGACGTCCTTGTGGAAGGCGTGCTTACGGCAGTAGTAAGGCTCCTGAGCCTCAACGCCGTAGTCACCGCCGGCGGACTCAGTTGCTGCGCCACGGACCTGGGCCTCGTCACGCATGAAGTCCTCCTTGTTGTACTGGTAGTAAACATCAGACTGGCGCTTAACAGGAACGATAGGGAAAACCTTATCTGCAATAAATGCAGAGGCGTCCTGCAGGTAAGCGACAGAAATATTGGTCATCGCGCGATCAATATGCGCATTCTGCATAGTAGGCATTATCTACTATCTCCTTTCAGATTAAAGTTTGACGGTGATAAGCTCACCAGCAGCGGAAGCAGAGGTCAGAGCGATAGCAGGACCATCGCCGGCAACAGCACGACCATCAGCAGCGGAAGCAACAGCGACGCCAGCATTGATGGCGGCGGAAGCCTCAACGATAACGATACCGTCAGCGATTTCCAGAACCTGGTCAGCCTTGACCTCATTCATGGAAACACCGACAACCGGGGTAGAAGCGGTGGCAGTAACACCTGCACTGTTTGCGTTGACAGAAATGAATCTGTGACGCTTAACGTCAGCACCAGCAGGCATACTAAACCGACCGCCGGGAATTTCGAAAGCGAACATTATTTTGCACCTCCATTAAGATATTCACGGTATAGATCGGGGTTTTCGGACAGAGCAGTGGCCATTGCCTTTTCAATAGTGACATTGTCACGCTTGGCAATTTCTGCAGCCTTCTTCTCAAGCTGCTGCCATGCTTCATCAGAAGTAGCAGGAGCGTCAGTAGCAGCACCGTTGCCCTTGCTCTTACCGACTTCACCCAGAACAGTAGTCTCGATGGCACTGTTGATGGTAGTCAGAAGATCAAGCACTTCAGGCGTGCAGCTCTTAACGATAGCTACAAGCTTGCTCTGCTCACAGGGAAGAGCCTTCAGGGATGCTGCCTTAGCAATCGCAGCTGCTTCGGCTTTCTCCTCATTGGCCTTGCGCACCTGCTCTTCAGCAGCTTCCTTCTGTGCGCGCATCTTCAGGAACATAGAGCGCATAGGCTCAGGCATGCTCTTGAGGGTCTCGGTTTCATCAAAAGATGCAGACTTCTTAGGCTTACTGCAGCTCTTGCACTTGCCGTCCTCATCCGCCTCGCCGTCACACTCGCAGTAGTCCTTAGCTTTCAGAGTCTCAATCTCAGCATTGGCCTTAGCCAGCGCTTCGTTTGCCTCATTCAGCTCGACTTCCTTACCGGCAAGACTCTGATTGGCAGTGTCAAGGTCACCACGTGCCTTGGCGATGTCAGCATCCTTTGCTTCGATGACGCCCTTGATAACACTTGCGTGCTCAGGCTTCATCAGACCAAGGATTGCTTCAAAGTCCATAGGGTTTGTTGTCTCCTTTCGTTTGTAAAGCTCTATGAAAGCTGCAGAATTTGCACCTTCATCAACTAGGTCGACCCGGTTGACAACCAGATCCATTAGTTCATATGGCATACTCAGCCCTCCTAAATTATTATATGCGTATTAGCAAAAATTTATAACCTTATAGCTTAACGCGCCTCGCAGTGCCCTGAATAGAGAACATACGATAGGTGCCGTCTTTTACTTTTGCAAAGACTTCAGGATCGTGCACCTTAACGGTGATAAACCAGCCCTCTGGGACGGTACCCTCAGGAATACCAATCGCAGCCTGTTTCTCCTTCGTAAATACGATGGATTCTACAACCGTACCCTTGCTGTCGCCCTCATGCATCTCGCCGCTTCCGCGATAGTCGAGCATAAAATTGATGGCGGCTTTCTCAAGTGTAGCAGGCGCGATGACGTCATCCTGCCAATCCAGAGGCACACTGCCATCCTTGTTGATAGCAACGTTAGCCCAGCCGCTTACCAACTGCTCGTCTTCACGAGCCTTATAGACGCTAAAGTCTACACTCAGCGTTACGGAGTCATCAACTGGAATCTCCTCAGTGACATCTACAGAGCTATACTGCCGGATGTGCTGACAGGAGCCGTCTTCTCTGTAGACGCTGATATCCTGCGAGCGGCTAACTCTATCATTGATTACTGCAATAGCCATACATAACCTCCTTATACGTAGTTTTGATCGTTCTGCTCTAGTACCTTCTGAGCAGAATCATCAGGATCATCTATCACATCAGAATTGCCCGCGTTCTTTTTATCGTTGTCAGCCTGAGGAGCATATACGTCATTGAAAGTTTCCTCAGACATAGACGGGAATCCGAGTATGTGCCATAGGTAGGACAGCAGCTCTTTATCCTTAGAGATGTCAAGACCCATAGCACGAAGCATTAGAGCAACTTCGCTAACAGTAGGCGTCTGTATACCACTAGGAACGATCTTAGGAAGATCTACAATACCGGGGAAGTCGTTCATAGCAAACAGTTTAGGCACTGCAAACGCATTGAACACGTCAGCAATGTTGCTAACCTGCGCCTGTAGTGCAGCTGCAAGCAGCGACTGCTTAGTGTCGGCAAGTGCGAAGGAGCCGGTGCGGTTATTACCGATAAGTATGATGTCAGAAAGCATAGTTATGGCAATACGATTATCATACCGTTCGATAGTGCCACCAATATCGATCTGACGGGAAGAGCTGGAAGACAGTAACTTAAGCTCCCAACCATGCGGTAGTAGCATGCCTTCTTCGCTGTCGCGTCGCACAGAAGCTACAAGAGCCTCAGCGTCGCCACGCATCTTGACCATCTTTGGATCTTCATCATTCCATAGATCAAGATTCTCAGGTGCAGTTAGCACAGGGAAACCTGCGAGGTCGCGTTCAATACCAATGCCCTCGATCTCTTCAAAGTGTTTCTTAAAGAACCAGGAGCGGTACGCATTACGAAGAAGCGACTTACCTTCAGGATTGTCTTTGCTGATGCGCGTACGGAATAGTAGTCCTTTGGACATAGGTATGCGCACAGTATTGAAGTCAGGCTCACATCTCTGAATAAACGCACGGACATCACCGTCGTTATCAAACTCCCATTCTGCTAAGGAAGTCTGTGCGCGGCAAGGTAGGCGGCGCCAGCCTATACGACCGTCAGAATACTTGCTGCGATACTTGCTATTTGTCTCAGTTGGGCCTCTGCGTATCTTGTAAACAATTTCATGGAAACTGAAGCCGTACACCATCATGGAAAGGATTTCACAGATCGTGTTATCCCAGGACATGTCCATGTCAGTCATGCACTCACGCAGAAACTTGGCAGCCTCACGATCGACATCAGAAGAGCTACAGGCCTTTACTTCCCATGTACAGCCGCGGATAAGCATTTCTGCAAGGTACATGACGGCACCAATAACAGCATCGTTATCCGCCATTTCCTGATATATACGGCCAGCCTGCGGCCAACGCAACTCAGGTAAAAACTCTTCATAAACGTATGGCCCATACCGGCGTAAACCTGTAACACCAAGCTGCTTAAAATTAGTAGGTGTTCTCGCCACTTGTTATATCCTCCTATCTTCTAAACTTAGACCAGTAACTACCACCGGTCTTTTTAATACCAGACGGTGCTCTACACAATGCAGAGCTTCTGAAGTAATTAAAGGCGCCAGAGAAACCGTCTATAGTATCATCATGAGCACCGTACGGGAAAAGGTCTGCTTCATCAAAGAATGGCAACATATTACGGCATCTATCAGATATCATAATGCGGCCAGCCTGCGCTGCAGCAGAGGCAGCTCTAGACCTTTCAACTTTTGAGCCAGACGCAGACACACCAAGCACGTCGTAGCCATTTAGCACATTCCGCATATAGTGGTCAGTTGTTATCTTACCTGACGAACCAGGCTCCTCCTCAATACGGATAGCGCAAGAGTAGCCGTCGAGCTCAGCAGTCTGTCGCACAATGCCTTCGAGGTCACCGGGTGTCTTCTGTACACGCACAATATCCTCTATCCAGTACATGCCCTGGTAGTGAGCCATCTTGAAACCTACAGACCAGTCGGGCTGGCGTTTATCGCGGCCACGTCCGGTACGTTTAGCAGGGTCAGTAGACGCAAAGTCCCAGTGTCTAACGTGAGATGCCGCAGCCGGTATTTCATGATGAGGCACAATAGTAAACCAGTGTCTATCAAGTAGGTCACCAGAAGCTTTAATCTCCCAGTTACCATTGAGTAGCTGCTCGCGTTCAATTGGGTCAAGCTCGGCAAGTGCCTCTTTGTATGCTTCAGCATCCAAGTGCGGATTATCGTCCAAGCCAGCACCGATGAATATACGTCCGTTCTCTTTGCCTTCTACAAAGAATCTCTGGTAGTAGTACTCACCGAACTGGCCGCCTGGGTTACAAGTAGCTCTAAACCTTAGAGGAACTTGCATCTCCTTCTTTTTACGAAGACGGGAGAACATATAGCGGTAGTTAAACGGCGATATGTGGGTACACTCGTCGATACCGATGTACTGGAACTCTGCACCTTGGTATCTATAACAGTCATTGTCTGACTCAAGATAGCCGAAGCTTAATGTCGCGCCAGATGGGAACGTATATACTTTTTCCTTCTCGGACCACTTAACCTCTTTACTTTCTACAAACGGCATTAGCCACTGTTTCGATACATCAATCAATGCACCAGGAAGTGAAAGGTCAGCGTATGTCTTACGGAAAAGAATAGCTGCGTATCCAGGTATATCCACGTACTGCAAGGCACCCATAAGCTGCGCGATAGACTTGCCGCCGCCTGCAGCGCCACCATACAGTAGCTCCTTAGTATCGTTCATAAGTAGGAACGCGCGCTGCTTAGGTGTTGGATTGTACGGGATATACTTGGTTAAACGTGGAGTAAGTAGCCTCTGTAGCTGCTGTGTATCAAGTCCAGATAAGTCTAAGCTACTCATTGTTTACTCACCACCATTGTAAATATTGAAATGCCATAAGGCATAATCCTATAAAGCTACAACTACGTAGAGACCTACAAGGTCCGCGAGGCAATTATATACGGGATTGATAGTGTCTCTATTGCAGAGGTAGAATACAGAATCCTGCATATAGTACTTGCCGTTCTCCAGCGCCATGTTACCACTGTAGGGAATAGGGTCTGCTAGAGTACCAGCGTGAGACTCACACACTTCCGTGTACAGACTTTCTGTGCCGACACCAGGAGGGTAATGACGCTGGATTGTAAGGTTAGGCTGCGCAGTTTTCCACAGCTTATCAGCATACGTAAACTTGAAGCCCAACTTTTCAATAGTCTGTCCAACAATACACTCAAACGTAGGATAGAAAGCTTTCATCCGCAGCGCTGTGTTGTCGTCAACAGTCAACATATTGATCTGCTGAGTAATAAGCATGGCGCTGACTTCAGCAGAAGATAGAGGACGGCGTGACTCGATGACAGAGTCTAGTCGCGACGCTTTATCGAAAGATCTAGCCTCTTCTACAGAAAAACTTACGTACCTTCCATTTATATATTTCTTCACTAACTACACCTCCATGAATGACACTGAGCATTTATTTAACCTTAAATATCTTGATTTCTGTACCAGCTGGTATAGAGGCATATTGTGGACGAAGACCAACTGATGTAAGAACACCGTTTAGTACACTATTTGCTACTGGGGCATCATTTGGGCCATACTTACGAATTTCAGCAGGCGCATTAAACATATTGTTTCTGTAGTAACCGTAGTTGTATATGCATCTGTTATCTTTTGATATTTCAAACTGCCACCAGGACTCAATCGCAGCATTATGCGTACCAACGTAACCTTGCGCATGTCCAAATGAACTAGTGAACCTATAGGCACCGTCCTCCGCAAAATATGGATTGAGGTCTGTGTAGAAATAACCAGTAGTTAGGTTTTCACCGTTTTCGTCGGTGCCAAGGGCAGGCATGTATATTCGTATAAATAGTGCTCTTGCTTCTAACGGATTACCATCCATATCTGTATTTACGAACACGTACCTAACGGGCTCCTCCACCACCATGTCAAGTAAAAGTTCTGGCTGTGCAGCCGGTGGAGCGTACACCCTCCAGCTTGTAGGACGACCGTTTTCGTCTACGCTAGCAGCTGCTATGCTTTGTCCAACGCGTAGACCGGTGACATCAACGCCACCAGCAAAGATACCCATGTCGGTTTCGCCGACCCACCAGTTACCATTATCACCAACAAAAGGCGTCTGGCCTATGGCCACTACACCGGTATCCTGGCCACCAATAAACCAATGATTATTAGCGCCTATAGACGGGATGGCGCCAAGCGCATATTCCATCTCCTCGGCAGTACGAGAGCTTCGATAAACTTCCATGTATTATTCCTCCTCACTATACTCGATATGGTCCTTAATATACTGATCAATTTCATTACCTGTAAATCTAGTTGTATGCCCACCGTCAGCAAGCATAAATAGCTTGTTATCGGCCGTAACGAATATCTGATCAGGAGAAACTTCAAGGACATCAAGTTCGTAGGCATCAGCAGTTATGGATAAGTACGGGAATAGTTCTGAATAAACCAAGTACGTACTAACGGGTAAGTGCATATTGAAATGTACTCTACCAGAGATAACTGCTGTATTAGTATTGTCACCGTTTTCTGCCATGCCGCGCATGCTACCAAGCTTCGGCAATATGTCAGCGTTATCTAGCACCCAGTCAACGTTTATTAAACGAACACGAGAGCCCACAGGCAGCGCCATTACTATATCCATAGTTTTAACAGCAGCACTAACATTCTCAACCCACAATGTAGTAATGTTAGCGTAGTCTGGTATAGTAAAGTCAACAAGTTTTGTTTGGTTACGAATTGTAAGATTTGCAATAGTACTGGGTAGATGCAAAATCTTAAGCACACCGCCAACAGGCAGTTTCAAACCTGTGATAGAGGTTCCGTCGAAATAAACCTCTTCAATGTTAGTACAGCCTGAAATATCAACAGCCTGAGTCAACGCCGGACAATTACGCACGTCCAATTTACGCAGCAAAGTATTATTACCAAGCGTAATAGAATTAAGGCTATAGTTCCTATAGTTATCAGAGGCATCGCCGAGTTTTAGGTGCGTGATATGTGTAGCTTTAGAAGCGTCTATTAGCTCAACCATTAGTGGAGCCAAGTCACCAAGACTAGTAAGCATATCAGCATCGTTTATACCAATAACGGCGTCCTCAGCGCCACTGGCAGCCCATACGAACTCATACTCTTGTCCGCGTACCATGCGATGTTCTACAACTTCAGCGTTATAGTACACATGGCCATACATATTGACATAAGATGTCAAGAATACATTAGCCTTTGCATGCGTACGGATAGTAATACGATTGGTCATAGAGGTGCCTGTAACGTACTTAGAGTCAAGGTAGCGGAATCTATTGTATAGCCACCACTTCATCCACTGCTCTTTTTTACCCTGCAGCATAGGTAAGTACAGGCCGTCACCATCATTGATTAGTGGTTCAATGCACTTGACGTACATGTCCTCGTTAAAAATAGCCTCTGGCCATTTGCTCTGATGAGCCTCGAACTTACCAATCGTAGCCTCATAACTAGCTTGACCACTAGTACGAAGCTGCTGATACATTTCCATGATCTTATCATAACGTGTGGCTCTAAGGTTCTTCCATAGAACAGAGTTCTGACCGTTATAGATAGGATCGCCACCTTCTGTATAGTCTATATCTTCAAGGTAGTAATCAAATGCCAGATTGCCCTTATTGTCGGTACCACAGGAGGAGTCTGCGTCATAGAACAGCACAATCCACTTGCCAACATCAGAGAGGTACGTAGGAAATGCATTCTTTTCACGCTGGTCAATAGACAGGAACATCTCAGTGAACAAATAGTAGAAGATAATAGCATCTTCTACGAAATGCTCAGAAAGCTCCGCGCTATACTTAGCAAGGCGGTATTCCTTTGAGTCAGTAGTGTATTCAATGCCGCCGTACGTTACCGGAGTAATAGCAGCGTCAGTTGCCTGATCTGTATCGGTAGACATTAACCACTCAGCGAGCGCCTGAAGTCTGGTTGTATCCACACTATCTTCTGGATAGCGCGCTTCAAAGTCATTCTTCCAGCTATCATCAGAAAAATCAGCGCTGTGCCAACCTACACGGTCAGTGCCATTTTGGCGAATTTCCCATGATTCGTCGCCCGGCTTGAAACCAAAAACCTCGTCAGTACCCTTATCATTATTGAAGTTATACTTACCAAGGAATATAGGACCGTCACCATAGTCCCAAAATATAACACAAGGGAAACCCTCAATGCACTGACGAACTCTACTGTCAGCTTCCTGCGCAGGCGTTTTATACGGACACAAGTCGTTATACAGCATGGACAGGACCACGTTAAACGCACCTTCAGAGGACGCAACGTCGGCTTTCATCGTGAAAGTATCAGTTGGCACTGCATTTGCATTCATCTGATACGTCTCAGCGGTGCTACCGTCACGCATTATAAAGCCTTCTTTGTACTTAAGCTTATAGTTCTTGCGATAGTAGTACTGGGAAGAAGTACCTTGAACGTCGATTTGCGTTGCTGTAAAGCTATAGTTATTCTCAGGATGCAGAGGATCAGTAAAGTACCCGCTGACCGTCTTTTTATCATCCTTAAACTGAGGTGACTCAGGACCACGTATCACAAGGTACGGCAAATCGCTAGGCAACTGAGAGATAACAACCTGGCCGTACGCATCATAAATCTCATTGCGCTTATATCTGGCGATTTTATCGTCGGACTTCTGAGTATCAGCGATCCAGTTATCAAGAATCTGATAACGAGTAAGGCTATTGTCGTAAGCGCGAATATTGTATAGATCTACAGTGCAATCATTGGAGCCGATGCTGATACCAACTGGCGTAACCTGAGAGAAGTCATCGTCATCTGGATACTGCACTGCGCCAGACAATATACCGTTAATATAGCACATAAGCAGACGATTCTCAGATCGCTTTTCAGCAACAATAGATACACGAATATGCTCGTCTTCCTTGTATCTAGTGCCCAAGCTGCTCTGCTCAGATGCCATACTTAACTGCTGAGCGGTAATTATAAAGCCTCTACCATCACTATAGCAGGATAGTACCTCAGCGTCGTAATTTAGCACTTCACGCGTGGCTAGCTCAAACTCAAGCGTTTTGCCGGTAGTACGGAAGTCATATGCAAATATCTTGTACGGAATAGACAGCCTTGCATCGCCAGTAACGCGCAGTACGGTTACGTTGTCTGCATCCATGACCCAGCCATCAGAAACAAAATTAAAATTGGTGAACTCTACCGAAACACCGTTACTTTCCCAGACACCCGGATTAGACTCATTGTTGCTGCGCCCGTAGCTACTGAGGTGCAATGCTAGCGCATCGGTTTCAGCCTCAACACTGATGCTGCTTTCCGTCACAAGCTGCGTCCAGCTAACATAAACGTCACCGCAGCGTATAGTCTGCACTAGCTCACCAACCTCGGGTGGCTGGTACGACCACGTTTGCTCTGTTCTATCTACTGTCAAGCTAGAAACTACCTTGCCATTAGCCTCAAGCGTAATAGCAGCAGTCAAGTTGACAGGGTCATATACACGATACTTCTTAACAACGCTAGAGTATTGCTCTACGCTACTTAACGGAGGAGACGTAACAGCAATAATCGGTGTGTTATTGCCATCCTCATAGCAGATCAAGTTATAATACAAAACGTTAGAAGAAATAGTAGCGCCAGATATGTCACACACAAACCAAACGCGGAGCACGTGTGAGCCATGCGTCTGCGCGGGTATCCTGAAAGTCTGCTGACGTCCACTTGTAGTAACTACTGCGGTGCTCAGCTCCCTGCCGTCTAGCTCAAAGTGAACTGTCTTTTCAGCTAGGCCTGTCGGTGTATACACATATATAATCTCACCAGAGAAGTAAGCAGAAGCGTCAAAAGCAGATGTCAACGATACTGCTGCAACTGTGATAGTATATGCAAGCACCTTGCTTATACCCTCAGAGTTGGTAACACGAATAGAGACATTATTGGTGCCAGAAGCAAGATATCCTGTGACATCTAGCGTATTTTCGCCCTGAATAGCAGAGAACGTCTGACGAACGATGCCTCCTACAAGCACCTGCCCGATGCCGCTACCATCATCGATGCCCTCGTCATCTACAGATGAATAGTTAAATACTAGCGAAACAGTATCGCCCTCTGGCACGGTGATGACGCGAGACTCTAGCAGGTTAAGCAGCGTAATTATAAAGGTAGCTCCGCCGCCGCCACCACCACTCGCAACTGGTATACCATCGCCAATAACCTGACCATTAGACATTAGGTATAGCAGGCCAGTAGCTGGATCTCGCCACAGGTTATCCGCCTTTAGCTCAATTCTTGCATTAAGAGCTTCTGGATCAATGGAATTCGCATAGTCCTCAGCACGACCAGCCGCATCAGTGGCATTGGCTGCATCAGTTCTGGCATTGGCTGCATCAGTTCTGGCAGTAGCAGCGTCTGCTCTGGCAGAATTTGCCGCATTTGTTGCAGCAAGCGCTGCTTCTGATACAGAGGCAGAAGCGGCTACGGCAGCATCTGATGCTGCCTTTGCTTGCTGCAGTGTTTCAGACACAATAGCGCCTTGCATGTCTTCAAGTGAGACTAGGCTGCTCCACTCATTATTTTCTGCAATGCGCCACTCAAGCATTTTGGTATCTTCATTATACCTGATCTCTGCGTTATGATAGCAACCAGTATTCGATTCAAGATATAGATTGATAATGCCCTGTCTATACTGCTCATCAATACCGTATGTATCGAAGCTATTGCACAGTGCTACTACATCTTCAACATTGCTAATGAATTCTGCGACAGTAGTCTTAACAGTTTTTGATAACATGACGTTGGCACTAAACTCTATATAAGCCATGTTAGCATCAACTATAAAGCCGCCACCACGCATGCCCTGCGCAGAAGACCCACTAAAATTATACTCACAAAGGCAATTATCGCTAGCATCGTAAGCAGCGTAATGGCAGCCCTCAGAAGCACTATAGCGGTACATAAGAGTGCAGCCAACGTGTACGTCTGTACCACACTCAACTAATATAGCGCCATTGTTAGCAGATTTGCTAATAGGCATAGTACAGTATAATACAGTATCTAGCGTAATGATACCTATTCCTCCCCACAAGAGCGCATAATACTGCGCCACTTAAAGATTTTATTCATACGATCCTGACTGAAGAACGGTTGGCGCATGAACCACTCACGCCATTCCTCTTTGCCCTTGGAGCTGTTACAATTGCCACATGCTGGGACCACATTAACCTGTGTAGTCTCACCGCCCTCAGCTACAGGAACCAGGTGATCTCTGGTAAGACGCTCGCCCTTTTTCATGGTACGACCACAGTACGCACATGTGCCACCAAAGAATATGACAGTTTGCTTCCACTGTTCATGTGTATAGCTCAAATTCGACTCACCTCTTCGCTTCATGCTACCAATAAAGTCAGTGTGTGACTTCTTGGCTTTATTCTCTTTGCGTCGTACGTTATAGCACACCTTACAATCCTGCCTGTATAAGACATTACCACTGTTATCACGACCATTACGACTAAATTGGTCAAGCGGTTTACTCTCACCACAGAACCTACACACTCTGTACGTGCACCCATCGGTAGCACGTGTGTCAGATGACTCATATGTGCCACGCATGCGCTTTGCTTTTCGACTCATAAACGCACCCCTTTGTTGTGACCCGCACGGTTGGCCGTGCGGGTCCGCGTGTAAATTACTCCTTGGTCACTTCAGCAGTGCCTTCCAGCAAGATGCCTTCAGCAGGCTTTGTGGCTGCTGCGTCAGTCAGACCCTCAGCAATGATGTAGGCAATTGCACCTGCACCGGCCATGATGAGGGCAGTGACAGTAGTAGCAGTATCCTCAGCACCGCCAAATGCGATGATGAGCATAGCCACAAATTCGCTTACAGCGATCCACAGCTTACGGCTAGTAAGCTTACGAATGATGTCCTGCGTAGTCATGTACATGTACCTCCTTATCTATTTTCAAGAAGCCCTATGCGGGTCTCATGATCCTGTATTTGCTTATCCTGTTGAGCATTATGGTCCCACAGGCGCTGATGGCTTGCACTAGCGCTATCACGCTGAGTTTTGAAGTCACCTTTAAGCTCTTTAAGCTCTTGGCTGTTATGCTCAACGTTAACGTTAAGCGTCGTCATGGTCTTATTCAAGTTGATAATTGGCTTACCAACTGTGAGGAACAGACCGACAAGCGCGATGATTACGGTTACTACACCCCATTCGTTCATGGCTTCTACACCTCCTTACACCTTTTTGAGGTACCCAGAATGACAGAAGCCAGTGTTACCTGCGTCAGACACGACATACAGCCACGCACCTGTGTAGTAACCGTAGCAACGCACTTTCGTACCATTTTTCATAGCCTCTATAAGTGTCTTATCGGCAGATGCGCCGGTGCGCAGATTAAGAACGCCATCGTGCGAGTTAACTACATAGACACCCGCCTTAGACTTATCAGGGCCAGTACTAGCGTAGTCAACTTTGATAGGCGGCTTTGATGGAGCCTCAACTGCCGGCTTGTCAACGTCTAGGGCGGCGTCACTTTTACTAAGTTCAGCATGCCTCACGATTACATCTACAATGGCCGCAGCACACTTATCGGCAAACTCTTCAGACAGAATAATCGGAACATCTACGGAGCTGTCCATGAAGCCAAGCTCAAGCAGCACAGCGGGCATATAAGGCTCACGGCATTCGTGGAAGTTCGCCTTAGAAAGTGGTTCGTAGCGGTTACCTACAAGACCAGTAGCGTCTATAAGAGCCTTGTACAACTCTTCCTGCCACTTGACAGATTCGTCCAGCGGCGTAGTGTAGGTAAATACTACAATGCCGCCGCCCTTGCCGCCGTTAATACCAGCATTATGGTGTATGGATAAATAGAAGTCAGCTTTCCATGAGTTTGCTGCATTTGATCTAGCACGCAGACTGACGTCTGTGCCGCCGGATCTATCATCTACACGCAGCACGCTACAGCCTGTATAACTGGACAGCAACTTCTCAACTTTATCTGCAATGCGCGCATTAAGTACCCATTCACGCGTCTCGTTTGGATCAAGAGACTTAAGGCATCTTTTGCCAGCCGTATATCTACCATGGCCAGCGGATATAGCAATCTTAAAGCTTGACATACAGCACAACACCTCTATTCATCATTCTTCATCACTACTTCAGTCACTTTAGTCTCAGTAGTCCGCACGCCGAGTGCACTCACGTCGCCGAGTGCGCCAGCCTTCAACAGTATGCCAAGCACCTCGCTGAGGTCGCTCTGCTTCGTCGGACTCTTCTTCAGCTCAGGGTTGTCAGCATCTACAAAGCCCTCAGCGCGCATAGCCTCGACGGCCATAGTGTCCGTGCGAGCCTTGCGCTCAAGCTCAGCCATCGTCTTCATCAGGCCGTTCAACTCGCCTGGCTTCAACCCAAACGGGTCAATATTGTCAATAGCAAGATTCAACTTATCGCGGAGCTTCGCCGCCATAGCGATGTGGTCCGCGTTCATGTCAAGCACCTCTTGGCGGCGCTGCGCCAATGTGAGACGGTCGCACTCCGCTATCCATGCTTGCATCCGGGTCTGGAAGCCCCACCGTGACGCGACGCCACGCACAAAGTCATATGTGCTACCGACCTTCTCAGCTACACCCTTGTAGCTCGGCTTGGAGCCCGGGTAGCTGTCTCTGTAGGCCTGCCATATAGACCACTCAAGCTGCGTCTCGCCTGGTTGGCGCTCCCACAGCTCGATTCCGTTCTCCTTCGCCACTTCCATCCAGTCAGCGTTGTGCTTCCGCATGAAGCTATATCGATTATTGTAAGCCTTTTCACAATCTACACACCAGTGCGGAGTGCGATGGCTTGCCGGTTTCTGTTGGCCGCATTGTTTACAAGTTATGATCTCGACTAATTCTTCCATAACAAACAGCCTCCTCTATTATATTATAGCCGCATTGGCACGTGAATATAACCATACGTGCAACAAGCTCGTAAAACCCCTAATATAATTATACTCGGCCTCTCATCACGGACTTGCTGCGAGTATCGAGGATTATCTACAAGTATATCTACAAACCCTATACAATAATATTATACGCGCACGCGAGGCGACACAGCCCCACTGTGTTGCTTCCTTCCAGTTATCCTTCAATTTTCCATAATTTTCTGCCGGGAACGGCGGCTCTGCAATGCATCTGGTACTGTGCAATTTTAGGCTTTTCTGCTGCGCCACTGTGTTGCTGTGTGGATTCGTGTCTTGGTGCAAGCGCCACCGCGCTAAGTAGCCCTATATCAGAATAGTATTCCAGTACAATTTCAGGCTAGGTAAAAAGTCATAGGCTTTTTATCCTATGCCTGTTGACCTATCGACGTGGGTCTGATTACCTGTAAAAGATATTAGTTGAACGAGGCTAAGGACTCATCGGAGATAGGTCAAAACTCACGAGGTACAATCCGATTCGACTGAGTAAATAGTCCCACCCGGGGTGTGGGGGTGGGCTCCCACAAATGAGTCTTTAGCCCATGTAGAAATGTATCATTCCATAGTATAATGAATATAGAAAGTAAATAACAACCAAACAAATTTGAAAGGTGGAAAATGAAATGAACACAGTCGAAATGAAAGCTCAAGAGTTGAACAATGATATGAACGAGGTAAAACGTGAACTTAAAAGGGTGGCTTCAGTGAAGAGTCGTCTGAAGAGACAACAAGGTAAGTCCACGTACGAACAAGAGATGAACGAGGTTCTACAGTACGAAGAGTTGTTGAAAGAGGTTCGATCACATCTGAGTAACGGTAGTAGTAAATCAGTACCACAGTACACTGAGGAAGACATACAAGTATTGTCGTACGATGAAACGATCAGAGCTATCAAGTCCATTCAGTCCAAGAAAAGTCTATCGAAGTGGTTAACTCCAATTGAGGGTGACAATGATGAGTACAGAAATGCTTGTAGAGTTGAAGAGCTACTGAGAGCTCACAAGGAAACGTTACAACCAAGTGGTGTCAACTCAGTGAGTAAGAACGATATACAGGCAATTGTGGACATGAGTGGAGAGTTGTCGAAAGACGAACTCGTAGAGATGTTGAAAGGACTGCTGTAGAAATATGAAAATAACCCCCAGTTCGGGGGTTATTTGTCGTTCACCACTCTTTGATAACAGCCTTCATCAGATCATCGATCAGACTGTAAGTATCTGCATTAAAAGGAATGTAGACACGTTTGCCATTAAAAGAGATACGATACTTCTTGTTATACAGTTCAGCCACCTCTTCCATGCCCGCTTTACTGACCAGGTCATCGTGCCATTTCTGCCATCCAATGACATACTTGAGGTCATCATCCCATTCGAAGTCAGGATGTGTGACAATGCTTTCACCGTCAGTCAGTACATCGTAATTATGGTATTCAAGCCATGCCAGGTAGTTAGCATCGATTGATGCCTGTAGTTCGTCAGACAGAAGTTTGTACGGAATACAACGGGTGATACCGAAGTATCTACAATCGCTCTTGGTGTATTCGTTCAAGCAGTAACGATACAGTTCAAAGTACTTGTCTGTGTCATTGAGGAAGTTGAATACACAGTTGTCAAAAATGAGTTCGTCGTAATCGTGGATCTCAAGATCGTTGCTGATGTAATCAACTACTGACAGATTGCAGCCTTCTTCATTTGTCAGAGCGTAGATAGTTCTGAGCTCATCAGGGAGCCATATAGTGAAGACACCAACCATCGTATTGCCACCAGTATTGATGTATTCGTAGTTGAGTACCTTGAAATTTACCGTTGATTGTTTCATTTTGATTCACCTCAGTTTATATTAGCCTTTCTTGGCTTATTCTTATTATAACGTATTTAGACGTGGATGTGCTCAGTTTTAGAAAGTTTATTTCCCCACTGTGAGGCGGGGAAATAAACTGTATGAATCGTTAGAGGTGGTATCTTGCCGTCAGCGAGTTGAAGCCAAACGTAGCCGTAGAGTTGTCGTCTGGCTCTCCATGGTACCAACCTACAATCGATGTTTCAGCAATTTCATCACCAACGTACAGGTCACGCCAGATGATAGATACGTCCTCACCTGGTACGTATGTTACTCGAATAACATCACAAACGTTTTCCATGCTGGTCTCCTTTCACAGCTCAGATTTGAAGTATTCCAGGGCGTCTTTCAAGCCCTGAACGAGAGCAGCGTGGGTATACAGGTCAGCTACAACCTTCGTACCGTTGGTGTGTTCTACAACGATGGATATGTTTGCGTAGTGATCAAGACAGCAGATGTCCAGAGCCTGCAGCATGAGGTCGATCTTGGACTTGATAAGTAAGTCGAGGTCATCAGGCTGTAAGTGCGGATATTCGGTCATTAGGATTCACCCCCTTTCACAAACGCTTCGATACGGTCGAGGCAGGTAGTTACATCCAGATCAGAGCAGATACGAAGAGTTGCGATGAACTCCAGCAGTAAAGCCTTGGAGAACTTTGCAGAGCCAGTAGGAGCCAGCTCTTCACGACGATCCTTCAGCATGTCTTCGATTCTACAGGCTTCGAGGAACATTGCGCCGGAGCCGGGGATGAACATGCCGTCTTCGTCACGCTTGCAATCTTCAGCGTACTTGGTATGAGTCTTCTTGGTCTGGATAGCTTTGATAGCCCTACAGACTTCGTCGTAGTTCAGATTTGCGATGTCTTCCGCAGTAAGATCATTGACGGTCTTACGAGGCTCAGTCATGTAGGACCGAACGTTCTTGAGCAGCTGTTCTTCCTGCAGGATTGCTGCCATCTTTGCATTGTAGTCAGGCAGTCCAGGAGAGTGGTTCAAGCGGGTCTTCGCCGATGCGATTCTTTTCAGAGCTTTGTTCAGCTCAACGATGCTGTTGTTCAGTTCAGCAGCCTTTGCGATCACCTGAGTCATATCGATGTTAGTCATTTGTAAGTCCTCCTTAAGGTACAAAGCAGTAGATACTGCGCATGATATTTTCAACGATGTCCTGACTGTGTCTACCGAGTTGAGCGTAGTCAATTTCACCGTTAGACGTATGGTGTTGGTGTAACGTTGCATCGCACATATTAACGATTGCGATACGCACCATCAGTTGTTCACTGAGTACGTAGACGCCGTCTTCTTCAGGTACCTGAGCGAGCTCGATCAGGAGAGTCCGCAGCGTATCAAGTTCAGTCGCACTTGCAAGATCAGCGATGTTACGCATGAAGTAGATATATTCAGTAGGAGTGAGATAATGTTTCATATGTGGTTCCCTTCTCCCCGTATAGCCGTTAGGTCAGCTGTATAATCAATCGATGTTGTAATCGATCTGACGTCCGTAGCGAGGGTCGTAGTTAACCATGACCCGGATACGATGAGTTCTTGCGTATTCAAGAAGCTGAGACAGTGTGCAGTCGAAGTAGTCCATGTAGAACTGGTTTCTCAGACACCGCATCAGGTACGGGATACGGTTTGCGTACCAGCGATCAGTTACGATCAATCCATCGATGAGCATCTCAACGAGGATGTAGGGCTGGCGTCCGTTGGGTGTAACCTCCTTGTAGTAACGAATGTTGGTATCATAGATACCAGGTTCGACATCGCGAATGATAGAGTAGTTTAATAATGACATATTTTATAGTCTCCTTTCAGACTAAAGATTTTTGAAGTGATGTGAAGGAATATTTTGTTGTCAAGGTGCAATGTGAGTTATTCAACTTACGATTTATTAAATAACAGTGAACAACGTGAACCAGAATTCAATGCCGTAGGCGAATTCGTAGCGTTGGGTGAAAGTTGTAAAGTGTTGCAACGCAAAGATAAAATTTATTTAGAGTGGCTTTGAAAAATTTTACTTGTCAAATTTTTCGGAGTGTTGCAAATAAATTTTACGGCGCTTTATAACTTTCGGCCAATGTGTTATAATAAATTGTAAGGGGAATGACATTGTGCGTTGACTGAAATATTTCTGAGCAGTACGAAAATGGTTTAGTCGCCGAAAGGGGT